>Ga0193752_1002036_pt1 | contig 15710 bp, 10 predicted proteins | sample H1c1metaG_FD_144924 | JGI IMG/M metagenome (GOLD analysis project Ga0193752, IMG submission 144924) | Soil microbial communities from a riparian zone of the East river system, Colorado, United States - H1c1 | ecosystem: Environmental > Terrestrial > Soil > Riparian zone | place: USA: East River... | reverse complement strand
CGTAAAAAAACAGAATGCTCCATAGCCTTTGTACTCAATGCCCTGCCGGATTGATTAAGATAATTTTTCTCCCGGGTATTTAATTCAAAAGCTATTATGGTTCCGAGTACCCGGACATTAAGTATGGATCCTTCGGGCAATTCCGCAGACTTAAGCCGGCTTGCAAAATCAAGATGTTTTTTATTAATAGTTTGAATCCGTTGCCGGCAGTTATCATCAAGCAAAAGGTCCAGACTTGCCAGAGCTGCTGCGCACGCAATGGGGTTTGCTGTAAATGAATGTCCGTGGAAAAACGTTTTAAGGCGGTCGTCAGATTGAAAGGCTTTGTGAACAGCTGAGGTACAGGCAGTGATTCCCATTGCCATTGTGCCACCTGTTAAACCTTTACTCAGGCATATTATATCTGCTTTATGTTTTAACTGATCTCCTGCAAACAAACTGCCGGTCCTTCCAAAGCCGGTAAGCACCTCATCGGCAATACAGATGATCGCTTTATCCCGAACATAACCAAGTAGATCATCCATTTCACCCGGATCATACATATTCATTCCTCCTGCGCCCTGCAATAGCGGTTCATATATAAAACAGGCGGTTTCGCCGGCATGAGTGTCAATTAACTTTTTATTATCCTCCAGGTTGTTATTCGCCGGAATATCGAGATATATTACCTCGAACATAAAAGCATCGAACGCCGCATTAAAAACTGATCTTCCGCTTACGCTCATCGCTCCGAATGTGTCGCCATGGTATGCATTGCGGAAAGCAAAGATCTTCTGTCGGGAAGTAATACCCTGGTTCCACCAGAATTGCACCGCCATTTTGAGTGCCACCTCCACTGCGGTGGAACCATTGTCGGAATAAAAGATTTTAGAGAATTTTCCGGGTAGAACCGGGAGGAGCCGCTCCGCGAGTAATACTGCGGGTTCATGTGTAAAACCTGCAAATATGACCTGCTCAAGCTGAAGCGCCTGCATGTAAATTTTTTCTGCTATATAAGGATGACCGTGACCATGAATGGTGACCCACCAGCTGCTTATACAATCAATGTATTTGCGGCCATCTGTTCCGATCAGGAAAACTCCCTCGCCTTTTGCGATGGGTATGGCGTCTGGAGCGTATTTTTGCGGAGAATACGGGTGCCATATTACTTCCCGGTCACGTTCCGAAAGATTTTTTTCCATTGGCAGTCAAAGATAGGTATGGATTGGTATTCAGATTTGTAGAAATTCCGGGTGCGTTGATTATCAGCTAATAATATCGAAAGTCACTCCGGCATCGTGCAAAATTTATTCATGCAACGATTCGTTATAATACTTTGTCAATTGAAGTCTACGAGATGAACTATCAGAGACTGGTAAAAGATTGTTTAAAAGGCCGTCCCGACGCTCAGCGGGAGCTGTATGACCATTTCGCAGACGGAATGTTAGCGGTATGTTATCGCTATACCAAATCCATGACCGATGCAGAGGATGTGTTGCAGGAGGGGTTTATCAAGGTTTTCAAAAACCTGCATCAATATAAATCTGAAGGAGAATTCGGGGGATGGGTCAGACGGATCATGGTTAACACTGCACTTAACTATTTGAAACAAAATAGCCGGTACCAGTCTGACCTCGCATTTTTGGACAACACCATGCATCCTGTGACAACTGACAATCCGGAAATGAAACTTAATGCAAAGGATCTGGCTGATATGATTCGCCAGCTCCCGACAGGTTATCAGACGATTTTTAACATGCATGCCGTCGAAGGGTATACCCATGTTGAAATAGGAAAAATGTTGGGAATCAATGAAGGTACGTCCAGATCCCAGTATTCGCGGGCACGTACTTTATTAATCAGTTGGCTGAAAAAATATTCAGACGAAACAAAAAAGGAGAATTATGTCCGACCATGATTTTGAAAAACGGGTGAAGCAAAAAATGGACGAACTGAGGTTCAGTCCGTCTGATGCTGTGTGGACCGGGGTTGCGCGTGAACTCCGCAAAGAACGTCCCAGCCGGCGCTGGTTATGGTTGTCAGTCATTATTATTACATTAGGATCTGCCGGCTATTTTACCTTCAATAATTATTATAAACCCGCAAATAGCATATCTCAGAATACACCGGTTGATACTAATGACAATGCCCCTGAAAAAGAAGAAAATGCAGGGCTAAAAAATTCTGCTCCGGCTGAGGCAAGTTCTTCTGATAATAATTCGTTAAACGATAAATCCGCATCAGATAAATCACCCGTTGACAAATCGTCCGTTGACAAATCGTCCGTTGACAAATCTTCCAAAAAGCAATCTTCCAAAGTCCAATCCTTACCTGTTACATCAATAGAGGAAAAAACCGCTGCCAGGAATACTCCCATCAGCAAGACAAAAATAAAAAAAGATCGCCTATCAGATAAAATTTCTACTTCGCAGGATAATGATGTTGTAAATAATGTTGTAAATAATAATAAGTCTTATCGTGAAAAACCGGGTACAAAACCGTCTCAGAAATATAAGTCGCAACCGAACCAAAAGACATTGGTAAATTCAGATCGTTCAGTAACGGAAAAGCAATCAATAGTTAACAACAAACCGAATAGAAAAGAAATCCCTGAATCTGGCAACAAGGTAAAATATCCGTTGTCGGAAGGTGTTGATACAGGACCGGTTAAGTCACTGGAAAAAACCGGGAAAGATGTTGAGCACACTGATACTACTACAGCTGTGGTTACGGAAGAAACAATGTCGAACGATTCTGTACAAAATGAGGTCAATAAAACTTCGGTTGCCGGTTCGGACCCGGGCAACACAAAAAAACAAATTGCTTCGGCGGTAGCTGAAACCGATTCAGCTTCTTCAGTAACGACCTTTCCGCAAAAATCTTCAAAGAAGAGTCGTGGTTGGGATTGGGGTTTTAATGCAACAGGGGGAATTTCAAATCTGACTGATGACTTCCTTGCAAATGTTTTAAAGTCTACTAATATGGCGGACGCTGCTCCGCAGAGCATGCCGGCAAACAGTTATGTAGGTGCACCAAGCACCCTTGGTGTTCCGCCGCCTGCCGCATCAGCCGTTAAAGCAGGTCCCTACTTTTCTGTCGGAGGATTTGTGAGAAAAAAATTGTCTAAACGCTTTTCAGTTTCTGCCGGATTACAATACAGTCAATTTAATAATACTATCAACGTAGGTTACCGGGTGGATAGCTCGAGACTGGTCAATAATGGTGCACAGGTAATGAATGTGTCCAGGTATTACAGAGCAAATCAGACCAGTAAGTTTTCAAACAGATATTATTTTCTGGATCTTCCGGTATCGCTGCATACACAGTTAAACAGAAGTGTAACACTTCCTGTATTCTGGAACCTGGATTTTCATGTTTCACAAATGCTGGGAAGTAACGCCCTGGTATACGACAGCGGCACGGGGGTATATTATAAGGACAAGTCGATTTATCATAAAACGCAATTTCGCATTGGAACAGGATTCTCACTGGGCATCTTCTCAAAAAGTAAAACACCATTGTGGATAGGTCCTTCTGTAAAGTATAATGCAACGAAACTTTTCAATAAAGAAGTTATTGGAGAAAAGCATCTCCTGTCGGCAGGGCTTGATGTGAAATTATTTATTAATAAAAAATAAAGTGCAACGTCGTGATAAGTTTTAATGTCAGCGTTAAAACTGTTGCATATGACAAAACTCTACACCCCCCTCCGTAGCTGCCTTTTTGCCATCATCTCCCTGCTTCTTTTTACAGGCTGTATGAAGGATAAATTAACCAAAACATATACTATCTATACCCCTGTTTATAAAACAAAACAAGAGGTACTTGCTTCGGTAAAAAATGCCTCACCAATTGCAATTACGTCTCCCGGCAAAATCTATATAGCAGGGAAATATATTTTCCTGAATGAACTGAATAAAGGCATTCATATTATTGATAACAGTAATCCGGCGTCACCTAAAATCACGGCATTCATCAACATTCCGGGTAATGTGGACATTGCGGTTAAAGGAGATATTTTATATGCAGATATGTATGCGGATCTCCTTGCGATTAACATTCAAGATCCGACAAACACGCGGTTGGTTAAGTCAATGCAAAAGATTTTTCCGGAAAGAAATTATGGTTTAAGTTCTACTCCTGACACTTCAAAGATCATTGTAGACTGGATAAAAAAAGATACCACTGTAGAAGTAAGAAATGAAACCGTAGTTCCCTGTAATAATTGTTTGTTTGAGTCTGCTTATTATTCAATGATAAGTAATGATTCCAAGGCTTCATCCGGGGGAACAGGTGGTTCAATGGCGAGATTTACAATCGTTGGTGATTATCTGTACACCGTCGGGAATGCTGATCTGACAACACTCTCAATTGCCAATTCATCCGATCCGCTGATAAAGGGCACAACACAGATCGGAATGTCAATTGAAACAATCTATCCTTTTAGAGACAAACTGTTTATTGGTTCTGCATCCGGAATGTTTATTTATAATATTAATGATCCTTCGAAACCTGCAAAGGAGTCATCTTTCACGCATGCAAGAGCATGTGATCCGGTGATCGCCGATGACAATTATGCTTATGTTACCTTACGGACGGGCACTTTGTGTGCTGGCTCCAGTAACCTTTTGGATGTGATAGATATTTCAAACATCGCTTCGCCAAGACTGGTGAAGACATACACGTTAACAAATCCCCACGGCCTTTCTAAGGACGGCAATCTTTTATTTATTTGTGATGGTAGTGATGGTTTAAAGCTGTATGATGCGGCAGATGTTAATAATCTTAAACTGCTCGATCATGTAAAAGGGATCGATTCTTATGACGTGATTGCATGGAATAATACTCTTATCGTTGTATCCAAAACAGGATTGCATCAATATGACTATAAGGACAAAAAAACAATGCGGTTATTGAGCACTATTCAGATCAATAAAAAAGCCTAAATATGAAAAGCGCAATTGTTTTTTTGTTGTGGTTTTGTTTCACATCAGGGCCATCTCATGGTCAGTCGAAAATCGGATATAGCTCGCAGAACTATGTAGGATTACTGGAAGGGGAATATAAGGCAGCATTTCAATTACAAACGATTCATGGTGTACGGTATCAAACATGGTATGGAGGGCTGGGTGCGGGGCTCGATTACTACATGTTCCGGTCCATTCCTGTTTTTGCTACGGTGAACAAAGATCTTGTTTTTAATGGAAGGACGTTTTATGTTTCCGGTGATATAGGCACAAATTATCCGTGGATAAATGATAACTCCAATACGATGATCTTTGGGGGGAGTGCCTCTACAAAATTCCATCCTGGTTTTTACTGGGCCGGCGGACTTGGATATAAAGCATTCGCGAAAAATAAAACGGATGCCTTTATTATTAATCTGGGCTATTCTTTCAAACGCATTAAACAGGAAGACAAGGTTCCGGGTTTTTGTAGTGACCCGCCATGTTCTGTAAACCTGGAACGGTTCGATTACCGGCTTAACCGAATTTCGATGAGGTTGGGATGGCAGTTTTGAATTATCATAAAATTCATCACCAAACAACTTTGAAAATCAACGGATCGGGAGATCCATTGCACAGGCTACATTTATGAATCGCAGGTTGCGTTGCAGGCCCTTGAAGCGGGCTCTTTTAATGGGGGAATTTTTGAAAATTGTTTTGAATGCATCTTCGGTAAGTCCTTCCCAATCAGACCTGGTAAAATCTAATATTTCTGGTAGCGGATCGAAGGCTTTTTCCTGATGAGGTTTTGCAAACCGGTTCCAGGGACACACATCCTGACAGGTATCACAACCAAAAGCCCAGTCGTCAAATTTTCCGTGCATCTTGTCGGGGATCAGGAGGTCTTTCAACTCAATTGTAAAATAAGAAATGCATTTACTCCCATCCACTACTTTATTATCTCCAATAGCCTCTGTTGGACAAGCATCAATACATCTGGTACAGCTTCCACAATAATCCGGAGCAAAAGGGTCATCATATTTTAATTCTATATCAACAATTATCGTACAAATAAAGAAAAACGAACCTCCACTTCGGGTAATCATATTCCCGTTTTTTCCCAGCCATCCCAGGCCGCTTCGCTGCGCCCATGTCCGCTCCAAAACCGGTGCTGAATCTACAAATCCCCGGCCCTGCACCGCGCCTATATGTTCGCGCATTCTCAAAAGCAGTGTATTGAGTTTTGCTCTGATCACTTCGTGATAATCCTGTCCATAAGCATATTTGGAAATCTTGGGTTCATGACTTCCCTGGCTACTTTGTTGCCGTACCGCCGGATAATAATTAAGAAGTAATGTGATCACTGACCTGGCACCGTGGACAAGTTTAGTAGGATCTACCCTCAGTTCAAAATGATTCTCCATGTACTTCATCGTACCATGCATGCCTTTACTAAGCCAGGTTTCAAGTCGCCTGGCATCTTCATCCAGTCTCACAGCCTGTGCAATGCCGCAACGGTCGAAGCCGAGTTCTGCAGAACATTGTTTTACAAAGGCAGTATGCGAATCGGTCAGTGTCAAATACTCTTTTGTTAAATGATGATTTAGGCAAAGTTAAAGCTTAAAATCAGAAGACCTTGAAGTTCCATTCGCAGGATTCTTCTCTCAAAAGTCCGGATACAGCTGATGCCTGTCAGGGTCTCCCGGCCTGTATCTCACATGTTGTTTTTATCTGCATATGTTATTATCAACCCTTATTTTATTTATTTTTTACTATATTAACCGCTTAAAACGATTTAACAGCATATGAAGCATGAATTGGATTTCAAGGATATACTGGTCTTTATGATATATTTCGTAATAGTATCAGGATATGGTTACTGGATTTATCAGAGAAAGAAAAAAGCATCACTTGGTACAAAAGACTTTTTTCTTGCAGAAGGATCACTCACCTGGTGGGCAATCGGAGCTTCACTGATTGCTTCAAATATTTCCGCCGAACAGTTTATCGGAATGTCAGGTTCAGGATTTAAAATGGGTCTTGCTATTGCCACCTACGAATGGATGGCGGCCGCGAGCCTTGTCATCGTCGCAATCTTTTTTATACCAGTTTATCTGAAGAACAAGATATACACGATGCCGCAGTTTTTAAATCAGCGGTATAACGGAACAGTAAGTACGATCATGGCAATCTTCTGGCTGTTTTTGTATGTAGTGGTAAACCTGATGTCGATCCTTTACCTGGGTGCACTTGCAGTTAGCGGTATTTCCGGTGTCGATCTTAATGTCTGTATGTTCGGGCTTTCCATTTTTGCCATTTTTATCACACTGGGTGGAATGAAAGTAATCGGGTATACGGATGTGATACAGGTGTTTTTTCTGATACTGGGAGGCCTGGTTGCGACTTATCTTGCCTTAAACCTTTTGGTAGATACGACCGGCGGTGATTACAGTATGGGAAGAGCCCTTGATGGCCTGGCGATCATGCGCCGGGACGCAGACGATCATTTTCATATGATCCTAAAAAAAGACAATTCAAACTATCTGGATCTGCCCGGTCTAACTGTGCTAATAGGTGGTATGTGGATCACAAATCTGAATTACTGGGGTTGTAACCAATATATTACACAACGTGCACTGGGAGCGGATCTTAAAACAGCCCGAAGTGGAATTCTCTTTGCAGCCTTCCTCAAAATATTAATGCCGGTTATTGTTGTGTTGCCTGGTATCGCTGTTTATATTCTTAATCAGAAAGGTTTTTTTACCGGAGGAGAATTGCTGGATTCAAGATCAAATCTTGCGGTCGATAAAGCATATCCGACGCTACTGAATTTATTACCAGTCGGACTAAAGGGACTTGCATTTGCCGCATTAACAGCAGCAATAGTTGCTTCACTTGCAGGAAAGGCAAACAGTATAGCGACAATTTTTTCACTTGATATTTATAAGAAAGTAATTAATAAGGATGCTACCGACAACAGCCTGGTTAAGGTTGGAAAAATTGCTGTAGTTATATCAATGGCCATTGCAATGGTGCTCGCTTTTGCTGTTGGTGAAAAACTTATGGGAGAAGGTAAACAGGGTTTTCAATACATCCAGGAATATACCGGCTTTGTAAGTCCCGGTATCTTTGCGATGTTCATACTCGGCTTCTTCTGGAAAAAAACTACATCGAATGCTGCGCTGTTTGCAACAATTGGTGGATTTATTTTTTCTATGATATTTAAATTCCTTCCTTATTTTGCGGATCTGAGTTTTATGGCCCCTCTTGGTTTTTCAAAACAGAATGGCGATGGTGTTTACGAAATTCCTTTTCTTGACAGAATGGGTTTTGTATTTATCCTGAGTGTTGCAGGTATGATTGTTATCAGTTTATATGAAAACAAAAAAGGAGTGAAACCCGGGGCACTCGAAGTTGACACAAAAATGTTCAAGCTTAATCCCGGGTTTGCCATAGGAACTTTTATAGTGTTAGTTTTGTTAACGACGCTATATACAATATTTTGGTAAAAATACATTTGTGAAGTACACGTTAGGTTATGATATCGGGTCATCGTCTGTAAAGGCAGCCCTGCTTGATCTTCAATCAGGCCGCACTCTGGCCAGCGCATTTTCACCGGCAGACGAAATGCCCATTATTGCGACCCGGTCAGGATTTGCGGAACAAGATCCTGAAAGATGGTGGGCAGAATTGATAGCAGCCACTGCTAAACTAAGAAAGCTGATTTCATTTTCAGGAAATGAGATAGCCGGTATCGGGATATCCTATCAGATGCATGGACTTGTTTGTGTTGACAAAGATGGAAAACCGCTGAGGCCATCCATTATATGGTGCGATAGCCGTGCAGTTGAAACAGGCAATAAAGCTTTTGACGACCTGGGAAGTGAATATTGTCTTCAGCGATTTTTAAATTCACCCGGAAACTTTACGGCTTCAAAATTGAAGTGGGTAAAGGATAATGAACCTGACTTGTATTCCCGTATCGATAAGATCATGCTTCCGGGAGACTATATTGCGATGAAATTAACCGGAGAAGCGGCAACTACAGTTTCGGGTTTGTCTGAAGGAATTTTCTGGAACTTCCGTGATGCGGCGATTGCAACGGATCTGTTAGATTATTACGGACTTGATGCCGAAAAGCTGTCATCTGTTGTGCCAACTTTCGGTGAGCAAGGCAGGGTTTCCAAAGCGGCTGCAGAACAATTAAACCTTGCTGTTAATACGCCGGTTTGTTACCGCGCAGGCGATCAGCCCAATAATGCCTTTTCACTTAATGTATTGAATCCCGGTGAAGTGGCAGCGACCGCCGGCACTTCCGGTGTTATTTATGGGGTAATCGATAGTGTTGATTATGATCCACTGTCGAGGGTAAATAATTTCGTTCATGTGAATCATTCGGTTGATCATCCACGTTACGGCGTGCTTCTTTGCGTGAACGGTACGGGGAGTCTTAACAGCTGGTTGCGGCGAACTTTCTTTTCCGGTTTGTCGTATGATCAGTTAAATGAAGCTGCAGCACAGGCGCCGGTGGGTTCTGATGGCGTCAGGTTTTATCCATTTGGGAATGGCGCCGAACGAGTGTTGGAAAACCGGGATCCCGGAGCGTTGTTACAAGGTCTTCAGTTCAACAGGCATCAAAGGACACATATAGCCAGGGCTGCCCAGGAGGGCATTGTTTTCGCACTCAGGTATGGTATGGAAATCATGCAACAAATGGGACTTGAGATGAAAACGATCAGGGCAGGATATGCCAACATGTTTTTGAGTGATGTATTTGCGACGACTTTTTGTAACACTACAGGCTGTACTATTGAATTATATAATACGGATGGAGCAACCGGTGCTGCGAGAGCCGCAGCAGTGGGGTGTGGCGCATACAGTTCTCTGGAAGAAAGTTTTCGTGGAATGGAGATCATTAAAAAGATCGAACCAACTGCATCACTGCAGTCAGCCAACACAGCAGCTTATGAATATTGGAAATCAGGTTTAACCGCATATACGATATAAAACTTACAATATGAGTATCACTTTAGGTAGTAAAGAATATTTCCCTGGAATTGGTCAGATCCAATATGAGGGACCGCAGTCAGACAATCCACTCGCATTTAAATGGTACGATGAAAAGAAGATGATAGCGGGCAAATCGATGAAAGAACATCTGAGGTTTGCTGTTGCATACTGGCACACACTATGTAATACCGGTGGCGATCCTTTTGGACCGGGAACAAGAACGTTTCCCTGGGATGCAGCCGGAGATGCAGATCAGCGGGCAAAAGACAAGATGGACGCAGCATTCGAGTTTATAACAAAACTGGGTGTGCCATATTATTGTTTTCATGATATTGACCTGGTCGATGAAGGAAATTCAATCAAGGAATACGAAAAGCGCATGGGCAATATCGTTAGTTATGCGAAGCAAAAACAAAAAGCCAGCGGCGTTAAGTTATTATGGGGAACGGCAAATGTTTTTTCGAATCCAAGGTACATGAATGGTGCGTCGACCAATCCGGATTTTCATGCATTATCATATGCTGCTACGCAGGTAAAAAATGCGCTTGACGCTACCATAGCCCTGGGCGGCGAAAACTATGTGTTCTGGGGTGGACGTGAGGGATATATGACTTTGCTCAATACAGACATGAAGCGTGAAATAGATCATCTCGGAAGATTTTTAGGTATGGCCAGGGATTATGCGCGCAAACAGGGCTTTAAAGGCGTATTCTTTATCGAACCCAAACCTTGTGAACCTACAAAACACCAATATGATTATGATAGTGCAACAGTAATTGGTTTTCTCAGGCATTATGGATTGGATAAAGATTTCAAAATAAATGCTGAAGTAAATCATGCAACTCTTGCCGGTCATACATTTCAGCACGAACTCCAGGTAGCGGCGGATGCCGGTATGCTCGGCAGTATTGATGCCAACCGTGGTGATGCTCAAAATGGCTGGGACACAGACCAGTTTCCAAACAATCTCAACGATCTTACAGAATCAATGCTTGTTATTCTTGAAGCCGGTGGATTCGGCGGCGGTGGAATTAATTTCGACGCAAAGCTCAGGCGGAATTCAACTGACCTGGAAGATATGTTCTATGCACATATCGGCGGTATGGATAATTTTGCACGCGCTCTTGTTGTTGCAGATAAGATACTAGAAAAATCACCCTATAAGAAATTTCGTAAAGACAGGTATGCTTCTTTTGATACCGGCAAAGGAAAGGAATTCGAGGGAGGAGCTTTAACGCTTGAGGATCTCCGCGAGTTTGCTATCGCTAATGGTGAACCGAAATTGCAGAGTGGCAGACAGGAGTGGCTTGAGAATATTATTAATCAGTATATCTAAATGTAAACTCCCCTCCTGCGAAGGAGGGGAAGGCGTCGAAGACGACAGGGGTGGTTGTTTTTTGGTAACCGCGTACTAATAACGTGCGAAGACCAAAGAACAACCACCCCCTCGCTGCGCTCGTTCCCCTCCTTCGCAGGAGGGGAACTTACTACTTACACTTCACCTGCTCATCAATATCCGCTTTCAGATCCAGATACAACTTCTGTTGCACGTCTTCACCTGCTTTCTTAAGAAAAAAGATGGCAGCATATTTCCGGCATTTATCCACGATCGCCCACGATCCGGTTGAACCCGGGTAACCAACTATAGTGGTTTTATTGTCTCCGTCTTTTTCAATAATCCAGGTGCCAAGCCCATAACTAAACCCAGCTGCTTCAGGTGGTGAATAAGTAACCGGCAACCCGATGAACTGCTGCGTTTGCATCTCATTTACCGATTTTTCACTAACAATCTGTTTGCCCTGAAAATTCCCGTTATTAAGGATCATCACCAGGAAATTAAGATAATCATTGGCTGTTGATTTTGCACCAAGAGATGCGTTGACCGCACCACCATTTTCATCGGTAAAACTGGTTGCCCGCATTTTCAGAGGCCGGATAATTCTTTCCTGAGCAAGCCGGTCAAAACTTTTTTTACCGATCACTTCGACAACCCTGGCTGCAATATTCATCCCGAGATTTCCATAATGAAATTCCTTTTCAGGATTGTTACTTATTTCCTTTGCTGCGATCGCATCTACTTCCTCTTCGAGAGAACTGAATTTTCTTTTTCCACCAAGCACTTTACTTAATTTTCCCTTTTCAGATTCAATCCCGGTAGTATTTGATAAACAGTGACGGATAGTGAGATAGCCCTTCGCGTATTTGCTGAAGATGGGCAGGTATTTTGAAACGGGATCATCCAGTTTTATTTTTCCCTGGTCAACAAAAGTCATAATGGTGGCTGCAGCTATCCATTTGCCAAGTGTTCCGACCGGAGCGGAAATTTTCGCAGTAAAATATTCGCCTAACTCTTTTTTGTAAATCAGGGAATCATCTTTGAAAACCAACGCAACTACATTGTTGCCGAGCTGTTTCTGATACCGGCCCAACCGAGCATCCAGCGACGAAAAATCGTACTGGCTGCTGGCCGGCAGCCAGAATAGCATAAATATCAGTGTTAATCTGCTCATGAGGCAGGTGGCATCTCTTTTATATGACATAGTTACGGATAAATGAGGTTTGGAGTAGCATTTGCCACTAAAAATAGTCGTATAAAAGGAATATATAAAGCTATGAATCCAAATAATTTCACAATTAAGGCACAGGAAACGATTGCGCAATCCCAGCAGATTGCATACAATAATTCCAACCTGAATATCGAAACCGAACACATCCTGAAAGCATTAATTAGTAATGAAGATTCACCTATTGAATTTTTGCTAAAGAAAAACAATGTGAATCCGGCTTTTCTTGAAAGTAAGGTCGATGAAAGTATCAGCCGGTTGCCAAAAACCGACAGCGGAACACCGGCGCAATCTGTAAGCCGGGATGCGAATAATGTATTTTTAAAGGCAGGAACCCTTACCAAGCAGTTTGGAGACGAATTTGTAAGTGTGGAGCACCTGTTGCTCGCTGTTTTACTCAGCAACGATAATTCCGGCAAGCTGCTGAAAGATGCAGGCCTCACTGAGAAAGGACTTATTACCGCCATTAAGGATCTTCGGAAAGGCTCAACCATTTCATCGCAAACACAGGAAACAACTTACAATGCACTTAATAAATATGCTAAAAACCTGAATGAAATGGCCAGGGCGGGTAAGCTGGACCCGGTAATTGGCCGGGATGAGGAAATCAGGAGAACACTTCATATCCTGTCGCGCAGAAGTAAAAATAACCCAATACTGGTGGGCGAACCCGGGGTTGGTAAAACTGCGATTGCGGAGGGCCTTGCTCACAGAATTGTTAACGGTGATGTACCGGAGAATCTTAAATCAAAGATTATCTACGCACTTGATATGGGTTTACTTATTGCCGGCGCAAAGTACAAGGGCGAATTCGAAGAGCGATTAAAAGGAGTGATTAAAGAAGTGGCCGGCAGCGATGGCGAAATCATCCTGTTTATCGATGAGATACATACCCTTGTTGGTGCGGGTGGGGGAGATGGAGCCATGGACGCCGCAAACATCTTAAAACCGGCTTTGGCCCGTGGCGAGCTGCGTGCTATTGGAGCCACTACATTGAACGAATACCAGAAATTCTTTGAAAAAGACAAGGCCCTTGAAAGAAGGTTTCAAAAGATTATGATAAATGAACCTTCTGTTGAAGATGCGGTCTCAATTTTAAGAGGCCTGAAAGAACGTTATGAAACACACCATCATGTCCGCATAAAAGACGACGCTATTATCGCCGCAGTGGAGTTGTCGCACAGGTATATTACAGACCGGTTTCTTCCCGACAAGGCAATTGACCTGATAGACGAAAGCGCGGCCAAACTGAGGCTTGAAATGAACTCCATGCCCGAAGAACTCGATAAACTCGAGAGGAACATCAGGCAGCTTGAAATTGAACGTGAAGCCATCAAAAGAGAAAATGACGAGGCAAAACTCCGTGAACTGGGCATCGACATCAGCAATCTCAGTGTGGAAAGGGATACACTGAAGGCAAAATGGATGCAGGAAAAAGAACTTGTTGATAAGATCCAGAACGCAAAAGCAGCCATTGACCAGTTAAAACAGGAAGCAGAACAAGCGGAAAGGAACGGCGATTACGGTCGGGTGGCGGAAATCAGGTACGGAAAAGTTAAGGAACAGGAATTGTCCATGAAGAATCTTACGGCTCAACTGGGACAATTATCTGAAAAAAGATTGTTAAAAGAAGAGGTTGACGCAGAGGATATCGCTGAATCTGTGGCCAAATCAACCGGTATTCCTGTGGCAAAAATGGTCCAGGGCGAAAAGAATAAATTACTTAATCTGGAAGCCGAACTGCATAAAAGAGTGGTTGGTCAGGAAGAAGCCATTGAAGCGGTTGCTGATGCTGTCCGCAGATCCCGATCGGGTTTACAAGACCCCAAAAAGCCGATTGGTTCGTTTATCTTCCTGGGAACCACAGGAGTAGGTAAAACAGAGCTTGCGCGGGCTTTAGCGGAATACCTTTTTGATGATGAAAGCATGCTGACCCGGATTGATATGAGTGAATATCAGGAAAAGCATGCCGTGAGCAGGCTGGTTGGTGCACCTCCTGGTTATGTCGGGTACGAAGAAGGTGGTCAGCTAACCGAAGCGGTAAGAAGAAAGCCATATTCAGTCATTTTACTGGACGAAATCGAAAAGGCGCATCCTGACGTTTTTAATGTATTATTGCAGGTACTGGACGACGGCAGGCTCACTGACAGTAAGGGCCGGCTGGTGAATTTTAAGAATACTATCATAATTATGACCAGTAATATGGGTAGCCATATTATACAGGGAAATTTTGAAGATGTGAACGAATCGAATATCGAAAGTGTTGTAGAGAATACGCGACGTGAAGTACTGGATCTGTTGAGACAGACAATCCGGCCAGAGTTTCTGAACCGGATCGATGAAGTGATCATGTTCCAGCCATTATTGAAAAGAGATATTAAGGGCATCATTTCTATTCAATTGCAGGTTCTCAAAAACCTGGTTGCCAAAAATGGAATCGATATAGCGTTTAGTGAATATGCGATTGATTATCTCGCAGAGAATGGTTTCGATCCTCAATTCGGTGCACGTCCGTTGAAAAGGCTGATCCAAAAACAAATTGTAAACCAGTTAAGCAAAAAAATCCTTGCCGGGGAGATTGACAAATCCCAACAAGTGCTTATAGATGTTTTCGATGGGGTAGTGGTATTCAGAAATGAATCAGCAGAAATTGAAAAAAACGGTAAATAAACTACCGATAAAATAGAGGAAAACTATGGCACATAAAGCAAAGGTTATTGTGGAGGTTATCCCTCCGAAAGACATCATTACAGGAAATCCTGATGCACCTGTTACGCTTGTAGAATTTGGAGATTATGAAAGCGAAGCATGCGCAAAAGCTAATGAAATCGTTAAGCAGCTCATGGAGAAGTATGAAGACAAAATGAACTTCAACTTCCGGCATTTTCCACTGACGCAAATCTACCAGCGTTCAATGAAAGCCGCCGAAGCAGCTGTGGCTGCGTCTCAGGAAGGCAAGTTCTGGCCCATGCATAACATGCTTTTCGCGCAAAGACGCAATCTCGGACTAACCAGTTTAAAAGTACATTCGAAAGAAGCAGGGGTGACAAACAAAAAATTCCTGGAAGAACTGATGAATTCAACTTATGGCTGGCATGTCAGGAATGATCTGTTAGAAGGTCTGGACATGGGCGTCAGGGATGTCCCGACATTCTTTATAAACGGCGAAGCTTTTGCGGGTAAACCTACCCTTGAAAATCTGAGTAAAGGG
>Ga0193752_1002035_pt1 | contig 15712 bp, 12 predicted proteins | sample H1c1metaG_FD_144924 | JGI IMG/M metagenome (GOLD analysis project Ga0193752, IMG submission 144924) | Soil microbial communities from a riparian zone of the East river system, Colorado, United States - H1c1 | ecosystem: Environmental > Terrestrial > Soil > Riparian zone | place: USA: East River... | reverse complement strand
GCCCAATTCCGAGGACAATGTCGCCAGCAGCTCACCCCCGCCCCGCGTATCGAGCCAAGTCCCGCTAGCCGCATCGTATGTGTAGTGCCGCGCCCCGCTGAGCGGCGAGCTGAGCCAGATCTGCCGCGTCGGCACGTGCTTGTTGACCACCCAGGTGCCGCCCTCGCCCTCTATTGTAAGCACGCCCCCCTGAAGCTCGGTATCGCCATCGATCCCCTCTTCCAGGGTGGCTAGGAGGCTGTTGGCAAGGGTTTCGTAGGTGCTGTCGGTCATGGGCGGGCTCGGTCTACAGGCCCCTTGGAGCCCGGACAACCGGCTTGTCGCCGCGCCCCCGGGGGTCTATACACCGCGCCCTGTCGCGCCGCCCGGTCGGAATCGGGCCGCCAAGCGCTGGAGAATGGCATGAAAGAGAAGATTCACCCCGACTACCACGATATCAACGTGGTGATGACCGACGGCACGACGTTCAAGACGCGGTCGACCTGGGGCAAAGAAGGCGCGAACCTGCGCCTCGACATCGATCCCAAGACCCACCCGGCCTGGACCGGCGTCCGCCAGAGCCTCGATCGCGGCGGTCGCGTGCAGCGCTTCAAGGATCGCTTCAGCGGCACCGGCATGGGCGCGGGCACCAAGGCCACCGGGACGCAGCCGGAGGCAAAGCCCGCTAAGGCTGCAGCCAAGAAGAAGTAAGGCCGAATTTTTCTCAATCTGCTTTAGAGTGCCGGTCGCGTTCCACGGGAGGCGGCTTGGTGAAGAAAATTCGTGTCGTTTGCGCCCACGATTGTCCGGACATGTGCTCGCTTATTGCTCATGTCGACAACGGCAAGGTCGTGCGCATCCAGGGCGATCCGGATCAGCCCTACACGGCGGGGTTTGCCTGCGGCAAGGTCAACCGCGACACCGAACTCGTACATTCGCCTGAGCGTCTGTCGACGCCGCTCAAGCGCAGCGGCCCCAAGGGCTCCGGCCGGTTCGTGCCGATCGAGTGGGACGAGGCGCTCGACGAGATCGCCGCGCGCTGGAAGGCAATCATCGCCGAATCCGGCCCGCAGGCGATTTTGGGCTACGCCTACTCCGCCCATCAGGGCCTGATGAATCGTGGCCTGGTCAACGGCCTGTTCCATGCGCTCGGCACCAGCCGCCTGCAGGCCGGCACTGTCTGCGACACCTGCTGCGAGACGGCCTGGGACGTGACGCTCGGTCCGATCGGCGGTGCCGATCCGCAGTCGGTCGTGCATTCCGACCTGGTGATTTCCTGGGGCGCCGACCTTGCCGCCACCAATGTGCATTTCTGGGCGCTGGCCGAAGAGCAGCGCAAGAAGCGCGGCATCAAGATCGTCTGCATCGACCCTCGCCGCAACCGAACCGGCAAGGCCGCTGACATCTACCTGCCGATCCGTATCGGCACCGATGCCGCGCTGGCGCTCGGCGTGATGCACATCCTGGTGCGCGACGGAATGGCCGACCGCGCTTATATAGCGGCGCACACGCTGGGCTTCGACCGCGTCGAGGCGGAGATCCTACCACGCTTCGCGCCTGCACGCGTCGCCGAGATCACCGGACTTGGCGTCGCCGACATCGAGGGTCTGGCCGCCATGTACGGCAAGGCGAAGGCTGCCCTCATCCGCCTCGGCGAAGGCATGACCCGCCTCACCCACGGCGGCCAGGCGCTGCGCACCGTGGCCTTGCTGCCGGGCGTCAGCGGTCACTACGGCAAGCAGGGCGGCGGCGCACTATTGCTCACGGCAGCGTCCTGCGACCTCAACTACGGCGCGATCCGAAAGCCTTCCGGCCCTGCCAGTGCGCGGATGGTCAACCATCTGCGGCTGGGCGAGGAGCTTCTGAACATGAAGGATCCGCCGCTGCGCTCACTTTACGTGTCGGCCAACAATCCTGCCGTCACCTGCCCGGAAGTTCATAAAGTGATCAAGGGCCTCAGCCGTGAGGACCTCTTCACCGTGGTCCATGATCCGTTCCTGAACGACACCGCGCGTTACGCCGACATCGTCCTGCCGGCCGCGATCTATCTCGAAACAGAGGATCTCTACCGCGGCTATGGCTCCTACTGGATGCAATGGGGCCAGCGCGCCGTCGCGCCGCACGGCCATGCACGCTCGAACCTCGCGGTGGCCCAGGCACTGGCCCAGCGCATGGGGCTCACCGACCCGGTGTTCCGCCAATCGCCGCAGGAACTCGCCGGCGAGCTTCTCAAGGGCGCCACGGGACCTGCCGGCAATGCCGATCGCGGCAAGCTCTTTGCTTCGGAACCGATCAACATCGCCCATCCCGGTGTCGGCCAGAAATTCGTCACACCTTCGGAGAAACTGGAATTCTACTCGGCACAGCTCGACAAACAGGGCCTGCCGCCCCTGCCCGACTGGGTCGAAGACCCGATCGAAGCGCTCGAGGCCAAGAAATGGCCGCTGCGGCTATTGACAGCGCCAGGCTACTTCCAGGCCCACACCGCCTTCTCTGGCGTGGGCTTCCTGCGTGGCCGTGAAGGAAAGCCGTTCTGCATTCTCCATCCCGAGGACGCCCGAAAGCGCGGCCTCTCCGATGGCGCGACCGTGCGCCTGTTCAATGATCGCGGCGAAGTGGGCCTGGCGCTCAAAGTCAGCGATGAAATCCAGCCGGGCGTCATCCTTGTACCCGGCCAGCGTCCGGTAGGCGAAGCGGCCGGCGGCACCGTCAATATGCTGTGCTCGGACCGCTATACGGACATGGGCGAAGGCGCGACCTACCAGAGCACCTGGCTCGAGGTCGGACCTTGGACAGCGCAGGCTGCTGAGGTCGCGTAATTTTGTTGCGCTAAGATCGGCGTTCCGCGCCAACCAGTAGTCTCGTCCCGCGTTACCAATGTGAACGGCCAATAGAACGTTTGGCTGTGCGTCCATTGTGTTGCAAAGGTAGCGGATGGGTATGGGACTTGGACGCGGGATGATCGCCCAGGTGTTGGCCGGCCGTTTCCGGCGCGCGACGCGGTGGCTGCCAAGCTTGGTGCTAGCAATGGCTGGTGCCGGCATTGTGTTGATAATGGTGGTTGGCCCCGACGCCGGCGCACGGACGGCGGACATTTCGGTTACCGTTACCGGTGACGAAGCCATGGGCAAGGATCTCAAAGAACTCGTCGATACATCGGAAAAACAGCAACCCTCCTCTGGCCAAGCCATCACCATCCTGCAGATGGCGCAAGCCCATCAGGCCCAAGTAATTGCAGCGCTGCGCTCGCGCGGCTTTTATGGCGCAACCGTTGCGGCGACGATTGCCGGCCATCCTGTCGACGATCCGGCAGCGTTGGATGCAATCGAGGCGCAGCCCGAAACCCAACCGGTTCCCGTGGCTTTCACTGTCGAGACCGGCCCCGTCTACAAGGTCGCGAACCTGGACATCGAGCCCGCGGCACCGGGCGCGCCGTTGCCTGCCATCGATCGCGCCAAACTCACCCTGGCGCCGGGTCAACCGGCCGACTCAGCCGCCATTCTGGCGACGCAGGCTGCCGTTCTTCAACAGCTACAGGCCCAGAGCTATGCACTGGCAGCGTTGAACAGGCGCGAAGTCGTGGTCGACCACGCCACGCATGAAGTGCATGTCACTTATTTCTTCGATGAAGGCCCGCCGGCCAAGATGGGGCCCGTCAACTTCGCCGGCTCGGAGAATATCAAAACGCCCTTCCTTCAGCGGCGCGTGCCATTCGCCGAGGGCGAGCCGTACAATCCGGCTAAAGTCCAGGGCCTGCGCGACAGCCTGACCGGACTGGGCGTATTCAGCGCCGTCCGCGTTAAACCCGCAACGCAGCTCAACGAGCGTGGCGAGATTCCGCTCGATGTCGAGCTTGTGGATCGCCTTCCGCGCACCTTCGGCTTTGGTGCGGCCTACGAGACTCAGCTTGGCGGCTCCGTGAACGCATTCTGGCTGCACCGGAACCTGTTCGGCGAGGCCGAGAGCCTGCGTCTGTCGGGCGAGGTCAATCATATCGGTCAAGGTTCACTGACCAATCCGGGCTTCGCCTTCATTGCGGCGTTCCGCAAACCGGACTGGTGGCTGCGCAACCAGGACCTGACGGCCGAAGCGTCGGCTTTGAGCGAGATTCTCCCCGCCTACAATCGACAGGCGATTCTTCTTGGCGTTGGCCTTGAGCGCTCATTTTCGCCACAGCTCCGCGGCAGGGCTGGCCTGACAGGAGAATTTTCGACAATCGAACGGAACGGCGTCAGCCAGAACTATCGGCTTCTCGGCATACCTCTCGGCCTCACGCTCGACCGGACCAACAACGCGCTCGATCCGAGCCGGGGCTTTCGCCTTGCGCTCAATCTGACGCCCTACTTCGACGTCGGAAACATCAGCGATCAGTTCGCGGTCATCCGCGCTACCGGCAGCACCTATTTCGATTTCAGCGACTCCGGCCGCAGCGTGCTCGCGATGCGAGGCTCGTTCGGGACGATTCCCAACGCGCAGTTCAACGCCATCCCTCCGGACAAGCTGTTCTACGCCGGTGGCGGCGGGTCCGTTCGCGGCTTCGCCTATCAGTCGGCCGGTCCACGCGACGCCTATTTGAATCCACTGGGCGGTGCGAGCGTTGTCGAAGGCAGCCTTGAATTTCGCCAGCGAATCGGCGCATCCTGGGGTGCCGTCGCCTTCATCGATGCGGGCAGCGCCTACACGCCGGTGTGGCCCGATTTTTCAGCGATGGCGCCGCGCGTCGGTACCGGCGTCGGCGCACGTTACTATACCGATTTCGGACCGATCCGTGTCGATGTCGGCTTTCCGCTCAACCCGCGCGCCGGAGATGCCCCCGTCGGCCTCTATGTCAGCTTGGGACAATCGTTCTGATGCGCATACGAAAGATCCTTGCCTTGGGCGCTGGCGGCACACTTGTCGCAGTGGCCGTCGTATTCGGAGGCTTGCAGACCACGGTGGGCCAACGCTGGCTGGTTGAGACCATCTCCTCCCTGGCATCGACGCCGGACAGCAAAATCGAAATCTCTGATCTCGGCGGTTCATTCCCGACCGATCTCACAGTGGGACATGTCGCGCTTTCGGATCGCAGCGGCCCGTGGCTGCGCGTCGAAGACGCCCATGTGCGCTGGTCGTTCGCCTCGCTGTTCAGCGGCACGCTGCGCATCGATACCGTGAGCGCACGCGAAATCGACCTTCTGCGAGCCCCGGAGCCGGCCAAGGCTACACCCGCGCCGCCTGAGAAAAGCAGCTCCTCCTTCGAACTTCCCATTGGCATCGACCTGCGCGCCTTGTCCGTCGACAGGCTTCACCTTGCCGCCCCCCTCGGCGGTGTCGACTCGGTGTGGCGCATCGACGGTGACGGGTTGGTTGCGCGCGACGGGCGCGCAAGCAGGGTTCGCCTCGCCTCGGCGCGGACCGACGGACCCGACGGCAAACTCACCGTCGACATCAATTTCGATCCGACGCAACGCACCGTCGCCAGCGAAATCGCCTTCGACGAGCGACGTGGCGGGCTGGCGGCGGCATTGCTCGGCCGGCCGGACCTCGACCCCGTCTCCATGCACCTATCGGCGAACGGCAACACGGCGGAGGGGGCGCTCAAGCTGACGGTGACCGCCGGCGATGCCCTTTCATCCAACGGCACGGCCAACTGGCGCGGCAATGCCGGCGCCACCGAGGTGTCGGTTAATTTCACGGCGGCGGCGCCTGGCCTCCCGGACAGCCCTCTCGCCCGCGTGCTGCGCACCCCCTTCACCCTCGTCGGCGAGGGCAGCGTTACCGACACGGGCGCGAGTATCCGTCAGGCGACGCTGACCGCCGGGCCGGGCCAGCTGAGCGCCACCGGCCAGTATGATTTCGCGGGCGAAAAGCTCTCGGGCACGGCCACCCTCGAGTCGGACGACTCTGGCGCCTTGTCGGACCTGCTGGGCGGCGCCACCTGGCGCGGGCTGCGCCTTGACCTCAACGCCGATGGCTCCCTTGCCACGCTGCACACCAAGGGGCATCTGACGGCAAAGAGCGCCGGGATACCGGGCCAGATATCGGTCGGAGCCGTCGACCTGTCCGTCGACGCCACGGTCGCGGAGCTGGCAACGCAGCCCAACGGTCCGATCAGCCTCGACGGATCCGTCGAGGACGTGGCGCTGGCCAGTCTTGGCGACAAAGCGCCGCCGCCCGGACGCCTCACGATCGCGGCTCGGACGACTCTGCGGCGGGATGGCCGCATCGCCATCGATTCGGTCGACGTCGTATCGCCGCTGGTTTCCGTGAAAGGCAGCGGCAGCGTCGCGCCGGCAACCCTGGAAGGCAATGGCAAAGCCTCGATCACGGTGCCCGACTTCGCTGCCTTCTCCGGCATTGCCGGTATGCCGCTCGGCGGACGCGGCCATCTCGACCTTACTGCCCAAGCGCAAGGCGGCGGAGGCAAGCTCACCTGGCAGGGCGGACTCGAGGACCTCAGTTTCCCCGACGTGCCTTCCGGTCTCGTGCGCCCCATCACCCTGAGCGGCACCGCGACCACGGGACAAGACCTGGCCTGGAGCCTCGACGCCGTACGGCTCGCAAGCGAGGCATTGACGCTCGAGATCGGTGGACATGGCAAAAACCGCAACGGCGAAATCGACCTTAGCCTTGCGCTGCCCAAGCTGGCGGCATTCGACGCCAACGTCACCGGCACGGCCGCGCTCAAAGGCAAGGTGACGCTGCGCGACGATGGCGCCGATCTGAGTTTGACCGCCGGCCTCAACGATGTGGTTCATGGCGATATACGCTCGCAAAAACTGTCGCTGGTACTCGAGACGTCGCTGCGCGGCTCCGCCGTCAGCGGCCAGATGCAAGCTGACGGCGATCTGGCTGGTCAGCCGCTCAAATTGGCCGGCCGCTTCGCCCGCGATGCCGACGGCGGTATTTCGGTACCGACTTTCGAAGGCCGCTGGGCAAGTGCTGCAATTGATATCGCCAATCTTGCCGTCACCAAGACAAGCACCACGGGTAGCGGTCATGTAAGCATGACGCGTCTGCAGGATCTCGCGGCACTGATCGGTGCGGATCTTGGCGGTTCGATCGATCTCGAGGTCGCGACGGACCAGCAGGCAAGTGGTACGGTCCGAGGCAAGCTGCGCGGCCAGGGTTTGCGGAGCGGCGGCATCGGCGTCGCCACCCTTGAAGCCGACACCTCGGTTAGCGATCCTTTCGGCGTCGCGGCGACCAAGGCCACTGCGACACTGAGCGGCCTCCACGGCGTGGCCGATATCAACCGCCTGACGACCACGGTGGACGGCAACCGCCAGGCATTCGACGTCACGTTGCAGGCGACAGGAGCCCGCACCAATGGCGCACTCGCCGCTCGGATCGAGCCTGTCGGCCCGGAAGTGCGGATCGGACTCTCCCGCTTCAATGGACGTTATGGCGAAATCCCGGTGGCCCTCGCCGGTCCCGCCCGCTTCCGCGTTGCCGGCGCACATGTCGCGATCGATCCGGCGACCTTCCAGCTAGGTGGTGGCCGGGTCACGCTGAGCGGCGTAGTGGATCCGGCGGCCAGCGATCTCGCGGTCGACGTCGCGGGCATGCCGCTCGCCATAGTCGAAGCTTTCGCTCCGGGCAGCGGTGTCACCGGCACCTTGCAGGCGAAACTCCGTCTACGCGGCTCATCGGCGGCCCCGCAGATCGACGCCAGCTACAATGCCAGCGGTATAAAGATACGTCGGCCCGAGACCATGTTCCTGCCGCCCATGGCGGTGACGGGGACGGCCGCCCTAGCGGGACAGCAGGCGTCGATCGACGCGAAGCTATCGGCCGGCGCGAACAGCAGCCTGTCGCTGAACGGCAAAGGGACGCTGCCGCAGGGTGGCGCGCCACTTTCCGCTTCCGCCAGTATCACCGGTGGCGTCGATCTGGCACCTTTCGCCCCGATTGCCGGACCGACGATTCAGGGCGTCACGGGACGTTTGCAGTCCAATCTGAACCTGAGCGTGGCTGGCGAATCGATCACCGGTAGCGGCACCCTGAATTTGACCGGCGTCGCGCTCAGCCTGCCGGCAGCGGGGATGCGGCTCGATCGTGGCGAGGCGACTCTCGCCTTGCAGGGCAACACGCTGCAAATCCAGCGGCTGCGTTTCCAGACGGCGGGTAACGGCGAGATCACGGCCAGCGGCAGCGTCGGCCTCGACGCGGCGCAAGGATTTCCGGTGGACCTGCGGGTGGAGACGCGCCGGGCGCTTCTGGTCAGCCGGGCCGATTTGATCGCGACCGTTTCCAGCACGATCAAGCTCGCCGGCTCGACAAGGGACGGCCTCGACGTATCGGGGCCCGTCACCATCGATAAAGCTGAAATCTCCATCGGTGCGCCCCAGGTCGCCAGCTTTCCGACCGTGGCCGTACGCGAGATCAACGTACCCGGTGTGCCCAACCAAGTGCTGCCGCCGGCAACGCCTGGAAGCACGACCGCCAAGCCCGCGCCTGCGACTGAAGGCGCATTGCCGATCAGGCTCGACCTCAACGTCGCGGCGCCAAGCGCGATATTCGTGCGCGGACGCGGACTGGATGCCGAGGTTGGCGGGCAGTTCCGAGTAACCGGAGATGCCACGAAGCCCATAGTGCTGGGCAGCCTCTCGCTGAGACGCGGTGATTTTTCGCTGGCCGGCCGACGGCTCTCCTTTACACGCGGGAATGTCTCGCTGGTTACCGTCGACACGATCGACCCGATGCTGGATTTCCTCGCCACGACCCAGGTCGGTACGACGGCGATCAATCTTGCCATCAGCGGTACGCCCCGTGCGCCCAAGATAGAGCTCACATCGACGCCGCCGCTGCCGCCCGACGAAGCGATGGCGATGCTGCTCTTCGGCAAGGTGGGCTCTTCACTGAGCCCCTTTGAGCTGGTGCAGGCAGCGCAGGCCTTGGCAGAACTGACCGGCACGGCCTCCGGGTCCGGCTTCATGGGCAAGCTGCGCAGCGGGCTGGGCCTCGACCGCCTGTCCCTCGATTCCTCCGGATCGGGACCTGCCTCCACATCCATCGAGGCGGGCCGCTACGTCTCCCCGGGCGTCTATGTCGGAACCAAGCAAGGTGCCGCGCCGGGCAGCAGTCGCGGCACCGTTGAAATCGACGTGTTTCCCCGCGTCAAGCTCACGGGCGATATCGGCGCTGACTCGAACGGTCGCATCGGCGCCAAGATGGAATGGGATTACTGACAACAAAAAACCCGCCGCCTGGAGATTTGCTCCAAAGCGGCGGGTTTGTTGCGATGCCGCCCTACCAGAAGCGGGCTGCACCCAGGAAGCGTGCCGGAATCTGCTCGTCGCGCGCGCGGCCACCGGCACTGGCACCGGCACAGGCCGCCGCACAGCCGATGGCGAGCGTGGCCGCGGCAAGGAAGGCCGCGATCATGCCGAGCTTGCGGGCCTTGTCCGCCGCCGCGCGCACCTTGGCCTCGGCGCTTTTGGCTTCGGCATAGGCCTGATCGACGCGCGCTTCGGCGTCGGCCTGGGACAGGCCGGTCTGACGCGCAACGACCTGGGCCAGATAGGTACGATCATTGGCGGCAAGTGAGCCACTCTGCAGGCTGGAGACCAGTATTCGCGTCAGCGGCGCGCGCAGATCGCGTTCGGAGTCCGCACGACCCGCCGTGTCCGGCCGGGTAGCGGTAGTGGCATCGGCAGGAGCCGGATTCGCAGCGGCCGCCGTCGTGGGCGCCGGACGCATCAGCAGGTCGATGGCGTAGTCGGACGGATCCGTTGCGACGCGGTTTGCCACACCGGCCGCACCTGCGCCTGCGGCAATCGCCGTGGATTGAGCAGTGGTCTTCAGCACGCCGGTAGCGCCAGAGACAGCAATGGCGGCCCCGATCAGCAGACCGAGAGCCCAAACAGCGAACCCATAACTGCCGTCGCGGAAATGGCGCTCGGACTCGACGCCCGAGGGCCAGGGGCTACGCATGCGACCGGCCAGGTAACCGCCGGCAGCAAAGCTGCCGACCTGGACGATAGCCGCAAACAACGCGGCGATGATCAAGAATACCGTCGCCGACATCCCCTGGTTGGGCCACGGCGACACGACCGAAAGGCCGATCGCCGACCCGAAGGTGAAAAGCACCAGCGAGATGGCTGCGGCGCCGATCGCGCCGGCGATGACAGGGCTCCATTCGAGATACTTAAAGCGCGGCGGCCGAGCCGCGACCTCGGCGCCGGGCGCCGTAACAACCGTTGTCGATGTCATGTGATGACCCTCGGTGTGTGAGAAGTTCAGCGAAGGCCGATGAACGAAAGAATCGCCATCACGATCACGACCAGACCAACCAGGTAAATAATCGAGCTCATTTGTCTGCTCCCATGCGCGTTTACATCGACAATGCAACGGCTTCTGCGACGGAAGGTTGCAATTCACCGCTCCCGCCCACGACATGGAACCTCGAATGGAGTGGCACGTTTGAAACGATCGCTGACGCTAGGCGTCTGACACTTGCGCATCCAAACGCACGATCGGTTCTAGCGGCAGGCCGGTTCGTAAGGCGCGTAGTGGCGCGGTGTCCATATAGACACGCTCCTCGACGATGCGTCCCTCCTTCAGGTGGAACCTGTCGACGCCGCGCCAGTCAAAGCGCTTGCCACCGACATGCCGCGTGTTTTGCCACTCGATGACGACCACATCGCCGCGCGCGGTCCAGTCGAGCAACTGCCAGACGCTGTCCGGCGCCGTCTCCCTTAGCATTGCCGTCAACTTGCCAAGCTCGTTGCCGGCGACTCGCCGGTCGTAGAGTGGCGAGCGCAGCACCCCGTCGGGGTGCCACAGCGCGAGGAAGGCCTCGCCGTCGCGCGCGGCCCAGGCGGCCGCGAATTTGGCGACGAACGCCTGGATCTCTGCATCTGTCATGGGCCGGCTCCTTGTTAAGGAACCGGAAGGTATGTCCATGGACCGGAAAGTCTGGCGGAGTCCGGACCTGACATGGACTCCGCCAGCCCATCAGACGAATTTATGCTGCGTGCGTTCGCGCTTCACGAGCTTGGGTACCGCTTGGCCTACGATCAGTGTCTTGAAATGATCGGCTTGCTGATGGGTGGCGAAGGCGTCTTCGTCCTTGAAGACTTCATAGAAGAAGAACTTCGTGGGCTCCGTCAGGGATTGATGAATCTGGAAGGCCAGGACACCCGCCTCCTTCTGCGCCTGCGGGAGGAAGCGACCGATGATGTCGAGCAGCGATTCCACTTCCTCGGGCTTCGCTTCCCAGAACGCCGTGACGACAAGACCGCTCCGAAGCGCATTTAAATCGACCATGTGTTTCTCCCTTGAAAGGACGGTTGGCGGAGAGACCATAGGCAGCCGCTGGCTGCCGACGTTTCGGCGGGGCTCGAAGCGATCGAGGATGAGGTCCGAAAACCGCGAGCGCCGTTTACGCCAGCGTGAGACACTGCGGACATGGAATTGCTCGATCGCAAAGCCTGCTACCGCGCCCTTCAGGGGCGAGACGCCCGATTCGACGGTCGCGTCTTCGTCGGTGTGACCTCGACCGGCATCTATTGCCGGCCGATTTGTCCGGCACGCACGCCCAAATTCACCAACTGTCGGTTCTTCACCTCGGCAGCAGGGGCGCAGGAGGCGGGTTTCCGGCCGTGCCTGCGTTGCCGCCCCGAGACCGCGCCCGATCTCGCTTTTTGGCGCGGCACGTCGAACACCGTTTCACGCGCACTGGCTTTGATCGCCGACGGTGCGCTTGACGACAATGGGAGCGCCGGTCGCGAAAGCGGGGTCGAGACGCTGGCAGAACGGCTGGGCGTCGGCGGCCGGCAATTGCGCCGCCTCTTCAAACGGCATCTTGGCGCCTCACCGATCGCCGTCGCCCAGACTCGCCGGGTGCTGTTCGCCAAGCAACTGATACATGAAACACGCCTGCCGATGGTCGAAGTGGCGATGGCGGCAGGCTTCGGCAGCGTCCGGCGCTTCAACGAGACGTTCCACGATCTGTTTCAGCGCCCGCCGAGTGCATTGCGGCGCAAATCGCAGTCGACTTTGCCGGACGACGTTCTGTCCGAGGGCGGGGTAACGCTGCGCCTGTCCTACCGGCCACCCTATGACTGGCCGGCAATGCTGGCCCATCTCCAAGCCCATGCCGTGTCCGGCGTGGAGACGATCGAAGATGGCATTTATCGGCGCGTCATCGAGATCGACGGCAGGCGCGGCAGTGTCGAGATCGCCAATCTGCCCAATCGGAACGCGCTCAGCGTGAACATCCGCTTCCCCAGCGTGCGGGCTCTCCCGGCGATCGTTGCGCGAATCCGCCGCGTCTTCGACCTCGGCGCCGATATTGTCATCATCGGCGCGCATCTATCACGCGATCCGCGCCTCGCGCCCTTGGTGAAAAAGCGTCCAGGCCTGCGCGCGCCCGGCGACTGGGACGACGACCATGCCGGCGTACAGGGCGACGCCATCAGCGCGCTCGACACGGTTCCCGCATGGCGCCCCTGGCATGCCTACGCGGCACAACATCTGAGGATGGCACATGACTGACCCCCTACCCTTCTCGATCGACCGATTGGCAACGCCGATCGGTGAATTGCTGATCGTCGCGGACCGCGACGACAAACTCCGAGTGATCGACTGGACGGATCATGAGCACCGCATGCTCCTCCTGATGCGCCGGCACTATGGCGAGGGTGGGTTTACCTTGACGCCAGCGCGCGATCCGGGCGGGTTGACCATGGCCATGCGCGCCTATTTCAAAGGCGAACTTGGTGTGCTCGACCGGCTGACAGTTGCGACCGCCGGCACGCCTTTCCAACGCGATGTCTGGCGCGCCTTGCGCAAGATCAAATGCGGTACGACCATCAGCTATGCCGAACTGGCGCATCGCATCGGCCGACCGAGCGCCGTGCGTGCTGCAGGCCTTGCCAATGGTCAAAACCCCATCAGCATCGTCGTGCCTTGCCACCGGGTGATCGGCTCGAACGGCAGCCTCACCGGCTATGGCGGCGGCCTCGAACGCAAGCGCTGGCTACTGGCGCACGAGGGTGTGGCCTGATGCCCGACGCAGAACCGAGATTGGCGTGCGACCATCCTCCGCCGGCTGATAGACGACGCTGAACAGTGTGCGGGCATGACTGAGCGCCTCGCCGAATCCGGGCTGGTCGTTTTCGAAAGAATCGAAGCCGCACCGCAGCATGAAGGGCAGCTGGTCGCGCAGCACATTGCCGGTTGCGCGCAGTTCGCCCTGGTAGCCGTAGCGACCGCGCAGCAGCCGGGCCTGGCTATAGGCACGTCCATCGGTGTATTTCGGGAAATGCAGCGCGATCAGGTCGAGCCGCGCGACATCCGACGCCAGCTCGCCGACCTCGTCTGTGTTGGCGAGCGCCACGCCGATCGGCCCACGGCGCGCCAGCAGGGCCGGCCGTGCGGCCCGCCAGCGGGCAAAGTTCACCAGGACAAGGCCATCGACCGGCACAGCCGCCTCATCGTCCAGGCGCAGCCACGGATCGTCGACGACACCGGTTTCCCTATACAGCGGCATACATGCGTTCCTTGAAGGGGGCGATACCGACACGGCGATAGGTGTCGGCGAAGCGCTCGCCGTCCTGGCGGGCTTCGAGGTAGGTGCCGACCAGCGCGTCGACCGATTCGACGACACGGTCGGCTGTCACCGCCGGGCCGATGATGGTGCCGAGGCTGGTGTTGCCAAAGTCGACGTCGCCGCCGAGCGAGATCTGGTAGAGTTCGACGCCGTTCTTGTCGACGCCGAGAATGCCGATATGGCCGACGTGATGGTGGCCGCAGGCGTTGATGCAGCCCGAGATCTTGATCTTGAGGTCGCCGATATCGTGCTGGCGCGCGAGGTCGGCGAAATGGTTGGACAGGCGCTGCGCCACCGGGATCGAGCGGGCATTGGCGAGCGCGCAATAATCGAGGCCCGGGCAGGCGATGATGTCGGTGATCTTGCCGACATTGGCCTCGGCGAAGCCCAGGCGGCCGAGGGCGGCATAGACCACCGGCAGATCCTCGATCGCCACATGGGGCAGTACGACGTTCTGCTCGTGGCTGATCCGCAATTCGGCCTGGCTGTAAGTCTCGGCGATGTCGGCGAGACCTTCCATCTGCACGGAGCTTGCGTCACCCGGCGGTGCCCCGGCCGGCTTCAGCGACGCGGTGACAATGGCATAGTCGCGGTTCCAGTGCGGGGCGACATTCGACTTCAGCCACAGCGCGAAGTTCCTGTCCTCCAGCCGCAGCCGCTCGACCGTGCCCGATATCGCCGGCCTCGCCGGAAGATCGGGCCGGGCGAACTGGCGGGCGATGGCGTCGATCGTCTCGGCGGGCAACCGGAGCGCACCGTCACGCATGGCGGCAAACTCGGCCTCGACCTCCTCGCGGATCTTCTCGACGCCAACCTCGTGCACGAGGATCTTGATCCGCGCCTTGAAGATGTTGTCGCGCCGGCCGTAACGATTATAGACGCGCAGGGTCGCCTCGAGATAGGCGAGCAATTCTTCCTTGGGCAGGAACTCACGCAAGGTCTTGCCGATGAATGGCGTGCGGCCGAGGCCGCCGCCGACGATGACCTCGAAGCCCACCTCGCCCGCTTCGTTGCGCCACAGGCGCAGGCCGATATCGTGCACGCGCACGGCGGCGCGGTCATTAGGCGAGCCAGTCACGGCGATCTTGAACTTGCGCGGCAGGAAGGTGAATTCCGGATGCAGGGTCGACCATTGGCGGATGATCTCGGCCCAGACGCGCGGATCTTCTATCTCGTCGACGGCGGCGCCGGCGAAGTGATCGGCGGTAACGTTGCGGATGCAGTTGCCGCTGGTCTGGATGGCGTGCATGTCGACTTCGGCCAGCGCCGCAAGTGCATCAGGCGCATCCTCCAGCTTGATCCAGTTGAACTGCAGGTTCTGACGCGTGGTGAAATGGCCGTAGCCACGATCGAAGCGGCGGCCGATATCGGCGAGCTGGCGCAACTGGCGCGCGCTCAGCGTCCCATACGGGATGGCGATGCGCAGCATATAGGCGTGAAGCTGCAGATAGAGCCCGTTGGTGAGCCGTAACGGCTTGAACTGCTCTTCGGTGAGCTCGCCCGCGAGGCGGCGGCGCACCTGGTCGCGGAACTGGTCGACACGCTCGGAGACGAGCGTCCGGTCGTAGTCGTCGTAACGATAGAAATGGGTGTCAGGCATAACGCACCGCATCGGCTGCAATGGCATCGAAGGTGAGCCCGCTGGCGCGGATCTTCTCGCGCAAGGAGAGCGGTTCGAGCGTGCCGTCCTTGTCCTCGCTCACCGCCACGAGATAGGGATCGACCACGCTGAAGGCCTCGCTTTGGGCGCGCTGCAGCAGGATCTCCGCCGCGCGCTTGTCGCGGGCCAGCGCCGCGCGCTCGAGGCGCGGCGTCCACCAGCCGGCATCGTCGAGGAAGACCACCACCCCGTCGGACAGACGGTTGGCGCTGGCGATCTGGAGGTCGCCGGAAAGATTCTTGGCCATCAGGATACCTCGGCTAGCAAAGGTTGATCGGCATGCGCGCCGAGAGCGGCGACGACGCCGACGATGATGAGGCTGGGACCGGCATCGCGCGCCACGTGGCCTGCCGCCAGTCGCGCCAGATCGATGAGACGCCCCGTGGTCACGCGTTCATCCGGGCGCGTGCCGTTCTCGATCAGGGCGACGGGCGTATCGGGTGCCGTGCCGGCCGCCAGCAGACGGTCGCGCACGGAAGCCGCTTCCGAGGCGCCCATGTAGATCGCCAGCGTATGGCCTTGCGCCGCGAGGGCGG
>Ga0193752_1002034_pt1 | contig 15713 bp, 16 predicted proteins | sample H1c1metaG_FD_144924 | JGI IMG/M metagenome (GOLD analysis project Ga0193752, IMG submission 144924) | Soil microbial communities from a riparian zone of the East river system, Colorado, United States - H1c1 | ecosystem: Environmental > Terrestrial > Soil > Riparian zone | place: USA: East River... | reverse complement strand
CCGTCATGCTTCCAAGGAACGCCATGGGCGGTCAATAGCTGCCAGCGCCCACTGTGAGCTAGGCCGGCAGCTATTGACCGCCCATGGCGTTCCTTGGAAGCATGACGGATCGGCGGAGGGCCGTGCCTTTAGAACAGCTCGGGCGTGAAAGTGCCGTGCAGCGAATACGGCACGTGATGCTTCAGTCGCGCGACGAATAATGGTGGAGCCGAGAGATCACGGGCGTCGAGACCGACGATATCGCTGCGTCGGTCGGCCGAATCGAAGACGACCGTCACCACTATACCGTCGTCTTCGTCGCCGTCACCGTTGCCGTTCGCCGGAATGAACATCGGCTCGCCCGGATAGCGGTCCGGTCCGAAATCGTGGCTCACGGCGGTGCCGCTTTCCATGTCGACCCGCGTCAGGCGCTGCTGCAACCCTTCGGTCCGATCGGCTGGATTGCTGGCCATGTAGACATAGCGATGGCGCACGCCGATCCGGCCGGGATGGATGCGCGGAAATTCGTTTGCGTTGCCGGCGGCGCGGCTTTCGCTTTCGACCTTCCCGGTCGGAAGGTCGATGCGCAGCCGCGTCAGCGCCGCCATGCCCTTGGAGGGCCAATTGGAGCGCCAGTAATTCCGCAGGGCCTCGCCGATCGTGGCGTAGTCGGGGTACCGCATCAGATCGAGAACCAGCGTTGCTTGCTCCTCGAAACCATTGGCGAAGTGGAACTGGAAAAAGGCGTCAGTCTCGATCCAGCGCGGCCCGCGTCCATCGCGTGGCAGCAGCAGGATCAAGGTCGGCTTTCCGCCCTGCCAGTCCAGCGCGCCGTCGAAGCTCGAGAGGCCGAGCAGGAATTTCAGCGGGTGCACCAGGATCGGGCCCAGGCAGAAGACGAGATAATTCCGGGTCAGCACGAAATCGTGGTTCATTACCGGATAAGGTAGTTTGACCGGTGCGAATCGGGCGAGGCCCTGAGCGTCGATGCGATAGGGCGTGAACGTGGTGTTGCGGCCGTAGTCGATGCCGAAATTGAACAACTCACCCGTCGCCGGATCGGTCTTCGGATGGGCTGAAAAGGCCGCGACCTTGCCGCCGAAATTCTCCAGGCCCAGAGTCTCGAGTGTCTTCGGATCGAGCCCGGTCGGCGCGCCGCCTTCCCATAGCGAGAGCAGCCGCCCGTCCTGCATTACGACGGATGTGTTGGATACATTCGCTGGTTGGCGAAAGGCATTGCCCCATACGCCGCGCGGCCGCAGCTTGCCGAAGCCGCGATGGACGATGCGGCCCGCGCGCGTTTCGTCGAGGTAATTTGCTGTCCTGACATAGCGGTTGCGATAGTGGATGCCACTTTCGTCGAAGCGGATCTGCGAGATCATGCCATCGCCGTCGAACCAATGCGGAAACCACGTGCCGCCGAGATCGTTGCGCCCGGATCCATTGCGGAACAGCGTGCCGCGCAGGAATTTCGGCACTACGCCATCGATCTCGTCGATCCGGTAGTCATGTTCGTCGGCGAGAGTCTGGAAGCCGGCGCTCCAGGGATAGGGCTCTGCCACGTCAAGGCTAGTAGGTAAGCTGGACGGGCCACGACGTCACGCCGCCGGGATAAGCGTAGGCCGCGGCATTGAACTCGGGCGCCCCGAAGGTCGTCGATGGATTGCGCGAGAAGCCATAGCCCTCCTTGGGCTGGCCAAGAAAATTGGTCTGGAGCTGGGTTTCGTTGTTCTCGGCATGGAACACGGCGACGGCATAGGTGCCAGGCGGCACATCGGTGAAAACGCAGGTCGCCTGCTGGCTGGTGATCGGCGCGGCGACGCCGCGGAATTCCTTGCCGGGCTGGCGGAAGCCGGCGGCCGAGGCATAGAGCCCGCAGCGCACGACACCCTGGTTGTTGCGCAGCCCCTGGATCGGCACCGAGATCTGGTTTCCCGCCTGCGCGCTCGCGGCCGTCGCCATTCCCATCGCCAGAGCCATCGATACCCCGAACTTCATGATCTGCATCCGTTCCTCCTCCTGCGCTGGTCGATGTGGAATGCCGGCTAGTCGCTGGTAACCGATGACGATGCGCCGACGCCGAATTTGTAGGAAAGACCGATACGGGCCGTGTGGGTCGCGGGCCTGAGGTTGGCGGCGCCGCCAAGGGAGGACATCTCTCCGAACTGCGTGAAGCGGTATTCGAGCCGCGTCGACCACGGTCCGGAAATCACCGATTCCACACCCGGTCCGACGGTCCAGCCGGCGAGCGTGTTGTCGCTGGAAGCGCTGGCGAAGGCGCCGCCGGCCGTGGCCGTCACCGTCGAGTGGAAAGTCTGCCCCGTGTATCCGCCCAGCACGTACCAGAGCGTCGATTGCGTCGACAGCCAGCCGGCACGGCCTAGCACGCTCCACGATCCGTCGCCGCGCAGCGAGGTGGTCGCGTTGGCGCCACCGATGGTCGCACTGGTCGTGGCGTTGGCGCCGGACCAGGTTCCGTCCGCCATCAGGCCCACCACCCAGCGCGGGTCGATTTGGTAGTCGAAGCCGCCGAAGACCGAGCCAAGAGCGCTTACGCCGCCGATTCCATACATCGTTGCCGATGCACCGCCTGCGGCCGCACTCGCCCGCGTGGCCGCGACGCCGACACCGGCGGCGGCGCCGAGATAAGCGCCAGTCCAGCGCGGCGCCGGCGGTTCGGCGAACGACTCCATGGGCGCGGCGCCGAGGGCAGGGCCGCCGAACTTGTAGGAGAGGCCGGCGCGAATAGTATGCAGGGACGGCACGATATCGAGCGAGCCCGGGATGAGGGTTTTCCCGCCGAATTGGGTGAAGCGGTATTCGAACCGCGCCGACCATCCGCCGGCCAGCATCGTTTCGACGCCGGGGCCAAGCGTCCAGCCATTAACCGTATCGTTGCGTGAAAAACTATTGGTGGTGCCGCCGATCGTGGCGGTCCCGGTGGTGTGACGGTTCTGCCCGGTGTATCCGCCCAGCGCGTACCACAGGGTCGATGGACTCGACAGGAAGCCCAGGCGGGCGAGTACGCTCCACGAGAGGTCGGACCGCGTCGTCGCCGTGGCGTTGGCAGCTCCGAAGGCGGCGGTCGCAGTGGACTCGATGCTCGACCAAGTCCCGTCCACCATCAGGCCCGCCACGCCGCGGGGCGCGAACTGGTAGTCGAGGCCGCCATAGATCGAGCCGAGGAAGCCCTGGCTGCCGCTCGTGCCGCTGGTCGTCGCGCCACCGGCGAAGGACGTGTTTGTTTGCGTCGTGCCGGTGCCGCCGCCAATACCCATACCGAGATAAAGGCCCGTCCATGACGGGCTGGCATTGGGGGGAGGGGTTTTGATAGTCGCCGGCGGCGTGTCGCCTGCTCTTGCTGTTCCGCCGACGAGGAGCGCGGCTGTCAATACCAAGCCAAACCTTACACTCACCGACGCCCCCGCGATTGCTATTCTTGGTGTTCTCTAGGGAACACCAGGCGAGCATATCACAACCGACGGTCGACGGCTGCCGGCAAACGAGGGCACATCGGAATGGCCTAACCGCAGATCGCTCGCACCATGGAGGCCGCAAACGCGCGCAACTCCACGGCCTTGGTGCCGAGACGGGCGCGGATGGCGATGGCGTACAGGATGGCGCCGGCCATGCGTGCCCGGGCGGCCGGCGTCGGTGCAGGGGGGAGGTCGCTGGCGGCAAAGGCGCGCTCCAGGCTTGTTTCGATGGCGGCCAGCAGCCCGGCCGCGACCGCGGCGATCTTGGGATGCGTCGGTGCTTCGACCGCGGCGGTGCCCACGATCAGGCAGCCGGGCCGATGCGGCGGCGCGGTGTAGAGATCGATCGAGGCCTTGTACACCTTGCCAAGCCGATTCTGGATCGTGCCCTTTCCGGCTAGAATTGCGTCGAGACCTTCGATGCTCCTGGCGCCGTAGAGGCGCAGCGTGTGGATGTAGAGCTGCTCCTTGTCGCCGAAGGCCGCGTACAGGCTCGGGCGGTTGAGTCCCGATGCGGCCGCCAGATCGTCGAGCGAAGCAGCGGCAAAGCCTTTTTCCATGAACACGACGCGCACGCGGTCAAGTACCTCGTCGGTAATGAAGGCCCGCGGACGGCCGCGGGAACGCTTGGATATTTCTGTACTGGTTCGCATAATTATCCTTGACCGGATCGTGTCCCTGTATTTCTGTACCACATCGCACAAAAACAAGGAGGTCGCGATGGAACTGTTTGCCTCACCAATGGCCTGCTCGCTCGCTTCGCACATCACGGCACTGGAAGTGGGCTTGCCGGTCAAGGTTCGCTTTGTCGAGAACAAGAAGACCGACGACGGCGGAGACTATTACCAGATCTCGGCCAAGGGCTACGTGCCGGCCCTGCGGCTCGATGACGGCAAGGTGCTGAACGAGGGCCCGTCGGTCCTGCAGTATCTGGCCGACCGCAAGCCCGAGGCGGGTCTGGCGCCCGCCTGGGGCACGCTCGAGCGCTACGAGCTGATCGATACGCTGAACTACCTGTCGACCGAGGTGCACAAGCGCATCTTCGCCAACGTCTTCTCCACGACAGCGGCGGAGCCTACCAAGGCCGCGGCCCGGGCGCTGATGGAGCCGACGCTCGACTACTTGGCCAAGCGCCTGGGAGACCGCGAGACCCTGGTCGGGACCAACTTCACCGTGGCTGACGCCTATTTCGTCACCTTGCTGAACTGGTTCGGCTTCGTCGGCGTCGATCTCAAGAAGTGGCCGACGCTCCAGGCCTATCACCAGCGCCATCTCGCCCGGCCCGCCGTGGCCAAGGCGATGGGTGTCGAGATGGCGGAACGCCAGCGCCGCGCTGCCTGATCAGGTCGCCTTTTTGTTCAAGACCGCGAATCGGTCCTTCGGGGCCTTTTCGCGGGCCTTGGGCCCGTAGGTGCCCATCTCGATGCGGTGCGGGATTGTGAGCATGTAGTTCTTGAAGGCGCTCTCCATCGCCTGCCGCCAACCCTGGGCATCCTGCATCTCGTTGACCGAGGCCTTGGCGAGCTTCAGCGCGAAGGGGTCGCGCTCGGCGATCTTCTGCGCCAGCGCCATCGTCTCCTCTTCGAGCCTTTCACGCGGTACGACGCGATTCACCAGACCTGCTTTCTCGGCGTCGGCGGCGCTGATGAAATCGCCGGTGAAAAGATATTCCTTGGTCTTGCGCGGACCGAAATCCCACGGCATCGAGAAATACTGCACGTGCGATCCGCCCCATTTCACGGCGCGGTCGGCGAACTGGGCATCCTCGCTGGCGATGACGATGTCGCAGGCAGAGGCGATCATCATGCCACCCATGATGCAGTAGCCCTGGACCTGGGCGATGGTGGGCTTGGGAATATCGCGCCAGCGCATCGTATTCTCGAAGAACCGCTCCGACAGGCGCCGGTATTCACCCTGGAAACCTTTGCCGGCGGGGTTCTTTTGTTCGTCGGCCATTTCCTGCGGGCTGCCGAGATCGTGGCCGGCCGAAAAATGTTTGCCGGCGCCGGCCAGGATGATGACGCGCACGGCGCCATCTTCGGAGGCGTGGATGAAAGCGTCGTCCAGCTCTTCCAGCAGCACGCGGCTCTGTGCGTTCAGCACTTCGGGCCGATTGGCGGTGATCTTGAGTACAGGACCGGTGCGCTCGGTGAGCAAAGTCGAGTAAGCACTCATGCTGCGGCCCTCAGCTCGGGGGCCAGGCCCGCGCCCATCAGATCGATGAAATTGTCGCAATAGAAACGCTGCTTCTGGTCCGGGTCGATGCCGGCCTGTTCCATCGAAACCTCGAAGCGCTTGATCGGATTGCGCCCGCCCTCGACATGCGGATAGTCGGAGGAGAACAGGCAGACCTCGTCGCCCGTATTGGCGATGATCCAGCCTGTGTCCTCGTGGGGATAAGGCGTGACGCGCACCTGGCGCCGGACGAACTCGCTCGGTTTCAACGACATTTTCTGCAGCCGCTCCTCGTTCTTGTAGAAGGCGTTGTGGGCCGCATCCATGTTGCGCATCCAGCCCGGCACCCAGGAGGCGCCCTGCTCGATGACGCCGAACTTGAGGCGCGGGAAGCGGTCGAGCACGCGGTCGACCACCAAGGCTGTCAGCGCCTTCATGGGCGGATAGGCGATGGCCATATAGTCGATCGACTTGAAGTTATCGTCGCCGCCATGGAAATCGGGCACCGGCGGCAGTCCATTGTTGAAATAGGCTTCCTCCAGCAGCTTCCCGCCGCCGCCGACGTGAAAGACGATGGGCAGACCGGCTTCCTGCGCGATGGCCCAAAGCGGATCGAAGCCGATATGGCTGGGCGAATGCCCATCGGGACAGCGCGAGGGAATGAGCAGCGCCTTGGCGCCAAGCGCGATGGCTTCGCGTGCCGCTTTGGCCGTGCGCCCGAAATCGACCAGCGGCACATAGCCGGTCGGCAGCAGTCGTTTATCGATCGAGCAGAAATCGACCATGTGGCGGGTATGGGCGCGGGCCACGGCATAGGTCAGTTCGGTGTCGGGTCCGCCTTCCAGCACCGAGGAATAATTGAGCAGCGCCGTGGTGAACATGAGCTGGCTGGCAAATCCCAGCAGATCAACCGAGCGCGGCCGGTCTTGCTTGACCGAGGAGCCGAGCGCGTCCCAGTTCTTGGCGCTCATGATCCGCTGCTCGTCGAAATCCGCCGCGGGCACCGCTCCGTCCTTGCGGGTGCTGTGGAAGCCCTCGCGGCGCGGGAACAGAACCGTGTCGGTGACGACGGCGCGATGCCTGGCCTCGAGATGGTCCTCGAGAAAACCCGGTATTTCCATGATGTGCGCGTCAGCATCGTGGATGACGCGGCCGCTGGCATAGGGCATCGCTTCCTCCGTTTCATTCTTTGCTTGAGCAAGCTTAGGATGCGGCAGACCCGGGAGGCAACATGACAGGCCAGGACATCTCCGTTGCGGTGCGCGCGCTCATCGAGGCGCGGCGGAGCAAAAAGCAGTTTTCGCCGTCCTTCAAATTGACGGATCGCGCTGCGGTCTATGCCATTCAAAATGAGGTGGCGCGTGCTTTCGGGCCGGTCGACGGCTGGAAGGTCGGGGCGAAGACGCCGACCGCCGAACCCAATTGCGCGCCGTTGCTGGCCGGCAGCCTGGTGAACTCGCCGGCAAGATTCGATGGCAGAGCCATGCATATGATCGGCGTGGAGGTCGAGATCTCCTTCCGCATTGCGCGCGATATTCCCGCGCGGGCGCAGGCCGTGGGCCGCGACGAGGCGCTGGCTGCGGTGGGAGACGCGTTCGTCGGCATGGAAGTGGTCGACACGCGCCTTGCCGATTTCAAGGAACTCGATCCGGAGTGGCTGCTCGCCGACAACCAGATGAACCAGGCACTGGTGATGGGCGCGACCTTGAGGAACTGGCGCACCCTCGACTGGGCGTCGTTGCAAGTGCGACTTGAAATCGATGATGCCGTGGTTGTCGATCAGCGCGGCGGGCTGGGGGCAGTCGATCCGGTACGGCCGCTTGCCTGGATGATCGACCATGCCGTGCGCCGGCGGGACGGTATCCGCGCAGGCCAGGCCATCACCACGGGGTCATGGACAGGCTTGCGCTATTTCCCGCCCGGCACCCGGGCCCGCGGTGAATTCGCGGGCCTGGGTGTGGTCGAAGCTAGGTTCTAGTAGAAGCCGTAACCATAGCCGCCGCCCCAGGGGCCGCCCCACGGGCCCCAATCATACGACGCCATCGCATAGTCGTTGGCCGCCATGACCTGTTCGTTGGCAATCTTCTTGTCGAAGACGTTCTGCCGGAACCGGCCATAGGCCGCCTGGTCGCCGACATAGAGGCAATTGCAGATCGTTGGATCGGCATAGGCGTAGCGGACCTGGCCGTTCTTGACTTCGCGGACGAACTTATGCGGCGGCAGGGTCGCCAGCGCACTTTGACGCGCAGGCGTGTTGGCAGGGAGGACCTTGAAGCCCGCGGCGGACATCATGTCTTCCTTGTTGTTTACCCGCTGCTGCGGCGTGGTGCAGGCCGCGATGGCCGCGCATGCCCCCAAAATCGCGATAGTCGTTTTAATCTGAGACATCAATTCCCCCTGAGCGAGCTTTGCCCGTTGATAGTCGTTCGCAACATCGTCCTTGCAAGCCGACACGCGGTCAAGCCCCTTTCGCCATACACTTGCTACGGTGGTGCGTTCAAGTCCCCGTCCAATGTGGCGGGCGCTTGCCCAGGAAGGCGTCCATGCCTTCGCGGAAATCGTGACTGCCATAGGCGAGGCGGATCAGATCGTCGACATCTTCCGCAGCAAACTTCGCCTGCAGACGGCGCAGAGCCTCCTTGGTGACGCTGAGCGTGATCGGGGCGTGGCCGGCCACGATATGGGCCACCGCCTCGGCACGCGCATGCAGGGCATGGACATCCGACAGGATCTCGCTCACCAGTCCGGCAGCCAACGCCGACGGCGCGTCCATCATCTTGGCGAGGAAGATCATTTCCTTGACGCGCTGCGGGCCGATCAGCATCGCCAGCCGCGCGTAGTTGGACATCGACAGGCAATTGCCCAGCGTCCGGGCAATGGGGAAGCCGAACTGGGCGCTGGGCGCCGCCAGCCGTAAATCGCAGACCGCCGCGATCGCGGCACCTCCACCTGTGCAGAAACCGGCGATGGCGGCGATGGTCGGCACCGGGCAGCGCTCGATCGCGTCGAGGATGCGGTCCATCTTGCGCTCGTAGCCGATGCCGTCCTCGCCGTCCTTGAACTCCTTGAACTGGGCGATGTCGGTGCCGGCGGCGAAGGCCACCTCGCCGGCGCCGGTGATCACCAGCGCCTTGGCTTCCTTGGTGGCGGCGATCCGGCCGCAGATCTCAGCCAGGCCCTCATACATCGCGAAGGTGAGCGCATTGCGCGCATGCGGGCGATTGAAGACGATCCAGCCGATATCGCCGCGCTTCTCGTAATGCAGTTCGGCGTTCATGCGCCGCTCAGGCGGCGAGCGACTTGACGGCCGCGTCGACACCGCCCGGCGTGAAGGGGACGCCGGAAACCTTCATCGCGAGTTCCGTGGTGGCGAGTGCGCCCAGCAACATCGGCTCGTTGAGGTCGCCCATATGGCCGATGCGGAACATCTTGCCCATCAACGTGCCGAGACCGCCGCCCAGCGAAAGGTTGAAGCGATCGATGGCGGCTTTGCGCATCGGATCGGAGCTGACGCCTTCCGGCATCATCACGGCGGTCACCGAATTGGAGAGCCGGTCGTCCGATTGGCAGAAGAGCTGCGGGCCCTTGCCGCCGTCGCCCCACACGCGCACGGCCTCGCGGGTCGCTTCGGCCAGGCGGCCATGACGTTGGAACACGGCCTCCAGGCCTTCTTCCTCCAGCATCTTCACCGATTCCTGCAGGCCGAAGAACATGTGCACCGGTGCCGTGCCGACGAATTTCTGCGGCGACCGGCCGTTCATCATCTCCCAGTTCCAGTAGTGGCGCGGCGCCTTGTTCTTGCGCGCGACCTCGAGCGCCTTGTCGCTGACGCCGGTGAGCGACATGCCGGTAGGCAGCATCAGGCCCTTCTGGCTGCCGCCCACGGTCACGTCGATGCCCCAGGCATCCATCTTGTATTCCATGCAGGCCAGCGAGGAGATCGTGTCGGAGAGCAGCAAGGCGGGATGCTTGGCCTCGTCCAGGGCGCGCCGGACATCGGCCACCGGCAGCACCATGCCGGTCGCGGTCTCGTTGTGGACGGTCAGCACGGCCTTGATCTCGTGCGCCTTGTCTTTCTTGAGACGGTCGGCGAGCTTTGAAATATCGGCGCCCGTGCGCCAGTCGGCGGCGAGGGTTTCGACTTTGATGCCCAAATTAGTGGCCATCTCGGCCCAGCTCACCGAGAAATAGCCGGTCTCGACGATCAGGACGGTGTCGCCGGCGGCGAACAGGTTGGCCAGCGAGGCCTCCCAGGCGCCATGGCCGCTGGCATTGTAGAAGTAAAGCGTCTGTTCGGTCTTCAGGATGCGCTTCACGCCGGCGTGGCAGGCATGCTGGATGGCCACGAACTCGTCCGACATGAAATCGATGACGGAACGGTCCATGGCGCGCAAAACGCGCTCGGGAATGTTGGTCGGGCCGGGATTGTTGAAGAACTGGCGTCCGCGAGGTTTGGTATTCACGTCTTTTAACTCCAGTCTGCGAAAGGCGCGAAGATTAGGCTCGTGCCCCTTGGCGAAGCAAGCGAGGCTTGCGATGCTCCGACATTAGATTGATGAGGGCTCATGACCGCGCAAAAGACCGACTCGACTGCCACCAATTCCGCCATCGTCGCCGATTACCGCGCCCGCACCGGCGGCTCGGAGGTGTTGTTCGAACGGGCCCGCAAGGTGCTGCCGAGCGGCATCACCCACGATGCGCGTTATCTCGACCCCTATTCGATCCATGTCGGCAAGGCCAAGGGCCCCCGCAAATGGGATGTCGATGGCAACGAATATGTCGACTATTTCGGCGGCCACGGCGCCATGCTGCTGGGTCACAGCCATCCTGCGGTCATCGAGGCTGTGCAGCGCCAGATGGAGCTGGGCACGCATTATGGCTCGAGCCACGAACTGGAGGTACGCTGGGCGGAGCTCGTCTGTGAGCTGATCCCCTCAGCCGAGAAGGTGCGCTTCACGGCCTCCGGCACCGAGGCCTCGCACATGGCCATTCGTCTCGCGCGCGCCCATACCGGCAAGGACAAGATCGTGCGCTTCGTCGGCCATTTCCACGGTTGGCACGACACCGTCGCTGCGGGCGCCACCTCGCACTACGACGGGACGACCACGCCGGGCGTGCCGCAAGGCGTGGCCGACATGTCGATCCTGATGCCGACTGACGATGTGGCGGCTGTCGTCAAGCTGCTGGAGGAGCGTGACGACGTCGCTGCGGTCATGTTCGAGCCCTCGGGTGCATCCTGGGGCCAGGTGCCGCTGCCTCCGGGCTTCGTGCAGGCGATCCGCGAGGTGACGGCGCGGCGTGGCGTTGTGATGCTGATGGACGAGGTCATCACCGGCTTCCGCTGGTCGATGGGTGGTGCGCAGAAGGCGCTGGGCGTCACGCCCGACCTCTGCATCCTGGCGAAGATCGTGGCCGGCGGCTTGCCGGGCGGCGCGGTCGCGGGCAAGCGCGAAATCCTCGACCAGATCGACCATGCGGCCTCCGCAGCGCGGAAGCGTGAAAAGATCGGCCATCCCGGCACTTATAACGCCAATCCGCTGTCTGCGGCGGCGGCGGTGACGGCGCTCACTCTGCTGCGCGACGAGGATCTGGCCGAGAAGGCCAACCGGACAGCTTCCGAATTGCGCGCCGCGTTGCGCCAGGTGCTGGTCGAGGAGAGCATTCCCTGGGGCATCTACGGCCAGTCCTCGACCTTCCTGATTTATCCCAATCCGACCGGCGAGGCGGTCGATCCGGCGACCTTCGATCCGCTGAAATTCGGCTTCGCCAAGCTGAAGGGTGCGCGGACAGCCTCACTCAGCGGCAAGATCCGCATGGGGTTGATGACGCACGGCGTCGATGTAATGGGCGCCCCCGGTGGCTTCGTGTCGGCCACCCATGGCGGCGCCGAGATCGAGCGTACAGTGCACGCGCTTCGCATGACCGTGCGCGCACTCAAGGCCGAGCGCGAGTTGAAGGCAGCCTGAATTTAGGGAACAACAGTAAAATGTACGGCCTCACCAAACCCGTTCCGGCGGTCGAATTCACGCGCGTGCCTGACAAATTCCGCAAGCCACGGCGGACGTCGTGGGGTGACACCAATGCCGCCGGCATGGAGCTCGACAGCTTCCTCGAAGGGCCGAGCTTCGACCGCCAGGGCAATCTCTACGTCACCGATATTCCGTTCGGTCGGGTCTTTCGCGTGAGCCCGGCCGGCGAATGGACTTTGGTGACGGAATATGACGGCTGGCCGAACGGGCTGAAGATCCACAAGGACGGCCGGATCTTCATCACCGACTACAAGCGCGGCATCGTCCTGCTCGATCCGTCGAACGGCAAGGTGACGCCGCTGATCGAGACGCGCGGCTCGGAGAGCTTCAAGGGCGTCAACGATCTCTTCTTTGCCGCCAACGGCGACCTCTATTTCACCGACCAGGGCCAGACCGGCCTGCACGATCCGACGGGACGGGTTTACCGCTACGACACCGCGGGCAAGCTCACGATGCTGGTGGGCACGGTGCCCAGTCCCAACGGGCTGGTCATGAACAAGGCGGAGAACGTGCTCTATGTCGGCGTGACGCGCGGCAACGCCGTGTGGCGGCTGCCGTTGATGGGTGACGGCACGACGAGCAAGGTCGGTCTCTTCATTCAGATGAGCGGCGGTCACGCCGGCCCCGATGGCATGGCGCTCGATGCCGAGGGTGGCTTGGTGATCGCGCATCCCAGCACGACGGCATGGCGCTTCGACGCGCTCGGCCGGCCGACACATCACGTCGATTGCGGCGATGATATTTTCTGCACCAACATCGCCTTCGCCGGCAACGACCTCTTCCTTGTCGTGTCGCGGTCGAGCGCGAAAGTCGGCGGCGGCACGATTCTGAAGGCCACAATGCCGGTAGGCGGAAAGCCGATGTATTCCCACGCCTGACGGGCTTTCATCGGCCTTCGGCGCGAGGTTAAACTTCCTCCAACAAACCGGGAGGAAGAACGAATGACCACGATCACGCGGCGGCGCACGCTCGCCACGCTTGCCGCCGGCACGGTCGCGGCGCCCGCCGTGCTGCGCGCCCAATCGCCCACGACCTGGATCGTCTACACCTACGTGCCGGCCGCCACGCTGGCGCCGGCGCGCGTCATGAACGAGATCGTCGAGCGGGTGGCCAAGGAGACCAACGGCCAGCTCCTGCTCAAATACCATCTTGGCGGCGCGCTCACGATCAAGGGCACCGACATCACCACGGCGCTGGGCGACAATGTCATCCAGATGGGCGATGACGGCATGCAACAGGGCAATGTGCCGGTCACCGGTATCCTGCGCCTGCCGATGCTGATCACCAACCCGCAGGAGTTCGACAACGCGCTGGCGGTGATGAAGCCCTATGTCGACCGCGGCTACGACAAGCTCGGCTCCACCGTGCTGGCGACCTACTATTATCCGCTGCAATTCGGCTGGTCGACGAAGAAGCTCGCCGCGCTCGACGATTACAAGGGCCAGAAGATTCGTGCGACCTCGCCCGAGCAGATCGAATTTTTGAAACGTTTCGGCGCCAACGGGCTCACCGTCAGCGCTGCCGAGGTCCCGTCGGCCCTGGAACGCGGCGTGGTCGACGGCGTGCTGACGGCGCATTCGGGCGGCGGCCGCGTTTGGCACGACCTGCTGAAATACACCTACGATCTCGGCATCAATTTCTTCGAAGCCAATCTCGCGGTGAACAAGGAGGCCTATGCCAAGTTGCCGACAGCGCAGCGCGAGGCGCTCACCAAGGCGGTGGTCGAGCTGGCGCCGACGATGACCAAGCTGTTGTTTGAGGACGAAGAGTCGGAGAAGGCCAAGCGCAAGGCGGAGGGCATGATCCAGTCGGCTGCGACGCCGGACGACTACAAGCGCGGCGCCGAGCGCATGGCCGACTATTGGGACGACTGGGCCAAGCGCCACGGCAAGGATGCCCAGGAGGCACTGAAGAAGGTGCGCGAGGCGGTAGGCCGCTGATGTCTTCTGCGTCCGACGATCGTCCGTTCAATATCATTGAACGGCTGAGTCTCTGGCTGTCGTCCTTGTGTCTCATCGGGATGACGCTCCTCATGCTGCTCGAAATCGTCTTGCGCAGCGTCTTCAACAGCACGACCGGGAATTCCGATGAGCTGGTCGGGTACATGCTGATCGGCGTGTCGTTTCTCAGCCTGGCGCTGTGCCAGAGCAGGGGCGCCTTCCATCGCGTCGAGATGGTGCAGATGCGGCTTGGTCCGCGCGGCAAGGCCGTGTCGGCATTGATCTTCGACACGCTGTCGTTCGGCTATATCGCGCTCACCACCTGGTACTTCGTGCAGTTCGTGATGAGCTCGTACCGGCGCGAGACAGTGGCCAGCACGCCGCTCGCCACGCCGCTTTGGATTCCCGAGACCGTCATGGTCGTGGGTGCGGTGATGCTGTTGCTTGTGCTGGGCAAGGCCATCATCGACGACGTGCGAAAGCTCGCTTCATGACCCCCGGTCTCGAAGTCGCGGTCGTCCTTATCATCTTCCTCGGCCTGCTGGCTGTGGGGATGAGCATCCCTTTCGCCATCGGCGTGCCGGCGATCGTCTACCTGCTGCTTCATGGCGGCGTGCCGGCGTTGAGAGGCATTGGGCTGATGAGTTGGGGCTCGATGAACAGTTTCGCCCTCACCGCGATCCCGCTGTTCATCCTGATGGCCGAGATCATGCAGCACTCCGGCCTCAGTTTTCGAATATACCGGGGACTGTCCAAGCTGGTCTGCATCGTGCCCGGGGGGCTGCTGCAGACCAATATCGCGGGCTGCGCGCTGTTCGCGGCGATTTCCGGCTCCTCCGTCGCCACTGCGGCGGCCATCGGCTCGGTGGCGCTGCCGCAACTCATCCAGCGCGGCTATCACCGGCCTCTGGCGGCAGGGTCATTGGCGGCGGGCGGCACACTCGGCATCCTGATCCCGCCCTCGATCGCCATGATCGTCTACGGCACCTTCACCGAAACATCGGTTTCCAAGCTGTTCATGGCCGGCATCGTCCCGGGCCTGCTGCTGACGGCGATGTTCATGTTTTACGTGCTGGTGCATTCCCTGCTCAGGCCGGAGATCGCGCCGCGCGAGAAGGGGCCGCAGAATCTCGGCGAATTCCTCACCGCGCTGTCGGACCTGGTGCCCTTCACCATCGTGATCGGCGGCACCATGGGCAGTCTCTATTTCGGCTGGGTGACGCCGACCGAGGCCGCCGCCGTCGGCTGCTTCGCCGCCTTCGTCGTGTCCGCCATCTGGGGCAATCTCGGCTGGAAGGAGATGCGCGCGGCCCTGGTGGCGGCGGTGATGACAAGCGGCAACATTCTGCTGATCGTCTACACCGCCTTCGTCTTCTCCTACGCCATCAGCGTGGCGGGCGTGGGCGAAGACCTCACGACCTGGATGGTCGGGCTGCAGCTTTCTCGGCTGGAATTCTTCTTCGCGCTCTTCGTGCTCTACACGCTGCTCGGCTGCCTGGTCGAAAGCCTGGGCATGATCGTGATCACGGTGCCGCTGCTCTATCCGGTGCTGCTGAAATACGGTATCGATCCGGTGTGGTTCGGCATCATCCTGGTGCTGTTCATCGAGCTCGGCCAGATCTCGCCGCCGATCGGCATCAACCTGTTCGTCATCCAGAGCATCTGGGACGGCAAGCTCTCCGACATCGTCGTGGGGACGATCCCGTTCCACCTGATCATGTTCGTGCTGCTGGTCATGCTGGTCTTCTGGCCGGAGATCGCCCTCTGGCTACCGCATCACATGGCCGCCGCACCGCCATAGAAAGCCTAAGGGGTTAACGCTTGCCCTTGCCGATATAGGCCACGGCCTCGATCTCGACGAGGATCTCGGGGACGGCCAGCGCGCTCACCTCGACCAGGGTGGAGGCCGGGAAGTCGCCGCTGAAGAATTCCCGGCGCGCGGCCCAGACCTTCGTGTTGTTCTTGATATCGGTCAGGAACACCGTGATCTTCACCACGTCGGACATGGCGCCGCCGGCGGCCTCGATCATGGCCTTGATCTTGCCGAAGATCACCTTCGCCTGCTCGTATTCGTCCTTGCCGGCCAGCGCCTTGGCGTCGCCGACATTGGCGGT
>Ga0193752_1002033_pt1 | contig 15715 bp, 9 predicted proteins | sample H1c1metaG_FD_144924 | JGI IMG/M metagenome (GOLD analysis project Ga0193752, IMG submission 144924) | Soil microbial communities from a riparian zone of the East river system, Colorado, United States - H1c1 | ecosystem: Environmental > Terrestrial > Soil > Riparian zone | place: USA: East River... | reverse complement strand
ACCCGGAACATGCCACACCTGAATTTCACCCATATTCGCTATACCGGAAGTCGGTATTTCTTTGTTCTTTTGTTTGTAGCATGGAGGACGTACGAATTACGATATTTGAAGACAGCAAGCACCTTCGGGAAAGCCTGCAGATTGTTCTTGATGGCACCCCGGGCTTTGTCTGCGCCGGGGCACATACTAGCTGTAATGACCTGTTACACAATATGGAACGGGAGAAACCAGACATTGTTCTGATGGATATTGAGATGCCAGGCATGAACGGCATCGAGGCCACCTCAATCATCAAGTCAAATTTTCCCGATGTTTTGGTACTGATCCAAACTGTTTTCTTTGAGGATGACTATATATTCCGGGCGATCTGTGCAGGGGCATCGGGGTATATTCTGAAAACGACTACACTTGCCGGTTATATTGCAGCCATACTGGATGTACGAAATGGAGGATCCCCCATGACACCCGGCATTGCCCGGAGGGTGGTGGAGCTATTCAGAACAGGTATGCCGCAGCATACAAACCAGCAACAGTACGACCTGACCAATAAAGAAAAACTGGTACTCAAACATCTTACAGAAGGCAAGAGCTATAAAATGGTCGCCGATGCCATGGATCTTGCAGTGGATACGGTGAAAACCCATATCCGGAATATCTACACCAAGCTGCACGTGAATTCGAATACGGAAGCCGTTGCAAGAGCTATCCGTGACAAACTGGTGTGAATTGCCCAAATTCTCAGAATAAGAAAATAGATAATGTCGCAAAACCACCCTCAACTGGTCTGATTCACCTACCAGGATTGTATAGACTGTGATTTAGTTTTGACTCGTAAACAAATTGATTCACTAACAACACAATCAACAATCATGGAAACTTCATTAACTATCAAACAACCCGTATCCACTTCAAAAATTTCATTCTGGGTCGGCCGGGTATTAACCATTCTTGTAGTTCTCTTTCTGGCATTCGACGCGGTTTTCAAAATTATCAACCACGTGAGTGTCAGTACAGCCTCAGCACAGTTGGGCATACCTGCCCATATCATTCAGCCGATCGGAATCGTGTTGCTGATTTCGACCATCATCTATGTTATCCCGCGTACGGCCATACTCGGCGCCATCCTGTTGACAGGATATCTTGGCGGTGCGATTTTCACTATGGCCCGTGCCGATCAGCCCGTATACTTTGCACTCATTTTCGGATTGCTGGTATGGACTGCCTTATTTCTGCGCGATAAAAGAGTGGGAATCATTTTCTCTTTTCTGAAATAGAACCCTAATTTTATTTTATCCATTTTGAACCTGAATCACCCATCACGAAAAATTGATTTCATATGCCAGCAAAAGCTTCTTTCAAAACCGTCATCCTCCAGTTGGGTAACAATACCGGCATAGAAGTTCCACCTTCCATTGTTGAGAAATTAGGGGCGGGGAAGAAACCTCCCGTAGTGGTCGGCATTAAGAAGTTTACTTACCGGAGTACCATCGCCACAATGGGAGGCAAATTCCTGATCCCCGTTAGTGCTGCAATCAGGGAGCAGGCTGGCGTGAAGGGAGGTGAGGCGCTGGAAGTGAGACTGGAACTTGATGATCAACCCCGCGTAGTAGCGCTTCCAGCTGATTTTGAAAAGTTGCTGAACAAGCATCCTGAGGCAAAGAAGTTTTTCGAAACCCTGTCTTATAGCAACAAGCAACGGCATGTATTGCCAATCGGACAGGCAAAAACCGAAGAGACGCGGCAGCGCCGGATCGACAAAGCGATCAGTGATTTGCTCGCGAAGAAGAAATAAACGTATTTTTTACTATTATTAAGAAGTTTTCTACTTTTGTGTCGGCTTAACAATATGAAATATGAGAACCTTCACGCTATCCGCCTTAGTTCTGGGCATGCATCTAACCGGCGCCAAAGCCCAAACCGTTCAGGTGTCGCTTAAAGGCAAGGACACCAACGTGATGATATCCCGACACATCTACGGACAGTTTGCGGAACACCTGGGCCGGTCTATTTATGATGGCTTCTATCGTAATGGAAAAATTCAGACCGGTATTGTGGAAGCTTTGAAAAAAATCCGGATACCCAACCTGCGCTGGCCGGGTGGATGCTTTGCTGATCAGTATCACTGGCGCGATGGAATCGGTCCGGTTTCCAAAAGACCGGTAACCATTAACACTACATGGGGCATGGTAAAAGAGGACAATACTTTCGGCACCCACGAGTTCCTGCAACTCTGTGAAATGTTGAACACCGAACCATATATTGCCGGAAACGTAGGAACGGGCAGCCCCCAGGAAATGAAAGACTGGGTCGAATATCTAAACCTGAAAGACAGCAGCCAACTCGCGGATCTCAGAGCAGCCAACGGCCACCCGGCTCCATATAATATTTCATTCTGGGGTGTCGGCAATGAAAGTTGGGGTTGCGGAGGGAATATGACGCCCGAATACTACGCAGACCTTTACAAACAATTTGCTGCTTTTTGTCCTGATTATCCCGGAACAAAACTCAAAAAGATCATTGGTGGTGCAAATGCCGATGATTACAATTGGACTGAAGTGATCATGCAGCGAATCAAACCGAATCAGGCGTGGGGACTGTCCTTGCATTATTACACCATACCGACCGGTAACTGGGACAAAAAAGGATCGGCTACCAGTTTCGATGAACAACAGTATGCCCACACACTGAAAGCGGCTTTGAAAATGGAAACAATTGTTTCCCGTAATGAAGAGATCATGGACAAGTATGATCCAAAAAAAGAATTGGCACTGACCGTTGATGAATGGGGTATCTGGACCGACACGGAGCCGGGAACCCCCGGCTATGGCATGTTCCAGCAAAACTCCTTGCGTGATGCCTTAATCGCCGCCAGCACGTTAAACATCTTCAACAACCATGCAGCACGTGTACGGGGAGCAAACCTGGCGCAGACTGTGAATGTGATCCACTCATTGATACTTACGAAGGGCGATCAGCACATACTGACGCCAACCTATCATGTCTTCGACCTGTTCAAGGTCCACCAGGATGCCATGCTCATTCCATTGGCAATAGAATCACCATTGTACATAAAAGGAAACGACTCAGTAAATGCCGTTAATCTTTCGGCATCGAAAGACAGCGCGGGCATCACTCACATCACACTGGCAAATCTTGATCCGAACAAACCCTACAGCATCAAAATACCGCTGACAGGCAAAATCTTGAGTGGCCAGTTGTTGACTTCCGGCAAGGTCACCGACATCAATACATTCACTCAGCCTGATAAATTGAAGCTGCAGGTGTTCAAAAACGTGAAAACAGACGCAAAAGGAATCGTCGTTCAGCTCCCGGCCAAATCAGTTGTGGCCCTGGCGCTAAAGTGAAGGCGGTCCGAATGTCTCCATCAATCTGTTGTTTTTGATTTAATATTGTTGCAATCTTAAACGATTGTTTCCCATGCAGATTCAAAAATCAACATCGGCCCTGCTCTTCCACTTATTATTTGTCCTTTTCGTTGCGGGACAAACGGAGACCCACCTACCACGAAGCGTTCCGGAAAAGGAAGGTGTTTCTTCAGCGGCAATAATTCAATTCCTGGAAGCGGCGGATAAAAGCAAGACGTCTTTTCACAGCTTTATGCTCCTGCGGCATGGTAAAGTGATTGCCGAAGGTTGGTGGAATCCTTACCGGCCCGACTTGTTACACACATTATACTCAACCAGTAAAAGTTTTACCGCCACGGCCGTTGGTTTCGCGGTACATGAAAAATTGCTTTCCCTGGACGACAAGGTCAAGTCGTTTTTTCCCGGACAGGCTCCCGATACGGCAGACATTAAACTCGAACAACTCACAGTCAAAGATGCCTTGATGATGTCGGATGGACAGGAACCAGATCCTACTTATAAAATCGTAAAGGACAGCAATTGGATACGATCATTCCTTTCTACACCTATCAAATATGAGCCCGGGACAAAATTTCTCTATAATACGCTGGGCACTTATATGCTCTCTGCCATTGTACAAAAGGTGACCGGAAAACCTATACTGGAGTATTTGCAGCCAAGACTGTTTGCGCCATTGGGCATCACGGGCATAGACTGGGAGACCGATTCCAAAGGAGTTAACACAGGTGGCTGGGGACTCAGGCTAAAAACAGAGGACATAGCGAAGTTTGCGCAGCTTTTTTTACAAAAAGGAAAGTGGGAGGGAAAACAGATCCTGCCTGAGGGATGGGTAGAAGAAGCCAGCACGACGAAAATCATGCAGAATCCCGATGCACCGCAGTCAAAAAAAGATTCCAGTGACTGGCTGCAAGGCTATTGCTACCAGATGTGGCGGTGCCGTAACAACGCATACCGTGGAGACGGGGCTTTCGGTCAGTTTATGATCGTGATGCCGGACCAGGATGCGGCGATCGCCATTACAGCGGAAACAGCCGACATGCAGGAAGAAATTGATCTGGTCTGGAAGTATTTATTGCCGGCCTTCAAAAATGATCCTTTGCCGGCAAACAGGAAGGGTCAGAAAAAATTAAGAGCCCGGCTGCAGACCCTTGCACTGGCACCCGCAAAAAGTATCAAGACCGTTCCTTCAGATCATATCAATGGAAAAAAATTCCTGTTTGCTGCCAATGATTTCCAATTTAAAAGCCTGTCGTTTACAACAAACAACAATGGAATTACGCTAAACCTTGAAACTCCAGAAGCCAGCTATCCACTTTCATTCGGAGAAGGCAAATGGATCCAGGGAACTACGGAAAAGGCTGTACCATCTCTGCTTAAAGCGGATACCGGCGTGTCCTATATAAAGGATGAATTTCTCTATCCCGCAAAGGTTACCGGCAGCTATAGCTGGAAAGATCCCCAGACCCTGCAACTGATGTTGCGGTTTATTGAAAGCCCGCATGCAGAAATCTACACCTGTCATTTTGATGGAAACAACCTCACGATGGACTTTGAAAAAAGTCTGTGGTTTGGAAGCCGCAAGCAAACATTCACCGCGACTACGGAGTAGAACCAGATTTTGTGATCACCAGCACCCAGTCTCGCTCGCCCGCACTGTTTTTGCCGGGCATCCTGAATTCACGCTTTAATGATTTGGGGGAGACGGACCCCCTGATCGAAGAATATTTTCCATTTGTAGGGTCGAACCATTTTGCAGTGGACAGGCCTTCAAGTACAGTCAGATCTACAGTGATCGAACCCTGATGTTTTGGTGGGATATAGGCCACCAGCAGGTCTCCCTTCCTGGTGCAGGCCGCGGCAACATAGGTTTCTGTAGTGTCGGCGGTATTTCCTGCAATTACCAATGTTTTCATGCTGTCGAGACCAGATGGGATGAGTCGCCACCAGTTGATGGATTTTATGAAACCGTTGAGTAGCTTCATGTCCTGGGCACCGGCTGAATTCAGATGCTGTTTCCAGTATGGATCTATGAAAGGCCAGATATAGCCATTGCCGGCCACATAACCGCCTATGGTCGTCAACCATCCCCACCATTGAAAACGGCGGACGGGCTGTACTGCATTGGGGTTATAGTTGTTGCCATCGGGGCCTTCCTCATCATAAGGTTCCTCCAGCAGGTAGGCGGGCATCCTCGGCTCGTGTTTATAGGCACGAAGTCCCTGCGCCGCTATATGTCTTTCCCAGTTATACACACCGTTCAGCGTCATGTCCTTTCCAAAGAATTCATTGTCGGCACTGTTCTCACCACTGTAGGATTCGGCACTGTAATAAAGTGACTGCTGGCCCTGAACAGATTTCAACCCTTCGATCAGTGCAGCCTCTGCGGCTCTTTTCTGCCCGGTGGCGAATCTTCCATCATCGCCCAGGAGCATCCAGACGAGGTTCTTCCGGTTCTTGTATCTTTCGGCTATCCATGCGCTATAGGTCCGGATTTTTTCGGGACCATTGGCGGCAAGCTCTTCCATCCAACCCTGGTCGCCATCATGATAACCGATGTATGCCGGAAAGAAAAAAATCAGGATCCCTTGTTCCGCACAATAGTCTATAAATTCATCGAGGTATTTCCAATATGCTTCGTTCGGCGTCGTAAAATCGGGAGAGTTTTGTTTTGCACTGTAATCAAGTGAGTCGCGCCATTCAGTGCCGTTGAGTTTTTTTAGGAATGGAAATTCTCTCCTGCCGTTTGATGGAGCATGATTGCCGAGCCGCCAGTGAGGAATAGCACTCATCTCGATGGAATTGTATCCAAAGGATTTGCTGTGTTCGATAAATACGCGATGGGCATCCGGTGTCTGCGAAATGATGCACCAGGCCGTGCGGCCGAGTATGGGAAAGGGCTTGCCCACCTGGTCGACGAGGTGTCGCTTGTTCTCACTGATACGGACGGGAAAATCGGGCTGGGAAAAAATATGGATCGATGTGAGGCAAAGCCCCAGAACCATCAGCAAAAGTCGGCAAGAATTGTACATACAGTTTCGAGGTATATTTAAAGATAGGAGAATCCGGAATTTAGCCTGTACCACGATTATCAATTTCACGGATTATTCTATCCGTTTCTTTCCCTAACTTTCTCCATCAACTTTATTTGCCCTAACATATGCTTATGAACAAAATATTAGCCCCATTTTTTCTTGCAGTCTTCTGTATCGGGTGCGATTCCAGGAACGACGAGTCGTCCATACAGGGAACATGGAAACTCATGTCCGGCACGGCTATTACCAAAGGGGATTCCGTTGTGACCGACTATACAAAAGACCAAAGTATGATCAAGATCATCAACAACACCCATTTTGCTTTCTTAAAACACAGTACCTCGGCGCCAAAGGATTCTTCAAATCAATTTGACGCCGGCGGCGGCAGTTATACCCTGGCAGGCGACCAGTATACCGAGCACCTTGATTATTATCACGACAGGAACTGGGAAGGAAAGACGTTCACTTTTACGGTTTCTTTCAACAAAGACACCCTGACCCAACAAGGAGTAGAAAAGGTTGAAGGTGCGGGTATCGACAGGATTATTATCGAGAAGTATGTAAGGGTGAAATAGAATAAATACGCGCAAAGGTTTATTTATCTCATTTATAATACCAGGCTGCGTTTTGCATGAACTTATTTAACCGGAACCAGGGTTATATCCAATAAATCGAACATCGGGCCTTTGTTTACATTGGTATTTGAACCCATGGCGACTTCCTGTACTCCCGGCTTTAACTGAATGGTTCCAATTTTTTCTTCCCGGTAAGTAAACCACGAGCCGGTCTTGCCGACTTTTCCTTTGATAGTTTTCTTGCCGGCCGTTAAAACAAATGATTTTCCCGCCTCATTGTCCGAAACGGACCATTTTAGGTAAACTGCATATTTGCCGCCCTTTTCAATGTTTACCTTCCAAACTGCGCGGTTATCAGTATTAAACCAGCCGAATGCTTTCCATTCACGCATGTATTTGACGTTGGGTCCGATCGCCTCCGCCAGGGATGCCGGCAATGTAAAACTGCCATCATTTCCACTGCTTACTATTTCCTGGTGGTTTGCGGTATCTCGTTCTTTTTTGAAAGCAGGTGGAATTATTTCGTGAACGGCATCAACAATAATATTTTCGGCTCCAAGTGCAAGTGGTGAAGGTTTATCGTAAAAGAACATACTCGATTCTACTTCGTAACCGCCTTCTTTAATAACCCGATCGGAAGCGATATAACAGGGAACATCATTTGAATACGCGTTTATCCAAAGCATTTCGGCACCGAGTTCATTCTTAAGCCGGGTGGAATAATCAACCACCACTTCTCCCCCCAGGTTCACCATAGCCATTTTATTTTCAAATCCCCAAACCTGAACCGGGTAATTCAAAGCAGATGGAATGATTCCACCCCTTGCCAAACGATCCAGCGCGAGCCTGGCATAATATGCCTGGCCGGTTGTGGCTGTATCCTGTGTTAGCCGGATCAGGTCGGAAACAGATGGAATTTTTGAGAATGGAACTCTTACCCACTTTATCCTACCGGTTGGCGGAGAAGTCAATGGCTGAAGTTGGGATCCAAGTAACTTATCGACATTATCAGAAATCTCCCGCGCATGTTGGTTGACGTCTTCCATTTTTCCTCTTGGCTTCGGATTGGCATCAGCACCACAGCCAATGGAAATCAAAGCCATTACACCCGGATGATTGATCTCTATGAGCCGCTTTGCTTCGCCGATCCAATCACCGTGAACTTCATTTACATTTCCTTCAAGTGTGGTACCATGGCAGGCATAATTTACGAGAACTGCCCGCAACTTACCATCAGTATTGGTTATGCGCATAATTGGCAGCGCCGGGTCTACGGGCCCTCCCTCTGTACGGCGGTTGGCAGCAAAAGACGCTTGTCCCTGTCCCCATGCAACCAATGCGGGTGTCCTGTTTTTCAAAGCTGCCAGCGCTACTTCTTCCAGCTTCCGGCTAAGCACCTCCGTGTATTTCGCTATGTGTATCAATTGGTCCAGAGATAAAAGGGAGTCGCTGAAATTTCCATCTCTGTATTGAAGAATATTCATCGCATTTCCAATCTCGGGTGCCCCATGGGTGTGCGAAGCGCAAATAACGACCTGAGCAGCATCTATTCCGGTTTTCTTTGAAAGATCGCTTACCAATTTCGAAGTAAGCCGCTCGGATATGCCCAGCAGGTCCACAGTAATCAGGATGGATGGATGTTCATTGTCACTTCCAAATGCGATGGCCTTGGCTTCAAGACGGTGGATGATCCCTTTGCTTTCGGATTTTTCCCTGCTGCCGTACCCGGTTAGCCGAATTGGACCATCGGGTGTAATATCCACGCGCGCCAGACCAACCTGCATCGTTCCAGATGCAGGTTTTGATTGCTGACCAAATGAAAACATGCTGAAAAAGATAACAGCAGCCAGGAAGACAAAGGCTTTCAACAGCCTAACGAATTTTACATTCGATTTCATGCGATTAATTTATTGAAATTGTTTGAAGGATATGAACTTATTTGGATTTTGGTTCATTCTACCTGCCTTAGAAATGCCAGCAGATCGGCCATTTGTTGTTTATTGATCTTCTTCTCAAAATCAATTGGCATGGCCGACATTCCCAGGGCTGTAAGGGTTGAAATATCCTGCCTCGCGATGTTGGTCGTTTCCCCTTCGGTGCTACTCAATGTTATTGCAGTGGGTGTTTCAGTTGAAATAATTCCCTGCGCAGTTTTTCCATTGTTGAGTTTCACCAGCCACATATCGTAGTTGTGTGCAATCGATTTATTGGGATCCAGGATATTTGTAAGGATGTCAGATGCTGACCAGGCATGCACCGTTCCCAGGTCGGGCCCGAATGCCCTGCCAGATTTCCCAGCTATCTGGTGACAAATCGCACAGTTCACTTGATACACCGTCATACCTTTCGCCGAGCTTGCTTTCATTTCTAGCGCATCCTTGTATTGATCAATAACATCTTTACGTTTCACGTCATTCTCTGTTAGTAGTACCCGGGCCCGTTCCATGTATTCCCCCCCTGAGCGCAGGTTGATCTCTCCCGACTCCACTTTATCAAGAAGCAGCTTGACGCGTTTCGGGCCAACCATCATCAGGTTGACTGCCTCATTTCGTAGTCCCGGTGTTAAGGTAGTCCACTGTTGCAACAGGTATTTACTTATTTCTTCTCCGGGAACAGCGCTGAGGGCTCTGATCGCCGACAGCTGAACGAGGATGGGTGACTGCGGTTGGATGAGTGTTTTTAAGAATGTTGAAAAAGCGCTGGGATCTCCAAGAGCCAGGAAGTCGATAGCCCCCGATCTTCGTTCCTGCTTCAATTGCCTGTCCCCGGCAATTTTTTTTGCTTTCAGCATCGCCGTGGCCGTTTCCGATCCTTTGCTCAATCCGAATACGCCCAGCAAGTGCATCGCAGACTTCCTGATCGATGCGGAACCATTTTCCAGGCTGGCCCGAATAAGAAGCTGCCGCTCAGCGCCCAGTTCAGAAGGCAAGGGCTTTCTGTTTGCAAGCCCTTCCGATATTCCTTCGAGCAATGGACTCTGCCACCCGTTGTGACCATTTGAGCTGTCGGAAATTCCCTGGTGAAGCAATTGCCTGATGACCGTTGGTTCCTGGCTTTTGCCAATGATGCCCCCTAATAGCTGCACCAACGAAGCGTGTGCTTCGACTGAAGAGTCGAATCTGGCAATCATGGCATTCAACAGGGGTAGCGATTGTGAAGATCCGGCACTCAACGCAGCAATCTGAACCCATTTGTCGTTGATATCCCTGAAAAGCAATTCCTCTCTCGCATCGTCAGCGTCGGCGGTATTTACAAAACCCAGTGTACAAAGAAGCTGGAACCTTACTTTAGCCGCAGTATCGTTGCGCATGGTGAGCAAGGCAGGTGCTAACCGGGGATCCTGATTAAGATGCATCTCGGCAAGTTTGATTGCGTTTTCCCGAATTCCAGGCAATGGGTCTTTCAGGGCTTTCATAATGATGTCAGGTGTTAATTTGCTCATCCCTTCGAGTGTCCAAAGCGAATGAAGCCTACCCATGGTGGCGTTCGGATTCTCCGCCATCTTTTTCAATGCCGCTGTCGACTGTTCAGATTTTCTATCTACCAACAAACGTTGGGCATTGAGACGCCACCAGATATTTTTATCATTAAGTTTTTCCACCAGTTCCTCATCGGAGGCTTCACCCAGGTGAAGGCCCTTAGTCCAGCCGGCTTCAGGCGCACCGGAGGCACTGATGCGATAAATACGACCCAACCCCGTTCCATTATAGAGGTCGACTTTTTTAAGTACTTCCTCAGACATGAATTCGGGACCCTCAATGACCTGTCTGTAGAAGTCCGGCACATACAATGCTCCATCGGGACCTATATAGGTATTTACCAGCCGTGAATAGGGATCCGTAGACGCAAGAAATTCCTTGCGCTCAAAAAGACGATTGGCGTTAAAGGTGACGCCGGTATCCTGCAGTCGGTCTGCATGCAGCACATTGCTGGCTGGCTCCGCAACAAAGGTGACATTCTTGTATTCATCCGGGAAGGCACCACCCTGGTATACGGTGAGACCGCAAGCGGAAGTGAATACTCCGACATCCGTCAACATCTGGTATTCCGGGTTCTTAGTGATAGAAAAAACTTCGGCGTGTTTGGCGAGCGTTTGCGTGGCCCCAGGCACGATGAGGTTGGGGTTGCGCCGCAAGTAGCGTTCTGCGATCATTTCCTGATAAATATGATTGCTGTTATTTACCATCATATAATTTCCCCATGAATCGAATGTGTGGCCGAACTGTGTCTTGCCGGCAGTGTTTTCGATTTCACGCGTGTCCGGGCGAAACCTCAGCGTACTTTCTTCTAACCCGGTGCCATTTGAATCCCCGGCAAAATGAATATCTCCTCCTTTATTTACCGGTACATCCGCTAAATAAATCCAATTGTCTAATCCATATTCCGGGTTATTCACATTCGCTTCGAGGTTAGTCGTATCGAAACCAGTCAGTATAATCGTTCTGGAATCCGCAACATCATCGCCATTCTTGTCCTCCATGTAATACACGTTTGGAGGATCGGTGACAATGACACCTTTTTTCCATCGCATGATACCAGAAGGAAGAATCAGCGAATCAGCGAATACAACACTTTTATCCATCCGGCCATCACTATTCGTGTCTGAAAGCACCACCACCTTCCCCACCCCGGATTTATTGAACGGCACGCCCATCATTTCCACTACATAAAGTTTTCCCGATTCATCAATCATCATGTCAACCGGATCGTTGACCATCGGTTCGCTGGCCACCAACTCTATTTTGAATCCCGGGGCCAGTGTGAAAGTGGACAAAGCTTCTTCCGCCTTTTTACTGAATGGCGAAGGCGGCTTGCTGTTACAGCCAATGGCGACGAACAAAGAAATCACGAGAATAATGGAGACGAAATATTTTGGAAAAATGTAAGGGCAGGCCTTTTTCATGTTTGGATTGTTATTGATGCCGCAATGGTTTTCCGAAAAGGGCTGTTACCAATACGGAATATGTCAATGCTATTCTGAACGATTTAACAAAGGTATTGCAGGTATTACTAAACGTCAGTATCCCGGATTTTGCTTCAACACTGACGTTCCGTTCACCTTGCTCAAATCAATTTGTACCTGGGGAATCGGAAACAGTTCGTTTTTCCCTTTGGTGAAACTGGCTCCGTTCATATAAAGGTAATTGTAACCCGGAATGTGGGTTTCATGATAGATGTAATTATTTAATACATCGGCCATGTAACCAGATCCATTGTCCCAGCGCTGAAGATCAAAGAAGCGATGTCCTTCCATCGCCAGTTCGATCTTTCTTTCGAATCGTACGGCTTTCCTCGCATAGTCCTGTCCCTGGGCTTCAAATTCGTTTGTGTACAAGCCAATTTTATAGTTTGCGGCCGGTGTATTGGTGAAACCTTTTGAAGGGTCATCGTTGTCGATATAAGTCTTGACCCAGTTTGCGGGATCCGCTGCACGTGCCCTCACCACGTTTACATATTTCTGTGCCTCCGCAAGTGTTCCAATTTCAACTTCTGTTTCTGCGGCCCATAATAGTATATCCGCAAAACGTATCATAGTGTAATTATTCGAATTGGTTTGTCCACCCCCTTCCGAGGTGGTCGTTTTTTCCGCCTTGTAGTAAATATGCTTGATTGGAAGATAAGGCCCAGCGGCGGCTTGTGAAACGATCCAGGAAGCGCCGGGCATAATTCCCCAATCAAGATAAGGAATCCCTCTTCTTCCTACGGTATAATCCAATCTGGGGTCGAGTGTTCCGGTATAAGTGTCAAATGGAGAAGTGGAGGCGACTCCCTGGTCATTCTTTATGTCCGATTCGTTCCAGGTATCGAGCAAGGGCAGACCTGTTCCCGGGTCTGTTTTGAAAGAATTTACGAGACTGAAAGATGGCTGGTAGAATCCGCAGCAATTCGCAGGTCCGCCTGCGCCGTAATTCAAAACGTCGCCGAGGTTGCCATTGTCGCCACCTGCGTTGTCGTTCACTGACATTTGAACGGCGAATACTGATTCCGCGCTGTTCTTTGTCGAAGGGTTGAAATTATCTGAATAGTTCACGAGTGCATATTTCACCCCTGCCGGAGTGGTGCCATTGTCGATGATATCCTTGAGCAACGGTTTGGCTTCCGCGAACTTGTCCTGGTGTATATATACTTTTGCCAGGAAAGCCCGGGCAGCCCAGTTGTTCGCCCTACCCACATCGGATTTTAATTCACTCAGGTTTGTAGCTGCAAACTGCAAGTCTGCTTCTATTTTTGCCCAAACTGATTCAGTATTCGGTATCTGATAATTGTTATTCTCGAAACTAACCGAGTCACTCACATAAGGGATGTTCAGCCACATTTTTGCTGCTTCGAAATGATACACTGCTCTTAAGAACACCGCTTCCGCCTTGATTTGTAGGGCTTCGTCATCTGTCAATGCCCCTGCTTCAACTTTTGTGAGCACCCGGAGAACATCATTGGCACGTTGAATACCAGTGTACAATGCCACCCATTTTCCATCGAAATACGGATTGACGGGAGTATGAGTATAATTTTCAATTAATTCCAGGTCGGTCTGGTCGCCATATTCCGATCCTTTGTGTGCATCGTCGGAGGCCACCCCACCGTATTGCCAGTTGCTAATCGACTGCGACCATACGCCGACACTTGCGGTCGGCCCCCCAACACCGTCAAGCAGAGAATAAGCGCCAATAAGCAATCCGTTTACTCCAGCCTTATTGGCGAGGGTTGTTTCGCTTAGTGTCCCCTGAGGCTTTTTTTCAAGGAAGTCTTTCTTGCAGGCAGATATGAATACCGACAAACAAAGACAACTGTATATAGAAACGCGGGTATATAACTTTTTCATAATTCAAAATTTTGGAACAGGCCGAGTTAAAAACTAAGGTTAAGTCCAAGTAAAAAATTCTTTTGATTGTTTGGATAGTTGCCATAATCTATTCCAAAGGCTGAACTTGAACGGCTGCCACCAAGGTTCCCGTTCAACTCCGGATCCAGCCCGGTGTACCTGGTGACAGTAAAGAGATTTGCGGCCTGTCCATATATTCTGAACTTGTTAATTCCTATTCGTTGAAGCGCACCTGGCTTGAAATTGTACCCTAAGATGACCGACCTCAGTTTGAGAAAAGATCCATTTTCTTTCAGATAGGAATTGAACGTTCCATTTGTACTGAACGTATTGGCGTATTCCACAGCCGGAATGTTGGAATTTGGGTTGTCAGGCGTCCATGCATCTTTTAGCAAATTGCTTTTAGCCCTTCCTTCCGCAGATCCAAAGAAGTTTGTAAAGTATCGGACAAAATTGATAACGTCATTTCCCTGAGACCCATAAAATATCGCCGATAATTCAAACTGTTTGTAATTTATCCCCAGGTTTAATCCATAAGTGAAGTCAGGATTGGGGTCGCCAAAAAATACCCTGTCATCCGGGGTGATCGCTTTATCTCCATCCACGTCTCTGTACTTAAAACGCCCGGGCGCTGCATCAGTTTGTTCAGGCGAACCCGACACGTCGTCGTCATCTCTGAACATTCCCACTACCTCGTAGCCATAAAAGGATCCTACTGAATGCCCCTCCTGATTTCGGACAAGATTGCCTATCCGGGAATTAGCGACATCAAAGTATCCCGGATCAGGGATCTTAACCACCTCGTTTTTGTACGTTGTAATATTGGCGCCGATGCTGAATTGCAGATCGCGCGTAATTGTACCGCGGTAGGTCGCCGAGATGTCCCATCCTTTGTTTTGTATGTCGCCAATGTTTATGGTCGGCGCGTCCGCACCACCCGTGGTTGCCGGGAGAGGAAGCGGGAACAAAAGCCCGTTGATCGATTTTTTATACCATTCAATAGAAACGGATAGTTTATTATTCAAAACTGTCGCATCCAACCCGATATTAGTGATCACGTCTTCTTCCCAACCGGTGCCTGGATTACCAATGCTTGACTGGTAAAAGCCCTGTCTGGTCGAACCAGTGCCGTTGATGTCGTAATACGAGGTTCCGAAGCCAGAGTTGAAAAGCGTAAATGCATTGTTCGCATCAATGTTGCTCTGCGAACCCAGGATTCCATAGCTACCCCTTAGTTTTAACTCGTTCACCAAATTCACATTCTTCATAAATCCTTCGTTGGAAATCTTCCATCCGACGGAAAATGATGGGAAAACACCGTATCTCATGTCCGACCCGAAAACGGAGGAACCATCTCTTCTCAAAGTAGCTGCGAGCAGGTATTTATCATCAAATGAATAATCCACCCGACTGAAGAGAGAGAATAATGCATTCACATAGGCATTACTATAGTTGGTAATGTTCATGGTGCCGTTGCCAAGTACCAGGTAGTCGGGATCGGTAGAGAAAAAATTCACCGAAGATCCGCCCACCCCACGTCCATAGTTCTTGATCGCCTCAGAGCCGGCAAGCGCCTTTACCTTGTGTTTTCCAAATTCCTGTTGATAACTGATCGTGTTGGTCCAGGTGTAATTGCTGTTGTACAACGCATTTTCGTTAAATCCATTCAGGCTGGTATGCTGCTCCTTGTCCTCATAACGGTTAAAATTGAAGTTGTAGTTGTACTGATTGTCAATGTTGCCGCCGAATGTTGTCCGGAAAGTGAAGTGTTTTAGGAAATCAACTTCGGCATATATATTCCCGCTGACATTCCAGAAGTTATTTTTCTCACTCCTCGAGCGCTCACGCGTGGCAACCGGATTTCCTACGGATCCCAGCTCAGGGCCAATCCAGGTTCCT
>Ga0193752_1002031_pt1 | contig 15720 bp, 11 predicted proteins | sample H1c1metaG_FD_144924 | JGI IMG/M metagenome (GOLD analysis project Ga0193752, IMG submission 144924) | Soil microbial communities from a riparian zone of the East river system, Colorado, United States - H1c1 | ecosystem: Environmental > Terrestrial > Soil > Riparian zone | place: USA: East River... | reverse complement strand
AATGACCACGGAGTGCGGCGGGTGCGGTCCGTACCGGGCTCCGGGTTCGGCAGGCTCAGGCTCGCTCTCGTCCGGCCTCGGTTCCGCTGGAGCCGCGCCAGGTTCGTTTGCCGGGAGCCCCGCCGCCAATGGCGTCGGGGCGGCTGGCTCGGGCGTACAGGGCTCTGCAAGCGCGCCTGCCGCGCCGCCGCCTGCAGCTGCAGCTTGCGGGACTGGCGAAGTCTGCCGCGTGACTTCTCAGGGCAGCATGAAATTCTGCAGTCTCGATCCTGCGGCGACTTTCCCGCCCGTATGCAATGTCGTGGGGCAAACCTGCGGCTCGAACAGTCGGGGCACGTGCACGAGTGGCGCGCCTGCGGGCGTTCCGACAGCGCTCTACTGCGTCTATCCGTCCTGCTGAGGGCCGCTCACGGCGTCAGCGCGAAGCAGTAGATCGCTCCGTAGCCGCCGCCCGAGCCGACGGTGGGGTTGTTCGGCTTCGGCCCGCCCATCTCGACGAGGCTCGCGCCCGGTGCGCAGCCCGCTTCGTTGAGTGCGGACATCCAGTTGTTGCCGCTGCCGCCGCCCATGCCGCCGCCGCCGCGCGGCCACGAGTGCCCGACGTGTGGCGTGCCATCGGCGCCGATGGCCGAGGTCCAATCGTGACACGTGAACTTCCAATCCGTGCTGAACAACTGACCGGTCTCGCCGGTGCCGGTAAGGATGTCGTGATTGTCGACCTGCATGCCGTCGGGTGCGTGATTCGGCACGCCGTCTTCGTTGGGTAGATCGTTGAGGATCGCGGTGTCGGCGCCTTTGGGGCGGATTTGATTGAGGTTGGCTTTGTTCTCTGCGACGAGGCGGCCGAGTCGATCGTACCAGGGGCCTGCGCCGACCCGATCGATCGCGTTCACGGGTTTTCCGTCAGCGCCCTTGGTGACGCTGAGGAAGGCTCGCCATGTCTTCGAGCCCGAGCCTGGTAGAGCGTGTTCTGCGATCTCGCGGCAGATCTTGTCAGCGCCCGTCAAACCGTCGGCTTCACCGTAACGTAGGTCGCCGCCGAAGCCCTTGTCGCTATTCGACAGGCGCTGGAGTGCCGCCCAGCTCGCGACGAAGAAGCTGAACTTTTCGGTGGTTGCGGGACTACCGCCGCTACCAGCTGCAGCGCCGGATGCGCCCGCGGTGCTGCCGCCTGTGCCCGCGGCCGTTCCGCCCGACCCTGCGCGTGCGCCGGCCGATCCGCTGGTGCCGGCCGCGACTGAGCCTGAGGTGCCGGCGCCTGCGGAGCCGGACGTGCCTGCGGCGGCCGTACCGGCAGCGCTGGTACCGGCAGCGCTGGTGCCGGCAGCGCTGGCGCCGGCGGCGCTAGTGCCTGCTGCTGATGGCTGCGAGCCGCTGGCGCCTGCCGCGGTGTTGCCGTCGGTCGAGCCGCCGTCGTCGCCGCAGGCGGAAAGAGTCAATGCGCAAATGCAAATTGCGGTTCGAATCCGTAGGGAAGACGACGAGCTCACCTAACGTCCACTCCTTTGGACCGAGTGTTGTCTCGATCGCACAGGAAGGGTTCTCAGCGGGAGAATAGGAGGCTCACGCAAAGTCGTGGCTACACGAGGGGTTAACAGAAGCGGTGGGTGGGAGTGGGAGTTGGGGAAGCGTGCCTTGCACGTCGGCGCCCGCCGCGCGGGACCTAAACTGAGACGCACGACCACGTTGACGTTGACGTTGACGGCGCGGCGACGGCGACGGCGACGTCAACATGAACACGAACGAACCGTTCGAACATGTTCCGCTCGAGCACTCGACGAGCTCACGTCGCCCCGCGCACGCGCAACGTTCCGGTCTTGATCATCACGTCGCATACGCTCGATCAAATCGCTCGCGATCGACTAGCGTCGCAAACCGACTCGATCGTGTCCAAGCACCATCTCTCGCGCGAGCTCGCGACGAATCGCATTCGCGATGCGCAAAGCCGGCATCGGGCAACACGTCCAGCACGCGGACGACCCCACCCATCACCGGAACGGCTCGCCGAATTCTTCCAGCTCGAAGTGACTTTTCGCGTTCAGCACAGCTGCGCGGCAGTGGCAGCTGTAAGCTGCAGCGCACGCCGCGGGTGCTCGCATCTGCGGCGAAGGACTTCCGGTCGACAGTCGCACCGCGCTATCGTGCGTCGGTGAGCCTGCAGCGCCTCGCGTGTTATCTCGCCGGAGGCCTGGTTTGGCTCTACGCTGCGCCGAGCTACGCGGCGAGCCTACGCTGGAGCGCTCCCGCCGAGTGTCCTCCGCAGTCGGGAGTGGAAGCGCAGATCGAGCGCTCGATCGGTCGGCCGCTCCGCGAGGTGTACGGCGTCGACTTCGAGGTCGCGATCGAGAAAGTCGCCGCGCGCAAGTGGTTGCTCCAGCTTCGAACGCAGGCGCGCACCCTGAGTGGCGACGTGCGCGAACGCGAGCTCTCGGGCCAAAGCTGCGGTGAAGTCAGCGATGCAGCCACTCTCGCGATCACGTTGACGATCTCGGAGCGCGCTGCGACTCGGAACACCACCGGCACCGAAGCGACCCTGAGCGACACGAGCGGGATCGGCGAAAATGACACCGACACGCAGGTCGACACGCCTGCGGAGCGACCCGCGGAGACGGACGCCTCGCAGACCGAGGCGGGCGAAGCGGAACCGCCGCCGTCCGCTTCAGCGCCGATTCCTCTCGAGTTTTCCGTGTCGGCCGCGCTCGTGCTCGACACCGCTGAGCTGCCGTCGCTCGGCGCCGGCGGAACTGCTGAAATTGCGATGCGCTACGGCGTATTCAAGCTGATCGCGCTCGGTGCACTGTTTGCGGAGCAGGAGACTCGGCTCGGCGATGGGCGCGGCGGTCGGTTTGGACTTGCGCTCTTCGGGGGCTTATTATGCTTGCAGCCATCAGCGGAGGCAGTGTTGATGCTCGGCTGCGCCGGTTTCGAGCTGGGGACGGTGTCGGCCGAGGGCATCTTGAATGAACCGCTCCGCGGGAGTGCGCCGCTACGAGCGGTGCGCGTCGAGCTCGGAGGTGGTTACCGGTTCTCGCCGCGGTGGGCTGCATTCTTGCGCCTCGGTGTGAGTGCACCCCTGACCAGCGTGAGTTTTTCGGTCGACGACGGCGACCGAGTCCATCGATTGGGTCCAGTGTCCGGGCGAGCGATCGCCGGCATCGAGCTGTTTTTGTGATCCAACGGAATCGGCCGGACCCGGACACACAGACATGGATGGCTCGTGGACTCGCCGACGTGGCCGAACGACCGGACTACGTGCTTACACCGCGCGCCTTCCCGGATATCTATGCCGCGTACTTCGGTTTCGTGTGGCGCTGCCTGCGAGGGCTCGGGGTGCCGGAGCGTCTGCTCGACGACGCGGCGCAAGACGTGTTCGTCGCGGTTCACCGGCGACTCACTGAGTTCCGGGGGGATTCCAGTCTGCGAACCTGGATCTACGGGATCGTCCGCCACGTCGCGCTCAACCAGCGCCGCGGAGAGCGGCGGCACGGTGGTGTGATGGAGTTCGCGTCCGAACCGGCGAGCCTCGCACCAGATCCGCACGAACGAGCGCAGGATGGAGAGGCGGCCGAGTTCGTGGCCACATTCGTCGCAGCGCTGGACGAAAAGAAGCGGGACGTGTTCGTGCTCGCGTTGTTGGAGCAGATGACGATTCCGGAGGTCGCGGAAACGTTGGGTGTGCCGTTGAACACCGCGTACACGCGGTTGAGAGCGGTACGTCAGGAGTTTGCAAAGGCGCTCGCGGCGCAGGGGGAGCGATGAGCGAGCTCGATTCGGAAGAGGAGCAGATCCTCGCGCGCGCTCGCAGGGCGTTTGCGCCGAGCGACGCCGACGCAGCACGTGTGTTGCGTGCGACGAGTCTCGCGCTCGGACTCCCAGTGAGTGGAGCAGTCAGCTCGAGCGCCAACGCAAACGCCGGTGCAAATACGAGCGCTAGCGCGAGTGGAGGTGCAAACGCTACGGCGATCACCGGCGCCGCCAAACTCTCGCCGCTCACGGCGGCGGCTGGGAAGTGGCTCGCCGGACTTGCCGTCGTCTGCGCTGCAGCGGGCGGAGGCTACGTCTACGGATTTCGCGCCGGTCGAGAGGTCAGCCAGCGTGAGGCTGGATCCGCTGTCGCGACAACTGCAACGCCAGCGAGCGCGACGCTGAAGCCAAGCTCCGCGCCGCCAATTCCTTCAGTCGCAGCGCGCGCACTGTCGGCTTCAGCATCCGTGGCAACCGCATCCGCGACCGAGCCGCAGCAATCCGCTGCAGGAGAAGCCGCCGTCACGCGAGACGCTCCCCCCACTCGCTCGCTGAGCGCAAGACCGCCAGCCGCAGCATCGCCTCCCGCTCACGCGCAATCACTTCAGGCCGAGCTCCGCGCCCTGCGCCGCGTGGAGAGCTTGCTCCGTGAGGGCAACGCCGAGGTCGCACTCCGCGTCCTCGCGCAACTCGACCGCGACTTCCCACGCGGACAGATGCTCGAAGAACGCGCGGCCGCCTGGGCGCTCGCACGCTGCACGAGAGCGCGCTCAGACGAAGTCACAAACGACTTCAACCAACGCTACCCCGGCAGCGTCTACGCCGAGCGCGTGCTGGCCGCCTGCGCTGCCCCCGCCGCCATCAGCCTCGACAATCGTCCGGAGGCGCCGTGAACACCGAACGGATTTGCGCAGTCTCGGAGACTCACTCTCAGATCGAACGCGAAGAAGCGAACCGGTGGTCCGGCACGCAGCGTTCGAAGCTGGAGGCAAACGTCATGGTTCGATCGTTCGCGCGTGTCAGCGTCTTCGTCGGTTGCATCTTCGCCGCTCTCGGCTGCGGGTCCGACCCCGACGTCAATCTCGGCTCGTCCGACCCACCCGCAGTCCTCGGCGCGAGCCTCACGGACTACCAGGGTTCGTGGGAAGGCTACGCCGAAGCTTATGAATGGAGCGACGACACCGATGTCGTGCGTCTGCAACTCGATGATCAAGGAAACGGCGTTCTCGAAGTCGGTAGCCCTGACTCACCCGCTCCGAATCTCACCTCCCATTCCACCAAGCCGGATTGGAAGCCGCTGCCGAACTTGCTCAACGCAGGCTTCACTTATCCGATTGAAGGCGCCACCGTCACGAGCCGCCGAATCCGCATCGCGACCTCGAGCCAAATCGTGTGGAGCGACTGGTGCACGGCGTTCCCGCCGGTCGCCGACGCTCAGACTCCCGGCAGCTTCTCGTGCGTCCCGAACGTCGGCTTTCAGTGGGACGCAAACGATCCAGCGGGCTGCCGATTGCTCGACGCGGATCAAACGCCGATCAGTTGCGCCCAAGTGTATTGCTCGCAAGTCTGCGCGTGCACCGAAACGAGTTGCGACGCTCGCATCGAAGGCAAAGACGTCCAGATCGACGCCGCTCTCACGACCGATGGCGAAGAGCTCGCCGGTACGCTCCTGAACGGTTCAGAACGCATCACGATCCGCATGCAGCGCGCGCCCTGAACGCGTCGCGTCATGTCCGGAGAGGCGGTTCGCGCAGGCGAGCCGCCTTTTTTTTGAAACGCGCGGACTTGCTGGCCGATCGCTGGCGGCCCCACACTCTTCAGCCATGCCGTCCCTGCCACCCTCGCCGCACGCGCGGGCTCGCGCGTTCGAGTTGATTCAGCGCTACGGCTGGAACGCGACCGCGTTTCAAACACTCGAGGCAGGCTACACGTACTTCTTTCATGGCGACGACGGGTGCGTCGCATACGTCGACACGGGTCACGCTTGGGTCGCAGCCGGCGCACCGATCGCACCCATGTCCGCGATCGCTTCGACGGCGACTGCATTTCTCGGCGCCGCACGCGCAGCCCACAAACGTTGTTGCATGTTCGCGACCGAGCACCGTTTTCAAGAGCTCTCGAGCCCCGGGTGGCACGCGCTCGCGATCGGTGAACAACCCGTTTGGGATCCGCGCGACTGGCCTGACACGCTGTCGCGTCACAAGAGCTTGCGCGAGCAACTGCGCCGTGCGCGCGCCAAAGGTGTTCACGTGCGACTCCTCGAACCGAGCGAGCTCGAAGCCGGCCCGACTCGACGCGCGCTGCTCGACCTCGCGTCACGCTGGTTCGCGACGCGCAGCATGGCCGCGATGAGCTTCCTCGTGCACCTCGAGCTCACGCAGCCGGAATCGCGGCGCTGCTTCGTCGCGGAACAAGACGGCGTGCTCGTTGGATTTGCCGGAGTGATCCCAGTCCCTGCGCGCGCAGGTTGGTTCATCGAAGATCTGCTGCGCGACCCGGTGGCTCCGAACGGAACGACCGAGCTCATGGTCGACGCAGTCATGCGCTGGGCCGCCGCTCAGAGCTGCGAGTGGCTCACGCTCGGGCTCGCACCGCTCGCGGGCGAAGTCGGCGGTGCGCTGAAGCTCACGCGCAAGCTCACGAAGCGATTGTACGACTTCGACGGTCTGCGCGGGTTCAAAGCGAAGTTGCGACCGCGCACCTGGTCGCCGATCTACCTGTCACATCCGGCCGAACAGACCTCGCTCACGTCGATGTTCGATGCGCTCGCCGCGTTTGCTCCGGGCGGCCTGGTACGTTTCGGGCTTCGATCGTTTTTCCGCGGACCGCCGCTCGTGCTCGCGACACTCGCGGCGCTCCTGGTGCCATGGACGGTCGTGCTCGCGCTCTCGTCCGCAACGCACTGGTTTGCCACCGCCTACATCAAGTGGGCGTGGGTTGCATTCGACGTCGTCTTATTCATCGGACTCACGCGCGGCCTCGCACGCCCGACGCCGCGGCTTCTCACTGCGCTCGCAGTCGCGATCACGGCGGATGCGTTCGTCACGATCGGCGAAGCACTCCTCTGGAACGTGCGCAACGCGAGTGGCTGGTTCGAATACGTCGTGCTTTTCATCGCATGCGCGATGCCGTCACTCGCAGCTGCAGTGTTGTGGGGCGCGCGTCGCCGCTCGCAGCGGCTGGCTGCAGCGGCACCGCACCTCGAATCGCCAAATCACAGCGCGTGACGCTGAGACTAGAGCGCGTCGCGAATCTTTGACCAGGCCGTGCGCGACGGCTCGGTGCGATCGGAGGTATCGGTGACCTCGTCGTTCAGAATGCGCTCCGACACTTCCTGAACGACCGACGTCCGGCGCTCACGCTGTTCCGTCATCTGCAACAGCGGCAGCGGCGCCACGACGGATGGTTCGTACGAATCCGCAAAGCCGTCGCGCCAAGCAGCGGCAGCGAGTGCACTCGCCAACTCGCCCGGGTTCGCATAGCGGCCGGATGGCTTTACGGCGAGCGCGCCCAAAATCACAGTCTGCAGCGCGTTCGAGACGTCCGGGTTGTGCCCTTGTGGCGCCCACAATTTGCCAATCGACTGCGCGGTCGAGAGCTCTTGCAGCCCTGGGCTGCGAAACGGCAATGCGCCCGTCGTGAGGAAGTACAAGAGTGCGCCACAGGAATAGACGTTCGCGCGCGCGTCGATCGCGTCACTCGGATCGACACCATCCAACATGGATGCGAGCGTCTCGGGCGCCATGAAGTGCGTGTGCGGGAGGCTCGGCCACTCCGGCTGCATCCAAGCAGCGAGACTCAAATCGAGGAGCTTCGTCTCGAGCCACAACTCCTCGGCGCGACTCTGACGCGACACGAGCAAGTTGCCCGGATGAATCGCGTGGTGACTCAAGCCTTCGCGGTGTGCTGCATACAGACCGAGGCAGAGGTTGCGCACCAAATCGATGACGCCTGGAACAGGCAACATGCGCCCGCGTGCGGCCCAAACTTCGAGCGAGGGACCGGGTACGAATTCGGAGACAATCCAAAGCGCTGCGTTTCCGCGCGCTTCACAAGCTTCGACGCGCGCGAGACTCGCATGCGATACGCGGTTCGCACACTGGATGCGCGCTAGAGCGGCATCCATTTCCTCGCGGCTAGTCCCGCACCAGAGCCGTACGGCCACGTAACGATCGCCATCCACACTTGGGGCACGGAAGACCTCGCTTCCAGGACCACCGAGCGTCGTCATTGGGCTCGAGTCATCCCAAGGGACGGACCGCTTCCGTGCACTGTTCACATGCATGCTCAACCTCAGCACTGCACCAACGCCAGGACCGCGCACGCCACACGCGCACTACCCTCAGCTTCGGTCATTGTCGGGGGACACCGCGCCCGCGGTGCGGCAAGACGAGAGGGGCGACCGATAAAATGAGCCGCTCATCGTAACCAAGCAGGGCCGACCCTAAGCTCCGTGAGGCGATTATGCAAGCAAAACAACACCTCGCAGCTGACATGCGGCAATGTAGATCTCGTCACGCTGGCAGCTCACGCAAGTCGTTGTTCACACGATTTCGCGCAGTGGCTAGAAGCGAGCGTGAGCATGCGAGTAATAGTCGTTAGGTGGACGAGTAGCCGGCGAGGGGTGCGAAGAGCGACACTAGTTAGATGCTCCGCACGACTCGTTCGAACGTCATCCTTGTCGTGACACTTTCCGCCGCCGTAGTTGTCGCAGCTCTGAGCGGCGCTCGCGCGGATCCGCAGCCAGCATTCGATCGCGCCATGGTCGAGCGGATCGTGCGAGCGCAAGAAGCGCAAACACGAGCGCTCGAGAAACTCGCCAGCGTGACAGAGCGCTGCAAGCGTTGACGATCCGGCAGATCAGCCAGATTGATTGCGCCGTGGATGGGGCGGGCTGAAGCTGCCTGTGGACATCCGTTTTAGGCCTGATTGCCCACGGGCGAGAACGCCGGTATTGCAGAGCATGCCGACACGAGTTCGAGTGTTCGTTCTGCTGGTTTGTGTCAGCTCGGGTTGTTGGCAGTACCGAAGGCTTGCGACCGACACGGACGCCGCGACGTCGGACGCGTGCACAGGTGAGTCATGTGGCGCAGCCGGCGGCGGCGGGGCGGTCCCGTTTCAGCAACCCCTCGCGTGCAGCGCGCGGAAGCCGTCGGCCAATCCAGGCGAGAAACTCTGCAAAGCCGGCACGCTCGAGGTCAACTGCGTCAACGCTCCACCGAAGATCCCGTGCCCTGCCACGTTTCGCGAGGGAGTGCGCCTCGCATGCGAACGAGGTGGAGGACAGTACGTCGCGTTTTGTAACGCCTGTGGTGGAACTACGCTGCGCGTACCGGATCGTAACTACTCGTTCGAGATGCACTACGACGCAGCGGACCGCCTCCTCGGGGTGACACTTCTATTGGACGATCCAGTCGGGCCGTGTGAACAGCGCGAGTTCGTGTTCAGCGAGCATTGCAGCGCTGCGGATCCGGCGGGAGCCGAGCTAGTCTTGAGTTGCGACGATCTCCCGCTCGACAGCACGCAGCTCGCGCGCTGATCGCGCTCACTCGCCAAACGTCACGTTTGCGTCGAGCGGCGACCGGGGCACACGCGTACGATTGGCCGGCACGTTCGGGTCTTCGTACCCGAAGCTGATGCCGCACAAAATGCCGATGTCGTCCGGCACGTCGAACACCTCGCGCACGACGCTCGGATGGTTGCGAAGCGCGCCTTGCGGACAACACGCGATCCCGTGCGCGGTCATACTCAGCATCAAGGTTTGCAGATAAATGCCGACGTCGAGTGCGACTTGCACGCCGAAGCCCTTCGACATGCCCACGAAGACGACGTGCGGAGCGTCGAAGAGCTCGAAGTTGCGCCGGGCAGCGCGCCAACGGCCGGAGCGATCGTCGCGACCGACACCCATCTCCGAGTAGAGCGCGACCGCACATTCGACTTGCAACCGGCGGTAGTCGCCGTCGAACGCGTTCTTGCCCGCGGTAAAGTCGTACGCCGCAGGAACCTGCGCATCGACGCGCTCGAGCAGCAACTGGCAGGTGCGATCGCGGGTCTTGCCTGAAGCCACGTAGCTTCGCCAGGGTTGCACGTTGCAGTTGGAGGGCGCGAGCTGCGCCGTTGCGAAGATCAGGCGCAAAGTCTCGGGTGGCACCTGCGTCGGAAGAAAGCCGCGCACCGATCGACGCTCGCGCACGACCTGTTCGAGTCCTTCCACGAGCCGGGCGCGATCCACTGGCGTATCCTCGAGAGCGTGCATCTCGACCTCCACTCGGAGACATGGCAGGCAGACCCGAGCGCGTCAACGGCGCATCGCGGTGTTATCATCCCAGCGCGACCGGAAGGTGCGACCCGAGTGTGACTGAACAGCTAAAGACCGAGCTTGAACGATCGATTGCGGAAGTGCGCGAAACAGCCGGCGCTTCGTTTGCCAAGCGCGCCACGGCGATCGACCTGCTCGAGGTGCACGTCATCGACCGGCTGCAACCGCTGGACGAGCACGGCGAACCAGCTCCAGCGCTCCGCGCACTCCACTCGGACGCGCTGGAACTGCAGCAGCAGTTGGAAGCTGCGAACGAACGCTTTCTGAACCGGCTCCGCGTTCGCATTCGAGCGGGTCGATACACGCCGGCTGGGCTCGAACGCGCGTTGGCACGCCGCGCAGGAAACTCGAAGCGCGATCGCGACTACGACACGCTGGATCTCCTCGTCGCCGGTTTGTTGGAAGCCGGCACATTGGAAGACGAGCGAGCCGAACGCGAGCCGGAGATGGTCGCGTATCAGCCGACGCCCGGCCGAATCATCCTCCAGCTTCTCGCGCGCGCGGACATTCAGCGTGACGACGTGTTGTTCGACCTCGGCTCGGGCCTCGGTTGGGTCGTGATTCTCGTCGCGCTGCTGCGTGAAACACGCGCCGTCGGCATCGAATACGAACCAGCTTTCGTCGATTACGCTCGGAGCTGCGCTCGAGCGTTGAATATGTCGCGCGCCAAGTTCGTGCACGCCGATGCACGCGAGGCTTCACTCACGGACGGAACCGTCTTCTTCTTGTACACACCGTTTCGCGGTCAGATGCTGCAGCAGGTGCTCGAACGTCTACGCGTCGAGGCCGAAGCGCGGGCGATTCGCGTGTGCACCTACGGACCGTGCACCGCTGAAGTCGCACGGGTGGGTTGGCTCGGGCTTCGCGCCGGCGATCCGAGCCGCGAGGACGAAGTTGTAGTGTTTCAAAGCGTTTGACCGTGCGCAGCGATGTTTGCGCGGGCGCGGACGCCGGCCGCTGTCAGCTGCAGCAAGGCGCGCACGCGAAGTGCGTCTGCTCCGCAGTAGCTCGATGTGCGCCGACGTGTTCACTTCAGGATGCGGCGATCACGGCGACGTCACAGCCTACGTCGGCTAGTATTGGTGTCGGGCCAAACGAGCGGGCTCAACGCGCCGGGTTCTGCGCCGAGATTCGTTCGCCCGTTGCAATTACATGACCAAAGCCTCCGCTGACGAGCGCGCTGCACCCACGCGAATTGCCACTCGCTACGAGATCCACGGAGTCCTCGGACGCGGCGGCATGGCGTGCGTGTATCTGGCCACGGATTCGGTGTCGGGTCGCAAGGTTGCGCTGAAAGAACTACAGCTCACCGCTTCGCAACATGACCGCGCGACGATCACTGCGCTGTTCGAACGCGAGTTCCATACCCTCTCGCAACTGGCTCACCCACGCGTGATCGCCGTTTACGACTACGGAGTCAGTAGTCGCGGCCCCTACTACACGATGGAGCTGCTCGACGGCGGCGACCTGCGCGACCGATCACCGGTGCCTTGGCGGCAAGCCTGTGGATTGATCTTCGATGTTTGTTCGTCGCTCGCGCTACTGCACTCGCGCCGCTTGTTGCACCGCGACATCACCCCGCGAAACATTCGCTGCACGCGCGACGACAAAGCGAAGCTGATCGACTTCGGCGCGATGGCATCGATGGGTTCCGGCGGTGCGCAGGTCGTCGGGACGCCGGCGTTCACCGCGCCGGAAACCGTGCATCGCCTCGCACTCGACGCACGCGCAGATTTGTTTTCGCTCGGGGCGACGCTGTACAACGCGTTGACCGGTCACGTGCCCTACCCCGCGCGCACGTTCGCGGAGGCGCTCGCGGCTTGGAACGTGAAGCCGTTGCCTCCCTCGGCGCGCGTGCAGAACATTCCGGCTGCGCTCGACGACCTCGTGCTGTCGCTGATCAACGTCGAGCCGTCGCTCCGGCCGCAGAGCGCGTTCGAAGTCATGCAGCGGTTGGCTGCAATCGCCGACCTTCCGCGTGACGAAGCGACCGAAGTCGCAGCCGCGTACCTGAGCACGCCGACCTTGGTCGGCCGCGATGCCGTGCTCGACCGACTCCGCGAGCAACTGATCGGCGCGATGACGGGCCAAGGCGGCGGCGTCTTGGTTCGCGGGGCGCCGGGTCTCGGCCGGTCGCGCTTACTCGACGCATGTGCGATCGAAGCCAAGACGCTCGGCGCCACGGTCTTGCGTGCGACCGCGACTGGCGAACCCGAACCGTTCAGCCTTGCACGCGGCTTGATCGAGCATCTCCTCGCGGCGATCCCGTGGGAGGGCTTGTGTCTGACGTACCCGGAGCTCTTCGCGCCTCCGCCGGAGTCGACGTCGAGTCAGGACGACGAGGCCGTGCGCACGCGCCCGGTCCTTCGCGACTTCGCGACACTCGGCAGCGACAAAATTCAGCAGACGTTGTGTCGCTTCATGCTGACTGTCAGCCGATCGCAGCCGTTAGTCATCGGGGTCGACGACGTGCAGCGGATCGACCCGGCGTCCGCAGCCGTACTCGCCGCCCTGATCGACAAGAACTCGCGCGGCAATGTCTCGGTGGTATTGACCGCAGACAGTAACGAAGAGCTCACGCTCGCGTTGGAGGTGCTCTCGCGCCGCTGTCTGTTGATCGAGCTCGAGCCGCTGTCTCGTGTCGACACGCACGCGCTCCTGTCGTCGGTGTTCGGCGACGTCGCGAATCTCGAGCTGGTCACCGAGGAGATTCACACGGTCTCGCTCGGCAATCCGCGGCTGTGCATGGACATGGCGCAGCACCTGGTAGACGGGAAGCTGATCCGATACGCGTCGGGCGGCTGGGTTCTGCCGGACCGCTTGGCTGCATCCGACATGCCGCGTAGCGCCGAAGAAGCGATGCTCGCGAAGCTCGGACAGCTGTCCGCCGCTGCACGCTGCATCGCCGAGGCGCACTCTCTCGCGTACAACGGGCTCTTTACTGCGGAAGAGTACCGCGCGTTGCGGCCCGAAGCAGATCCCCTCAGCACCGATCACGCGGTGACGGAGCTTCTCACCGCGGGCATCATTTCGAACGCGGGAAGTGCTTACACGATCACCAATCGCGTGTGGACGGCAACGCTGCGGGCAGCGCTCGATCCGGCGACTGAGCGAGCCCGGCATTGCGCGCTCGCAGAAATGTATCGAGCGAGTATGCCGCTCGCGAAGATCCACCACTTGTTTGCTGGCGGTGCGGAAGAGCAAGGGCTTCGCGCGTTGCACGACCGTCATCGCGAGTACGCGAAGGGCTTCGATGCGAAGATCCTTCTCGACACGAACCTAGCGAAGCTCCCTCCGACGTATCAGCATGCGCTCCGAGCCTCGATCAAGGCTCACTGCACACCGCGTGAGATTTCCGATCAGCGCCGCTGGGCCGTGAGTCTTTCCGTAGCGGCGGAAGGTGCAGGCTATCGCGAGGCGGCACCAGCTTGGTTCGAGCAGCTCAAACACGACTCGGGCTTGAAGCTGTGGCAGGAGGACCACGCGACGACCGATCCGATGCAACGCCTCACGAACGCGCTGCAAGCGGCACAGACGCGCTATCTAGCAACACCTGAAAGAGAGCGCGTCTACTCGGTGGAGGAGGCGATTCGATTGCTCGCCGAGTACGTCGTCATCTCGATTGCGATCGGCGCGAGCGAGTTGGATCCGGCGCTGATCGCGAGCTTGCCTCCAATTCTCGAACCGTTCGTGCCGCTGTCGCCGATGCTCGACGCGATCTGGCACAACGCACGTGCGACTGCGGCGTCGCAGTGCGACTGCCGGTTCGAAGCTGCGCACGAGCTCTGGCAAGGCGTGTTGCAAAAGCTCGATGCGTTGTCGGGCCAGGAGATCGATCATCTCGATACGATCCGAAACGCTGTCGCCTTTGCGTTGGGCATGATGGAAGCGCAGCTGGGCATGGCCTCTGCCACGAGCTACGCAGCGCGGCTCGATCACGACCCGCTGCAAAAGCTCAGCGCCGTGCATCTGCGAAAGATCGTCAAGCTGCAGCAAGGCGATTGGAATGGCGCCGATCGCTTGCGGCGCGATGGCGAGGTACTGTCACTTCAGCTAAACAACTTGCAGATGTTCAAGTCGCTCGTGTCGGTCGAGCTCTTGATCAACTCGCGTGCGCGAGATCTCGCAGCGATGCAGCAGTGCATCGAGAAGATGAGATCGATCGCAGCTCGCTTCCCGACCTGGCGTCCCTACCTGCGTGACGCGGAGGCGCATTTCGACTTGGTGCGTGGCGACTTCGCAGCAGCAAAAGTAGGGTTCGAGCGTTCCCTCGCGAGCATCGATCGGTCCGCCGGTCTGGCTCTAGCGTTCCCGCTCTGGGTCACGTCGCGGACGGGTCTGGCCGGCGCGTTGCTCGGGCTCGGTGATGCAGAGGCCGCGCGTGCGAGTGCCTCGGAAGCGCTGGAGATATGTGAGAAGCGCGACGTCTCCACTGCGGCGCACGAGCTGATACGTACGCTCGCACTCGCGGAGGCCACGCTCGGCCACCATCAACGCGCGGCCGAGCGGCTTCAGGCGCTGATTGCCGAACAAACAGCGAAGGGCGCGACCGGTCTACTGCTCGGGCTGACGTACGAGGCTCGAGCGAGAATTGCGATCTGGAGTAAAGCGGAGGCGGCGTTCGTCGAGTTCTCGCGTCTGGCTGCGAAGGAGTACGGGCGCGGTGCGCGCAGCCCACTCGCAGCGCGCTACGAGCAGCTCGTAAACGAAGCGACGCGTTCGGGCTTCCATGCGGTGCCAGACCTCTCGGATTTCGAGCCGAGCACGATGCTCGATTCGGCTTGGACCGGAATGACGGACGTTCCGACTGCCGTGCTTCGTATGATGACGGGTGCGCGTCGAACGGAGGAGCGCGCCGAGCGAGCGTTGCGACTCTTGTGTGAGACGCGGAAGTCGAGCGGTGGGCACCTGTACGTCGTGACGTCGGAGGGTTTGAAACACGCGGCGTCGTTCGGTGAAGGGATCGCGCCTTCGAGCCTCACGGATCTCGTCGACGAGTTCTTGAGGCAAGAGCACCAGAAAGCCGACACGATGACTGAGATCGTGACGGGAACGATGATGGCGGAAGAGAGCGGCGGAGCCTCGTCGGTGAGATGCGGCGGTGTGACGTACGAGATGTTGACGTTGGCGTCCGTCGTCGGGGGTTCGGGTGTCGTTGCGGGCGTTGCCGCGGTCGTAGAGAGCGACCAGCGGGTCCGGTATGTGAAGCAGGCGCAGCTGTTGGCGACATTGGCATCACACCTGATCGACGGCGGAGACGTGACGGGGATGCGGTTCGAGGTCAGCTGACTCTCGTGCGGTCGCGAGAATGTTACGGCTGCTGCTAGTTGCCGGCGCGACGGCTGCAGCCATTGGCGGCAGCCGTCGCCACTCGTTCAGGGTTGGTCACCCGCATCGACTGCAGCATCGGGCGTCAGGTCGTCGTCACCGCCTGCGTCCACGGGGAAGCCGGGACCACCGGGGAAGCTGGGGCGGCCGCCCGCGCCGGGGTACCCTTGCCGACCGCCAGTGCCAGGAAAGCCCCGACCGCCCGCGCCAGGGAATCCTTGCCGACCGCCTGCGCCTGCGCCACCTGCACCCGCTGCAGATCCACCTTCACCTGCAGCGGATCCGGCTTCGCCTTGGCCCCCGGATCCGCCGCGACCGGGGAAGCCGGG
>Ga0193752_1002029_pt1 | contig 15734 bp, 15 predicted proteins | sample H1c1metaG_FD_144924 | JGI IMG/M metagenome (GOLD analysis project Ga0193752, IMG submission 144924) | Soil microbial communities from a riparian zone of the East river system, Colorado, United States - H1c1 | ecosystem: Environmental > Terrestrial > Soil > Riparian zone | place: USA: East River... | reverse complement strand
TGATCCGCCGGGGCATTTCAAAACTCGTAAGCGACCTTGCAAAGCTAAAGCCCGCGCTTACCGACCTCGCTCTTACAACCAACGGCTTCGATTTTCTGCGCCACGCCGCCGAACTGAAAGAAGCCGGACTCGACCGCGTCACCATCAGCCTCGACAGTCTCAAACATGATCGCTTCAAGGAAATCACGGGTATCGATGCGCTCGACAATGTATACCGGGCGATAGACGCCGCCAAAAGCCATGGCTTCGAACCCGTTAAGATCAATGCCGTGCTTGTCCGCGGCCGCAACGATGACGAGATCATCGATCTTGCGCGTTTTGCTCGCGAGCACAATGTCAGCATGCGGTTCATCGAATTTATGCCGCTCGATTCTGGCCATGAATGGGGCCGCGAAATGGTCGTCCCGGGCAGCGAGATACGCGAGAAGATCGGTGAAGTTTTTCCCCTGATACTGAAGGAGACCAGCCGGGGCAGCGAGACTTCGTGGAAATACGCGTTCGCCGACGGCGCGCCCGGCGAGATCGGGATCATCGCGCCTGTAACGGAAATGTTTTGCGGCGCATGCTCACGGATCAGGCTTACGGCGGACGGCCAGATCCGCACCTGCCTTTTCTCAACCACCGAGCATAACCTGCGCGATTGTTTGCGCTCCGGTGCCTCGCGCGCGGAGATCGTCGAATTTATACAGGCGGTGGTTATGAAAAAAGAGGCCCGTCATTACATCAACGACAAGACTTTTATACAGCCGTCACGCACCATGAGCTTCATCGGCGGCTGAACGCTGGGAGCGCACGCACCCTTGCGTGCATGAATGCGAAGCATTCAAAACCTCCGCCGCGGTTATTAAATTGATAACCAAAACATCCCTTGATAAAATTGGAGCATATATGAAAACACTCGCCATCTTACTCTTATCGGTTTTTCTTGTAGCCTGCGGAAGCCCCGCGACTAACCATAACTCCACAACGGCCAATGTGAATAAAACTCCTACCGATTATGCGGCCTTGATCGACCGGGCGAACCCTTTGAGTAATTCGAAGAGTTCGATCGCATACCAGTTCGAACTTGTAAAAGCCGGCGACTACGACAAGCTGGTCGATTGTTTCACCGAGAAGGCAAAGAGAAAATTGACCCGCGAGATCGTTGAAAGCGCCAAGGTGACCGCCGAAAAAGTCAGCTATGACGACGTCGTCGCCACGATCGACGAAGAAGAGAACAGCAACGGCAAATTTGCGCACATCAGGATGAAGGACCACCGGTCGCTCGTGGTCCTCACTTTTAAGGACGGCAAATGGTTGTCTGACCAGGTCTGGTTCAAGTAATTATGAATTTCAAGCAGTTTTACCTGGGTTGTTTATCACACGCGTCCTATTACATCGGATCTGATGGCGAGGCGGCAATCATCGATCCGCAACGCGACGTGGCGCAATATATCGATCAGGCCGAGGCAAACGGCCAGAAGATCAAATATATTATCGAAACCCACTCGCACGCCGATTTTGTGAGTGGCCACATTGAGCTTTCCCAAAAGACCGGGGCGCAGATCGTTTACGGGAGGCGCGCCAATACCCAGTTCCCAACCCTGAAAGTAAAAGACGGCGATGAACTCATCGTCGGCGGCGTAAACCTTAAATTCCTCGAAACACCCGGCCATACCCCGGAGGGCATCACGATCGTCGCAAAAGACACCCAAAACGCATCAGAACCGTTAAAGATCTTTACCGGCGACACCCTGTTTATCGGCGACGTCGGGCGGCCCGACTTGATCGGGTCGAAAGGATTTACGGCCGAAGAAATGGCGGGAAGGTTGTACGATTCGCTGCACGACAAGATACTCCCTTTGCCCGATGAAACCGAGGTTTACCCGGCCCACGGCGCGGGGTCGCTCTGCGGTAAATCGCTCTCGAGCGAGACGTGGTCCACGCTCGGCGTCCAGCGAAAGCTCAATTACGCCCTGCAGCCGATGAGCAAGGAGGCTTTTGTCGAGATCGTGGGTTCGGGCCAGTCCGAGGTGCCGGCCTATTTTCCCGTGAGCGCCGCGCAAAATCTGAAAGGTTCTGCATCACTGGATGATCTTCAGAAACCCAGCGCTCTATCTACCGACGACATCCTGAAGTTTGACGGCGTAGTGCTTGATGTAAGACCCGCCGGGGAGTATGGCGCCGGGCACATACCGAATTCCATTAATATCGGCCTCGGCGGACAATTTGCCTCATGGGCGGGAACGCTTGTTTCGATCGGAACCCCCGTTGCAGTCGTCGCCGATACCGAAGCCCAGGTTGACGAGGCTTTTACGCGGCTCGCGCGCGTCGGTATCGAGACGGTCAAGGGCTTTATCCTGATCCGGGGTTATTCGGGCGATAAGAAAACCGTCACACAGGTAACCGTGAACGAGGCTGAGAAACGCCCCATCGGCGTGCAATTTATCGACGTTCGCCGTCCGGGCGAGCACATCGCCGGCCACGCCGCAGGTGCCGAGAACCTATCCCTAAGTTCTCTCGATCGCGAACTCGGCCGCCTCGACCCCGTAAAACCGACCTATGTGATCTGCCAGGGCGGATACCGCTCTAGCATCGCGACAAGCATCCTCGAAAACGCAGGCTTCACCGAGCTTTTTAATGTGACGGGCGGAACAAAAGCCTGGATCGATGCAGGCCTTGAAACCGAGGCATCTGCCGCTGCCTGTTCGGCTACTCTATAAAAACACCCTTTCTTGCCGGGAGGGGGGCCGGGGATCTTCAAAGCTCCCCTCCTTGGAAAAGGAGGGGTCCGGCTTTAGCCGGGGGGTGGTTCGTCCAGCGGCACATGCGTAGCGAGCCCGGTTCGGTCGCAAATCCGCAATCCAAAATCGCAACTCCCCCGGCTCTCCTCCTTACGAAAGAGAAGGGGTCCGGCTTTAGCCGGGGGGTGTTCTCTCTTCCGACTCACAACTCATGACTCACAACTCACGACTCATAACCTAAAGACAGAGACCGCTCCACCTTCATCGTTATATAATCGAATGCAAAGATGAACAGACGCACATTATTAAAATCCCTGACAGCCCTTCCGCTAGTTGCCGGCACCGCTTTCGGCAAAAGATCTTCTACAAATAAAGAGATCATCAAACCTAAACGATTAATGCAAGGCGATATGGTTGGGATCATTGCGCCATCAAGCGGGATAAATGACGCGGAATTTGCCAAAGCCGTACAAAATATGGCTGATCTGGGTTTAAAAATTAAGACCGGAAAATTCGCCAAATCGGTCAACGGTTTTATCGCCGGAACCGATAAAGAACGGCTCGAAGATCTGCATTGGGCATTTAATGATAAGGAGATCAAAGCCGTCTGGTGCGTTCGCGGCGGCTACGGCGCAACCCGGTGTCTACCGGACATCGACTACAATTTGATCAAAAAAAATCCAAAGATCCTGATCGGTTATTCGGATATTACGGCATTGCACACGGCGATTCATCAAAATACGGGATTGGTAACTTTTCACGGTCCGGTGGCGACTTCGACCTTCTCCGATTATGCCAAAAATCATGTTGTCAATACTCTGATGAATCCCTCCGCGCCCTATAAAGTTGAACTTTCACCCGTTAACGTTGCTAAAGAAGCGCCTGAATTCAAAACCAGGGTTATCGTCAAAGGCAAAGGGCGCGGTAAACTTATCGGTGGAAATTTATCGCTGCTAACGGCGATGGCCGGAACCCCGTTTGCCCTCAAAAACACGAAAGGCAAGCTCCTTTTTATCGAAGACGTTGGCGAGAGACCTTATCGGCTCGACCGAATGTTTGTACAGCTCAAACAAAGCGTCGACCTGCGTGAGTTAGCCGGAATCGCCCTTGGAGTTTTCACGGAATGCGACCCACCCGACACCATATCACAAACGGTGTTTGATGTTGTCCAGGACCATCTCGGCAATCTCGGGATCCCGGCGATATACGGGCTGTCCTTCGGACATATCCGCGATCAATTCACGCTGCCTGTTGGCATTGAGGTTGAATTGGATACGGGAAATGCAACGATGACGTTTTTGGAAAGTGGGGTAAGTTAGTTAAATTTTGGGCAGTGATATAAATCTGTGGTGCTAAGATCTTTCCCCTTTTTTATTCAATGGGAATATTATAGGCCCGCTTCGAATTACTTCGATATTCAAGTGGAGACTATACAGATTGTTGAGGTTTCTTACGATAATGCCAGGCGAATTTTACTAATCCGGCTAAGACTGAATAGACCATACCTAAATACAGAAACCAATTATTCGGACTCTCCGGGTGAAAGACCAATAACCAAATACTAACCCCAAATAGGACGACGTAAAGCGCAATGTAAACAATAATGTTTGGGATTTGTATATTTCTATCGATCTTCATTTAATTATCTCAAGTTAGATTTAAAGGCAGAGCGAGACTTTGCCCGACTATTAGATTAAACATTGTTTAGCAAGCTAGTCAAGATAAATAAATGTACTTTATAAAAAAGGGGCTTGATGCCCCTTAGTAACTATTGTTTTAAGCGTCCTCTCGATTAGCACCACGATTTACATCACTACCAAATTTTTTTAGTTAAGAAACCTTTTAATATCTCAATAATATCGCTTTACCCCTGTTTCCGTCCCGCCATATCCAACCCGACCGCCGCGACAAGTATAGAACCCTTAATAATATCCTGCGTAAAATCTCGCAAACCTACCAGCGACATCCCGTTATCCAGGCTAGCCATGATCAGCGCACCAAGACACGCCCCGAACACAGTTCCGCGGCCTCCGACCAATGACGCCCCGCCGATCACGCAAGCTGCAATGGCGTCTAATTCCTTCAAAGTTCCCGCATCCGGCGCCGCGCTTGCCTGCCGGCCCGTGTAGATAAGCGCCGCGATTCCCGTAAACACCCCAAGCAGCGCATAAACGGCCAGCACATTCCGCCGGTTATTTATACCCGAAAGACGCGCTGCGTCCGCGTTGCCGCCGATCGCGTAGAGATACCGGCCGAAGGTGGTCGAGTTGGTCAGGAACGCGCCAAATAGCGCCACGGCGACCAGGATCATAACCGGAACGGGTACGCCGCTCTCAGGAATTCGCGCGCCGCGTTCGGTGTTCATTACCCAGATAAATGCTAGTATCGCAACGATCGGAATGATCGCCTTGAGCAGGTCTCGCGTATAATTCGCCTCGCCCAGCCCGTAATCCTTAACCGAGCGCGCGTTTTTATACGCCATAAAGATCACGAAAAGTATCGCTATCCCCGCAACGACCCAGCCCGCAGAAGCCGGGATATTTCCCTGGCCGATGCCGTTGAAAGTCTCGTTAGATATCGGGATGGTGTTCCCCGCCAGCAGCCATTTCACCGCCCCGCGCCAGGCAAGCAATCCGCCAAGCGTGACGATAAACGCCGGTATGTTGAAATAGGTAATAAGCGAGCCCTGGAAAAGGCCGATCAGAATTCCGGCAATAACTACAAATACGATGGTCATCGGCAGCCCGAAGCCCATATTTGTCAGCGAATAAGCCGCCACCCCGCCGACAAATGCGAGTACCGAACCGACTGAGAGGTCGATGTTGCCCGAAACGATGATCATCAGCATCCCGACCGCCAGGATCCCGGTAACGGACATCTGCGTCATCAGGTTGGCCAGATTACGAGGCTTAAGAAACGTCCCGTCCGCGATCCAATTGCCGCTAAAGAAGAATTTCAGATGCTCGCCAAAGCTCCAAAAATCGGGCGTCTCCGGGTTGGTCGCGTAATGGAAGAAAATAGCAATTACCACAAGCGCGCCGAGCATGGTGTATGCCCGCAAGGCAGATGTTTCTATCTTGAACCGCTTTTTTTCAACTGTTTCAGCCATAATCAATTCTCAGTTTTCAGTTATCCGTTCTCAGCTATCCTCAGAACCCAAGGCTCTCGGCCGTCTCCTCTTCTCCTCCACTCCTCTTCTCCTCTTCTACCCGGCTCACATGCTCACCGGTGGCGGCAGACATCACCTTCTCCGGCGTCGCCTCGCTCCGGGTAAATTCACCTGTCAGTCGGCCTTCATGAAGAACAAGAACGCGGTCCGAAAGGCCGAGCACCTCTGGCAATTCGGACGAGACGAGCACGATCGCAAGACCCTCCTTTGCCAAACGGTTTATCTCGGCATAGATCTCCTGCTTGGCGCCGACATCGATACCCCGTGTCGGCTCATCGAGAAACAATACCTTCGGGTTCGTCAGCAGCCATTTGCCGAGTACGACCTTTTGTTGGTTGCCGCCCGAGAGCGTCCCCGTAACGGTCATCGGCGAATTGGCCTTTACGCGAAGCGCGCGCATCGAACCCTGCGCCGCAATGGTCTCCTTTGTGCGGTTTGTAAGAAACGCGCCCGAGACGCGGCTCAAGCCCGCGAGCGTCATATTGTCCACGATCGTCTGATCGAGTATCAACCCGAAACGCTTGCGGTCCTCGGTAACAAACCCCACGCCCTCGCGGATCGCCGCGTTTGGCGAGTCGATCTGGGCACGCCGTCCCTCTACCAATACCTCACCCGAGGTTTTCCCGAGCCACGCACCGAAGATCGCCATCAAAAGCTCAGTCCGCCCCGCGCCCATCAGACCCGCGATCCCCAGCACCTCGCCTTTTTTAACCGAGAAACTGATATTATCGACCAGCTTTTTATCCGCCACATCGGTCGAGTAAGCCGTCAGGTTCTTTATCTCAAGCGCCACCTTGCCAAGCTCGTGGCCCGCTTTTGGAAAGATGTCCCCAACATCGCGGCCCACCATCAGGGAGATCACCTTATCCTTCGTCAGGTCCTTGGCGTCGTGGGTGCCAACGGTGCGGCCGTCGCGCAGGACCGTAACACGGTCGCTCATCGCGAACACCTCGTCCAGCTTGTGAGAAATATAGATCATGCCTACGCCGCGCTCTCTAAGTTTTGTAAGAATGGCGAACAGCGTCTCGACCTCCGATTCGGTCAGGGCGGCGGTCGGCTCATCGAGTACCAATATCTTGGCCTCCTGCGAGAGCGCCTTGGCTATCTCCACAAGCTGCTGCTGGCCGATGCCTAAGTTTCCCACGGGTGTGCGGGGGTCGATCGGCAGGTGCAGGTCCTGCAGAAGCTTGGCGGCCTTATGATATAGCTCCGACCAATTGATCACGCCAAAGCGGGCGGGCTCCTTGCCGAGAAAGATGTTTTCGCCAACCGTCAGCTCTTTTACGAGCGAAAGCTCCTGGAAGATGATCGCGATACCGGCGCTCTCCGAGTCGCGGATGCCGCGAAACTCCTTCACATCGCCGTTTACAACGATATCGCCCTCGTACGTCCCCACCGGGTAAACGCCCGAAAGCACCTTCATCAGTGTGGATTTCCCGGCGCCGTTCTCGCCGACAAGAGCGTGGAATTCACTGGCTTCCAGCGTAAAGCTGACACCGTCCAGTGCTTTTACACCGGGAAACTCCTTCACGATCTGTTTCATCTCGAGCAGAGGCATAAGGTCAATTGTGTGAAAACGAGAAAGTCTGATTATTGTAGAAAGTTATAAGTATATTACCAAGTCCAACGCGCCTTCGGCAACGATTTTATTGCGGTAAGCTGAATACTAAATCGATTTAGTTGGAAATGACTGAATTTTGTAAAGGATAAGCGGTTTTCCATATAAACTGCTCCTACGGTAAAATCTTAAGCAAACATCTCCACAACGAAAATATGTCAGAACCAATCGCCATCGAATCGACCCTGCACGAAGACCGCGTCTTCCCGCCGCCCGCCGAATTTGCCGCGAACGCGCATATCAAGAGCTTTGAAGAATACGAAAAGCTCTACGCCGAGGCCGCTGCCGACCCTGCCGCCTTTTGGGCAAAACAGGCCGAAGACCTGCACTGGTTTAAGAAGTGGGACACCGTGCTCGAATGGAACGAGCCCCACGCCAAATGGTTTGTAGGCGGCAAGCTCAATATTTCCTACAACTGCCTGGACCGCCATCTCGAAACGGAACGGGCCGAGAAAACCGCAATCATCTGGGAAGGTGAGCGCGGCGAGCAGCGCACCTTCACTTATCGCGAGTTGCACGCCGAGGTGTCGAAATTTGCCAACGTGATGAAGCGCCTAGGCGTAAAAACCGGCGACCGCGTTGCGCTCTACATGCCGCTGGTGCCGGAACTCGCAATGGCAATGCTCGCCTGCGCCCGGATCGGGGCGACGCACACCGTGATATTCGGGGGTTTTTCAGCCGACGCCATCCGCGACCGCGTAAACGACGGCCTGTGCAAGCTGATCGTCACGGCGGACGGCGGATACCGCCGGGGCCGCGAGATCAAGCTGAAAGCGATCGTAGATGAAGCCGCGGATCAATGCCCGTCAGTCCAAAACGTGATCGTGTTCAAGCGGACCGGATCGGACGTAACAATGCAGCCCAGCCGCGATTACTGGTGGCACAAGCTGATGGAAAACGTCGACGCCGATTGCCCCGCCGAAGAACTCGATTCCGAGCACCCGCTCTATATCCTCTACACATCGGGCACCACCGGCAAACCGAAAGGGATATTGCACACCACCGGCGGCTACCTGACCCAGGTCGCTTATACCGCAAAAATAGTCTTCGACCTCAAAGACAGTGATATCTACTGGTGCACCGCTGACATCGGATGAGTAACTGGTCACAGTTATGTGGTTTACGGGCCGCTCGCGAACGGCGCGACCGTCTTCATGTACGAGGGCGCACCCAACCACCCCGAGAACGACCGCTTCTGGGACATCATCGAGCGCCACCAGATCACTATCTTTTACACCGCCCCCACCGCCATCCGCGCCTTCATTAAATGGGGTTCGGAACACCCCTTGAAACACGATCTTTCCTCTCTGCGGCTGCTCGGCACCGTCGGCGAACCCATCAACCCCGAGGCCTGGATGTGGTATCACGAAACGATCGGCAAGGGTAAATGCCCGATCATCGACACATGGTGGCAGACCGAAACCGGCGCGATGATGATCTCCCCTCTGCCCGGCGCCACCCCGACCGTACCCGGAACCGCCACTCGCCCGCTGCCCGGCATAATAATGGACGTCGTGACAAAATCCGGCGCGCCCGTCGGCACCGACGAAGGCGGCTATCTCGTGATAAAACACCCCTGGCCCGCGATGCTCCGCACCCTCTGGGGCGACGACGAGCGTTATAAACAGGCTTACTGGTCCGAGATACCAGGCATGTATTTCGCGGGCGATGGCGCGCGGCGCGATAAGCGCGGCTATTACTGGATAATGGGCCGCGTTGACGATGTCATAAACGTAAGCGGCCACCGTCTTGGTACCGCCGAGATCGAATCCGCGCTTGTCTCGCACGAAGCAGTAGCCGAAGCAGCCGTCGTGGGCCGTCCCGATGACATCAAGGGCTCCGCCATCGCCGCCTTCGTCACGCTCGAAGGCACCCATCAAGGCAGTGATACTCTAAAAGCCGAGCTCCGCGCGCACGTGGCAAAGGAGATCGGCGCGCTCGCCAAACCCGACGATATCCGCTTTACCGACATGCTGCCAAAAACGCGTTCCGGCAAGATAATGCGTAGGTTATTACGCGAGATCGCCTCGGGCGGCAAAGTAGCAGGCGACGTGACGACGCTCGAAGATTTTTCCGTTCTCGAGAAGCTAAGACAAGGTGAGGAATAAAGTTGACCGAAGCCTAGCCGAAATTAATTTTGGCCCGAGTAAGTCGATTGTCGTCCTTGGCGTCATATGTAACCTCTACTTCGTGATCCATGATTAGTCCGGTTGTAAGAATTGATTGCATTCTTATGTCGCTTGTAATCACTACAATGTTCTGATCGCCTTCGCCATTTCTGAGCAGTGCTTGGCACCAGTCAGAACTTTGGATAAAGTCCAAATCGTAAACCTTTCCGGTATATGTTTCCATTTTATTTGCTCCTACTATGGGAATAGGTAACGCTATTAAAATTGACAGGTAAATGATCCCATTATTTACCTTTGGTATTGCGAGGTGTCGCAATAATATAATCGACGGGTTTCGATAGCAAGTCCCAGGGTACTCTTCAAGCCTTATTCAGATGTTTCAAAAAGTAAAACTACTTCCACGCAAGCCTATTATCATTTTCACTCGTTTGTTAAAATCAACCTATGGGTACGCCGAAACTATCAACCGACGCCGCCAAACACCTTGCAGCCGCAGCCAGTGAATTCTATCGCCGAGGCTGGGTGCTCGGCACTAGCGGAAATTTTAGCGCGCTGATCGAGAATGTGCCGATCCGCGTCTGCATCACGGCGAGCGGTAATGAGAAGGGCGCGCTCGATGAAACGCATTTTCTCGAGATCGACGGCAGCGGCGAGCGTATAATCGGCGATGGAAAACCCTCCGCCGAAACCGCGCTCCACCTGGCCATCTACCAGCTGATCCCTTCCGCGGCATCCATACTGCATACCCACTCCGTCTGGGGCACGATCCTCTCGGATGTCTTTTTTGAGCGCAAGGCGATCGAGGTCCAGGGCTATGAAATGCTAAAAGGTCTGGCCGGCGTAACAACGCACGAACACAAGGAGCGCGTTCCGATAATCGAGAATTCTCAGGATTACGAATCGCTCTCCGCCGAGATCGAAAATGTGATCCGCAAAAACCCCGGAATCCACGGCATCTATCTCCGCCGCCACGGGCTTTATACGTGGGGCGCATCGATCGCGGAAGCAAAACGCCACATCGAGATATTTGAGTTTTTGTTCGAAGTTTTGGGACGCGGCCTGCCGGTTTTGAGGATCGTTAATTAATCCCCGGAAAGTTGATATAATATTGCCATGGCAGTCGTCAGTATTTTAGATAAAGAGCTTGTTTTACGCGATGCGGCGGAGATCACAGATTACCTCGCCGGCATTGGCATCGATTACGAACGCTGGACGGCGGACCGGGAGATCTCGTCCGATGCGAGCGAGGAAGAAATACTCGCAGCGTATTCCGCGGAGATAGAGAAATTAAAAGCAAAAGGCGGCTATGTAACGGCGGATGTGATAAACGTCACGCCCGATACACCGGGTCTCGACGCGATGCTCGACAAATTTAACAAAGAGCATTGGCACGACGAGGACGAGGTACGCTTTATCGTGAAGGGGCACGGGCTATTTCACATCGCCCCTGCCTTTGCAGATGTTATCTCGATCGAGATGGAAGCGGGTGACCTTATCCGCGTCCCGCGTGGAACGCTTCATTGGTTCAACCTCTGCGGCGACCGGACCGTGCGTGCTATACGTCTTTTCCAGGATGCCTCGGGTTGGGCGCCGCATTACACCGGAAGCGGCATCGATGGCGGCTATCAGCCCTTGTGCCTCGGCCCGGTCTATTTGCCTAACCAACAACTTTAGACGGATAGCCGCAAAAAGGCGCAAAACTCGCAAAATAAATCTTTTCTTTTTTCGTGCCTTTTGCGTATTTTGGGGCAAGCAATACGGCCTGTTTCGTGGTCTCTTTTAGAGCTTTATAATTTAGAGTTCTTATTTTAGTTTTTTTGTGTCTTTTGCGTATTTTTGCGGCAAAACCTTCTTATGAAAACCATCCTCCTCGATATCGAAGGCACGACCACCCCGATCGATTTCGTTCACAAAACCCTTTTTCCTTACGCAAAATCGAAGATAAGCGCCTACGTTCACAAAAACTATAACTCGCTTGCCGCCGAGATCGCGCAGATCGAATTCGAACGAGCAAACGACGAAAATTACCGCGATCATCTCGATATCGCTTCGCCCAATTCCATCAGCGCCTACCTCGAATATCTGATCGATATCGACCGCAAATCCGGGCCGCTAAAAACTATACAGGGTAAAATTTGGCAGGAGGGCTACGAATCCGGCGAACTGCTATCGGTAGTTTTCGACGATGTTCCCCCCGCATTAGAGCGCTGGAGGTCGGAGGGTAAAACCATCGCTATATACTCCTCCGGCAGCGTGCTCGCGCAACAGATGCTTTTCCGCTATACGGTCCACGGCAATCTGACCCCGTTTATATCCGATTATTACGACACCAACACGGGCCACAAGCGCGAAGCGGCGAGCTATTCGAAGATCGCCGAGAGAATAGGTTTCGCTCCTGAAGAAATATTATTTATCTCAGATATCGCGGAAGAACTCGACGCAGCCGGGGAGGCCGGATTCGAGACGCTACTTTCGGTTCGCGAAGGAAATACTCCTGTGTCCGAACCCTCACACACGGTCATTCACAGTTTCGACGAAATCTCCTGAGACATCCCTTTCAAATAATAGTAAAATATTGACTATGACTGATGTTCGAGTTAAAGAGGGAGACGATACAATGATGCGGTTCGGGAAGGTCGCCGACATGGATCGGTCCTTTGATATCGAATATTGGCAGGCGAAAACTCCTGATGAGAGGTTTTCGGCGGTTTGGGAGATGGTGGTATCTTATCATTCGAGAAAAGGCGGAGATCCAGGTGAACTCAGACTTCAAAGAAATATTGAACATCTTCAACGTAAATCAGGTTAAATACTTGGTTATCGGGGGTTATGCCGTCTCTGAATATGCGGAACCGCGCTACACAAAAGATCTGGACATCTGGGTCGAAACATCTGAAGAAAATGCGAACCGCGTTTTCTCATCCCTCAAGGAATTTGGAGCCCCGTTGTCCGGTTTGAGCGCAACCGATTTTGCCGAGAAAGATAATTTCTATCAAATGGGCCGCCCTCCCGTAAGATTGGATATTTTGATGTCAATCGCGGGACTTTCATTTGAAGAAGCGTGGGACAGTCGGAACGTTACGCGGCTGTTTGATGAGAATATCAATATGATTTCCCTCGATGACTTGATTCGTGCCAAGAAAGCAGCGGGACGGCCCCAGGATTTGGTTGACGCCGAGAACCTTGTATTAGCGAAAGGAGTCCGTGGAGATGGTTAATGGGTTTACTGCACGGTCAGCATAAGGGTGGATTAGAAAATTATGTCAAATCTTGAAACAGCAACTTTAGGTGCGGGGTGCTTCTGGTGCGTTGAGGCGGTTTTTGACGACCTGCGCGGCGTCGAGGACGTTGTCTCTGGTTATTCAGGCGGGCATGCCGAAAATCCCACCTATCGCGAGGTTTGCGATGGCACGACCGGGCATGCCGAGGTGATCCAGGTCAGGTTCGACCCCGCCGAGATATCGTTCAAAGAGATCCTGCAGGTGTTCTTCTCCGTTCACGACCCGACGACGATGAACCGCCAGAGCGCCGACATCGGCACGCAATACCGCTCTTCCATCTTTTATCAGTCGGATGAGCAGAAACGTGTTGCCGAGGAAACGATCGCTGAGGTTAATGCCGAGGGGATCTATGACAACCCTATCGTTACGGAGGTAACCCCATTCGATAAATTCTACGAGGCCGAGGATTACCACCAGGAATACTTTGCAAACAACAGTAACCAACCTTATTGCGCGGCGGTCGTGGCGCCAAAGGTGGCAAAATTCAGAAAGCAGTTTATCGACCGTCTAAAAAAATAGATGCTCCTTCGCACGGCACTACTGGAAAAGATCAAAACGGGCGAGATATCGCTCGTTTTTCGCAAGTGGCGAAAGGTAGGCGTAAAGACGGGCGGCACGCAGCTAACGCAGATCGGCGTTATCGGTATCGATTCGGTCGATACTGTAACTGAGATTGATCTGACAACCCAAGACGCCATCGAGTCCGGTTTTCTGACCCGTGACGATCTTATCGAAAGCCTGACCAAAGACACCCGCGAAGGCTCGCTCTATCGCATCCGTCTCCATTATATCGGCGAAGACCCGCGCATTGCCCTTCGAAACGACGATTCGCTTACCGATGACGAGTTAAAAGAACTCCTCGCAAAACTCTCGAAAATGGACGCCGCAAGCAAACGCGGCCGCTGGACCCGCGAATATCTTCAATTGATCCACGACATGCCAAGCACCCACGCAATCGTACTCGCAAGCTCGATAGGCCTCGACAATCTGGTGTTTAAGCCGAATGTAAGAAAACTAAAGGCCCTCGGCCTTACCATCAGCCTGTCGCCGGGCTACCAGCTCTCACCGCGAGGAGAAAAAGTACTCGCCGCCCTGCGAAACACGCGATAACAATCCTTTGGATGGGAAATAATTTCCGTCCCGGCAAGGACGCACGTTATCACCAGGCAATTCATCGCGGGAATGGTGTAATATTCCCGCAAGTCCAGCCGGTAATTTCCGTCCCGGTAGGGACGCACGTTAATAGCCCACCGATTTATCGGTGGGAAAATGGTGTAATATGCCGGTAAGTCCCGTAGGGACGACTGAATAAAAAGTATTGATATGTCCCACTCATACGTTAGCCAGTTGATGCATTGTGTTTTCAAAGATACTCACCGATAAATCGGTGAGCTATTAACGGACGTCCGGTTCCCGGACTCAGGATTGGCTTGATTTGCCACGCGCTCCCAAAAGGTGCCAAGGCAATTTCACAAAAGCCACCGTACCCCGTCAAAATCACAGTGTCAGTTCCGTCTTTTCTGTGTATGCTTACCAGGCCCCTTCCTCTGCGGTACCGCCTCACAATTTTCCAAACAGCATCAGCGCCCCGATAATAATAAACGCAACCGCCACTATCCTTTGCAGCCACTCTGTCGGAATATACTGGCTCAAAACGCCGCCCACTAATACTCCAAGTAGCGACACCAGCACCAACGCCAGGCTCGCCCCTAGAAAAACCGCCACCTTCGATTCGGTCTTGGCTGACATTGTGATAACGGCAAGCTGGGTCTTATCGCCAAGCTCGGCCAAAAAAAGAGTCAAAAACGCGGTCCCGAATATTTTCCAATCCATATATTTCCTCGTAAAACAAAATAAAAAAGCCAGACGAGTGATAAGAGAACCTATCTAAATAGATAATATCCCTTACCACAGGTCTGGCTCTCAGAATTCTTTTCTTCTGCTCGCAGAGCGGATGCCGCTTGGGCATCAGTATGTCGACATCTGCGAGGCCGTTTGTATATGTACGGCTAAGCTACTCCCCCGCGGGGTACGTTAAAAATATCTCACACACCGATGATCCGTTCAAGCTGCGGCGTTATCGAAAACTTGTCGTAGCGCTGCTTCCGGTTCCTGATCAGCTCGACTATCTGCTGTACCGTATAGCGATAGGTATCGGTAAATTTCGGGTTGCGCGACAGCTTGTCGAAGATGCGCCGGAGCGAGCTGTTGATACCCGCGACGTAAAGCTTCGGGCTGATCTGTTCCGTCAGGCGGACCTTGCCCCCTTGGTACGCAAATACCTTTGCGTCCGGCGCGAAAAACGGGTAATCGGCCGATATTTCGGTGCATGCCTTCTTAAACGCCCCCGTAAAATCGAGGTCCGCATTCGCAAGCGCATTATCTACCGTCCTGAGCAACTCGGCGCTCAGATTTAGCAGCATCTGCCAATCGGCAGCCGATAGTTGGGTTTTGCGGGCCTTTTCCTCAAACCTGTTGCTCAGCTCGAACGGAAAATCGGGTAGCACGTTTGCCGATTTCTTTTCCGCTTCCGCGGTCTCCGTTTCGGTTTCGATATCTTCCGATTTGAACTCGTGTTTAGTTTCCGGCTCGGGTTTGGGCGGTTTTACCTGGCCGTTGCCATTTCCATTACCGTTCGCATGGGGCTTTGCGGCATATCCATTACCATTTCCATTCCCGTTTCCACCGCCGTTCGATACGGCTGGCGCGGGAATGATCTTCACCACCGGGCGCTCTTCCTCTTTAACAACCTCTTTAACCACCGGCTCCGCCTTTAACGGCGCGGTCTTCTCATCCGGCACATTCTGGTAAACG
>Ga0193752_1002028_pt1 | contig 15743 bp, 13 predicted proteins | sample H1c1metaG_FD_144924 | JGI IMG/M metagenome (GOLD analysis project Ga0193752, IMG submission 144924) | Soil microbial communities from a riparian zone of the East river system, Colorado, United States - H1c1 | ecosystem: Environmental > Terrestrial > Soil > Riparian zone | place: USA: East River... | reverse complement strand
ACAAGGTATGGCCCCTGATAGTTCGACATCAGGAACTGCGGAATCGCGAAGCTCGCGCCGGCGACGAGCAGCACTTGCCACGTTTCGCGGATGCCGCGCGTTCCATCGTATGCCGCGATCAGCCAGAAGGGCACGATGAGTGAGAAGAAGGGCAGCTGTCGGCCGACCATCTTGCTCAACGTCAACACGTCGATTCCCGTGACGCCCTGCAGCGCGATGATCGGTGTGCCCATGGCGCCAAACGCGACTGGTGCCGTGTTCGCGATGAGCGAGAGTCCCGATGCCTGCAGCGGCGTAAACCCGAGGCCGATCAGCAGTGCGCCGGTGATGGCCACTGGAGTGCCAAATCCGGCTGCACCTTCGAAGAACGCGCCGAGTGAGAACGCGATGAGCACGAGTTGCACGCGCCTGTCGGAGCTCACCGTCGCGATGTTCGCCTGCATCTGGTCAAACGCGCCCTGCTCTTTCGTGAGTTGGTAGAGAAAGAGGATGTTGAGCACGATCCAGCCGATGGGCAGCATGCCGTATGCGGCACCGGCGGCCGACGCGGCGAGCGCGGCACTCAACGGCATGTGCAGCACCCCCGTCGCGATGAGCAGCGCCGCGGCGAGTCCGGCGAGGGCGGCCACATGCGCCTTGACCCTTCCTGTGGCGATGCAGCCGAGCAGCACGGCGATGGGCAGCGCGGCAACGAGCGTGGATGCGAACGCGTTTCCCAACGGGTCGTAGTTCTGGGACCAGTGCATGTCTACATTCATCCACGTGGGTGTAGAGCAGACGTCAAGGCAACCGGGAGGAGGACACTCGTGCCGCGTCGGTCAATTCGCTTCGTTGTTGTGGCTGCGCTGGTGCTCGCCGGCTGTGCGCGCCCTGGGGCCACGGGCTCCGCTGTTCCGGGCGGCTCGGAAGTATACGCGCTGCGGTACGGAACGCTGCGCAACTTTCCTGTCGCCAGTCTCGTCGCTGGCGCCGACACATCTCGGCGCATGGATATCGCGCTGATGGTCTGGCTGATCAAGCGCCCCGACGGACGCAACGTCCTTGTCGACGCCGGCTTCTATCGCGACAAGTTCATGCAGCGGTGGAAGCCAGCCGACTACATCAAGCCGTCGGATGCGGTGCGGCTCGCTGGGCTGCGTCCGGAGGACATCACGGACGTCATCGTCTCGCACGTGCACTGGGATCACCTCGACGGCGCCGACCTCTTTCCCAAGGCGCGCATCTGGCTCCAGCGCGACGAGTATACCCATCACGTGAACGGCACGGGTCGGGCGCTCGACCGCGCGATCGATTCCCTCGATGCGGCGATGCTCCTCGGCATCAACCGCGCTGGGCGTGTTCGCCTCGTTGAGGGGGACGATCAGGAGGTCATGCCGGGCGTCAGGGCCTACACCGGCGGGAAGCACACCTTTGCGTCGCAGTTCGTCACCGTGGAAACACCGCGTGGGACGGTGGTGATCGCGTCGGACAACATGTACCTGTACGAGAACTTCACGAAGCACGCGGCCATCTCGCAGACGTTGGACGCGGCATCCAACCTCCGCGCGCAGGAGCGCATGGGGAAGCTGGCGTCGAATGCGCGGCTGATCGTGCCGGGCCACGATCCTCAGGTGTTCGTGCGCTTTCCGTCGCCGGGCAAAGGAGTCGCGAAGATCGAATGACGGAGCACAGCGAGATCGCGCCTGAACCGACACGCGCCCGAACGTGGAATCTCCTCCGCGTGCTTGCCGCGATCGCCGGCGTGGCGATGCTCGTCACTGTGTCCGTATTCTCCCTCGGACTCGCGCTGTTGGCGCCACTCGGGATTGTCGTGGCGCGCGCCATCGCTCGTCGCGAAAAGACGCCGCTGACCCTTTTCACCAGTTGGCTCGGAGCGGCGTTCGCTGTCTGCGCAGCGCTGATCGTCGTCGCGCTGGTGGTCTTCGCGCTGTTACCCGGCGACACGGTCGCCAGCATTATCAGGACGACCGATTCGGTGAGTACGGCGTCGAGCAAGCAGCCGCCGCCAGCGTGGCTCGAGAAGGTCGCGCCCGGCTCGGCAGCGCGCGCCCAGGCGAGTCAGCCGAAGCAGAATTCACCGGTGGCCCGTACGCTGAAGGTCGTATCGACGGTGTTTGGCGTCGTCTTTGTGTACTCGTTTTTCGCGATGTTGATCGGCACAGCAGGGTGGGTGCCGAGCCTCTTGCTCACGTATGCATTCAGCGGGCGCTGGATTCCAGGCTCGTGAGGCAGGCCGCGATGCGCCGGACCTCATAAACCAAGGGGAACGGATTGGACGGATCCGTGAAATCCGCTCCCTTCGGTTTGCCTTGGTAGTGGACTATCGAGACTACTGCCTCATCCGCGGATCGAGAGCGTATGCCTTTTCCATGTATGGCTTAGCACGTACGCTGTCCCCCTGCGTACGATACGCTGAACCCAGCAGATAGTTCGCACCTGCATCGTTCGGATCGATCGCCACTGCCTTCTGAAACGCGGCGATTGCGCTCGTGTAGTCCTTGATGCTCACGAACGTATTGCCGAGGTAGATGTAGCCCGCCCCGAAGCGCGGATTCCGCGCGACGATGTCCGTATACCACCTCACCGCCGACGAGAAGTCCTTCTTGTAGGTGTATGCGTCGCCGATTCCCATGTGCGGCTCCGCATACGCCGGATACAGCGCGATCGCTCGGCGAAACTCGGTCAGCGCGATGCTGTAGTACTCGTCCTGCTGGCTCGGCGGTACCTTGCCCTGCTTCAGCTCCTGCAGCATGTGGTTGCCATAGAGGAAATGGACGCGCGCGCTGTTCAGGGAATGCTTCGCGTCTGCGGCGAAGAGCGTCGTGTCGTTCTTCCAGTCGGGATTGCGCGTCCACGTCAGCGCAGCCGATGCGACGAGCAGCAACCCGACCACACCGGCGAACGCCGGACTCGCCGACCACGGGCGCGCCTCACTCGGCGACGTCACATCCAGTCGAAACACACGTGCGAGCAGGAACACGAGCAGGATGCAGAAGCCGAGCGACGGCGCGTAGAGGAAGCGATCGGCCATCGTCGAACGGGTGAGGAACAGCACGTTCGCGACGAGCGCGATACTGATGAGATAGAACAGGATCCCATACGCCACCGGTTCGCGCTTGAACGTGTGGATCACCGCATACACGAACAGGCAGACATAGATCACCAACGATCCCAGTGCGATTGGATTGTCGAATCCGACGACTGGTATCTGCGGAAACGAGTAGTCCGACGACATTGGATACGGGAAGAACAGCAACTTCAGGTACATCGCGCCGATGTAGAACGCCGTTGCCTGCCGGTGCATGAAGTCGGGCGCAGCCGTGAGGGAGTTGTCGATCAGCGAGATCGCGCTCCCGCCTGTCTGGCTCGTCAACACCGAGCTGCGAATCGCCAGATAGACCCCCGCTGCGATGACGACGGGCGCCAAGGCGCGCAGCATCGTCTTTGCATCCGGCCGGCGAAAGACGAACAGCGTCATCGGCACGATGAGGAGCAGCGTGATGGGACTCTCCTTCGACAGCAGCGCCAGAAAGAAGTACGCCCCGGACAGAACGAGATGCCTCCGCTGCGGCGCGGCCACGTACTTCAGACACTGCCACATCGTCAGAATCGAAAACAGGAACGCCAGCAGCTCGTCCCTGCTCTTGATGTTCGCCACGACTTCGGTGTGAATCGGATGCGCGATCCACAGCAGTGCGATGGCGAAGGGCACCATCACATTGAAGTCATCGAACAGGTCGCGCAGGAACCGGAACAACACGATCCCCGTAACCGCGTACAGCAGAACGTTGACCCAGTGTCCCAGCGCCGGCGACGCTGGCGCGAGCTGCCATTCGATGGCGAACGTCACCAGCGACAGTGGGCGATAGAGCCAGTCGTTCAAGCCATCCAGACCATACCAGTATCCCGTGTGCAGCATCGTCGGGATGCCCCGCAGGCCAGCGGTCGTCAGCCGGTTGCCGTAGATCGTCGGGAAGTCGTCGAGGGCGTAGCCATGAAACAGCGTGTTGACGTACAGCAATACGGCGAGACACGCACATGCGACGCCCAGCCACTTGTCCCGATCTCTCATGCGCCCATGTTGGCGCGCCGCCTCGGGCGTCGCAAGCTTCGCGCATTACATTTCCCGCCATGACACCCATCTCACGCTTCGCACTCGTTGCGCTGTTCGCCGCCACGCCACTCGCGGCGCAGCTGCCCATTCCCGCCGCCGATGCTCGCGTCAAGGCTGCCGTCGACGGACTGAAGACCGACAACGCCTGGACGATCAGCAACCAGATCTCCATCTGCGAGATTGCCGCGCCGCCGTTCAAGGAGAAGACACGCGGTCTCGAGTACCGTCGCCGCCTTCAGGCGCTCGGCCTCACCAACGTGCGCATCGACACCGCCGGCAACGTCATCGCCGAGCGAAAGGGAACCGGCACAGGCCCGACGGTGGTGCTCGCCGGACATCTCGACACGGTGTTCCCCGAGGGCACCGACGTGAAGGTGAAGCGCACGCCCACTCGACTCACCTCGCCCGGCATCGGTGACGACTGCCGCGGGCTGGCCGTGGTGCTCTCCGTCGCGCGGGCGTTCGAGAAGGCGAAGATCCAAACGCTCGGCACGGTGTATTTCATCGGCAACGTCGGCGAGGCAGGGCCGGGACACCTCTTCAATAAGGAGCTGAAGGGAAAGATCGACTACTTCATCTCCGTTGACGGAACGGGACTCGACGTCACGAGCCGTGCAGTCGGCAGCAACCGGTACAAAGTCACGTACAAGGGACCTGGCGGTCACAGCTACGGAGCATTCGGCCGAGTGAATCCGATCCACGCCCTTGGTCGGGCGATCGCACAGATCGGCGACCTGCAGGTGCCGTCGTCACCGCGCACGACGTTCAATGTCGGCGTCATCACGGGCGGCACCTCGGTGAACTCCATCCCCTTCGAGGCGAGCTTCGAGCTGGACATGCGCTCTGAATCGGCCGACGAGGTAGCGAAAGTCGACGCGAAAGTGCAGAAGATTCTCGTCGACGCACTGAATGCGGAGAATGCGCGCTGGAACGCTGGCGCGAATGGCAAGGCAAAGCTCACGATGACCATCGACACCATCGGCATTCGGCCCGCCAATGGCGCACAGACCGAGGCGAGCACGATCGTCGCCACGGCAATCGCTTCAGGCAAGGCACTCGGCTTCACTCCGTCGACGGGCGCATCGAGCACCGACGCCAACCTGCCGATGAGCATGGGCATTCCCGCCGTGACCATCGACGGCGGCGGTCGTGGTGGCGATGCGCACGCGCTCACCGAATGGTATGAAGACACGGCGAACGGATGGCGTGGTCCGCAGTGGGCGCTGTTGCTCGTTGCTGCACTCGCCGGCGTGCGCTAGGACACCAGCAGCAGGGAGAGGACATCGATGTTCCACGCGCCGATACAAAATCGCTTCGCACTGGGCATGGTGGTAGCCGTCATTCTCGTCGGAGCCGGTACGGCGCACGCTCAGGCCGTACCGTCGACCAAGAATTTCATGCGCGTGCTCGACGCAAAGCTCCAGCAGGCACGGCCGCGGGACATCTTCAAGCGCACGATCGTCTTCGCCAGCGTCACCGCCGGCGAGCCGGAAGACAAGACCTTCCCGTTCACCACGACGGCGACGATCCACGACTACAACCCGGGCTGGCCGCCGGATCACTACTACGGCAAGACGTGCCTTACGAGGATCGTCGGCAGTCGGTACACGATGCAGCGCGACCGCCTCGGCGAGTGGAGGGTGGAGACGAAGGCGAATATTCCCACCCCCGTGTGCACGGACAATCCCATGGAAGGCAAGAGCGCATTCCCGCTCGACAGCCTGCCTGGTGCGCGGGTGGGGACGTCCGTTCCCCTGCCCGAGCTCATGACGAAGCAGCGCGTGAACATCAATCTCAAGCTTGGTGAATACGCGTGTACGTATCCTGGTGGACGGATGGCGTCGCAGATGCAGTTCCGCCTGAACCGGGACAAGACCTACACTGACCTCGATGGCGCTCGCGGGGGCACTTACACGTACGAGCCCCTCTCGGCCGCGATCAAGTTCAAGGGTGGCTTCCTCGACAAGATGGGTGGCAAGGCTGTCGGCGACATCAGTGCCTTCGCCCTCTCGGCGAACCTGACCTGCGCGCCGTGGGGCTGATCTCGCGTCGCGCGCTGGCGCTCATCGCGTTCGCTGCTCTCTCGGCATGTTCGGGTGGATCCTCGTCCACGGCGCCAACGCCGCAGCCTGTGCCGGTGGACACCGGGCCGCCGACAATTCAGCGCGAGATGCGCGGACTGTGGATCGCTACCGTGGCGAACATCGACTGGCCGTCGCGTACCACGTTGACGGCTGCGCAGCAGCAGAGCGAGCTCGTTGACCTGCTCGACCGCGCGGCGGCGAGTGGCTTCAACGCGGTGATGTTCCACGTTCGTCCCGCTGGCGACGCCGTGTACAGCTCGGCCATCGAGCCGTGGGGCTCGATGCTCACCGGCACGCAGGGCACGGATCCAGGCTACGATCCGCTCGCGTTCGCGGTGACGGAGGCGCACGCGCGCGGCCTCGAGATTCATGCGTGGATCAACCCGTTCCGCGCCGGCAACGCGAAGGACACGCTCAAGCTCGCGGCGTCACATCTCTTCAGCACGCGTCGAGATCTGCTGCGCGTCTACGGTTCGCAGCTCTGGATGGATCCGGGTGAGCCGGCCATTCACGACCACAGCATGCGCGTCGTCAGCGACATCGTGCAGCGCTACGACATCGATGGCATTCATGCCGACGACTACTTCTATCCGTATCAGGAAAACGATGCGGCGGGCAAGTTGATCGACTTCCCCGACAGCGCGTCGTACGCAAAGAGCGGCTCGACGCTCGCGCGCGCGGATTGGCGTCGCGAGAACGTGGATCGTTTCGTCGAGCGGATGTATCGCGAAGTGCACGCCATCAAGCCGACGATCAAGGTCGGCCTCTCTCCATTCGGCATCTGGCGTCCCGGCAATCCCGCAAGCGTCGCTGGGCTCGACGCATACGCGACGATCTACGCGGACTCGAAGAAGTGGCTCCAGCAAGGTTGGGTGGACTACCTCGCGCCGCAGCTCTACTGGTCGATCGCCGCCCCGCAGCAGAGCTATCCAGCGCTGCTCGACTGGTGGATCGCGCAGAACACGATGAACCGCCATGTGTGGCCTGGTCTTGCCGCGTATCGCGTCGGTGACGGAACCGCGGGCGCGTTCAGCACGAGCGAAATCCCGAGCCAGATCGACATCACGCGCGCTCGACCAGCTGGCACGGGGCACATTCTCTACAACACGAATTCCACGCTGAAGAAGTCGGGCGGCGCGGTGGCCGCGTCGCTTTCGACGCTTTACGCGCGCCGAGCACTCGTGCCGGCGTCGCCGTGGCTCGATGGCACGCCGCCGCCAGCGCCAGCAGTGAGCGTGAACGCGCGCACCGTGCAGATGACTCCAGCCGTAGGCGACGCACCACGCTGGTGGGTCATCCGCGCGCGCGCGAACAGCGTGTGGACGACACGCGTGCTGTTCGGCGCACTGCGGTCGACGTCGCTCGACCTCACGCCCGATCGCGTGTTGCTCACCGCTGTCGATCAGGCGGGCAACACGAGCGCCGCGACGTCCTGGCAGGCGCCCTGATGGAATCGCTGTTCGCGCGTGCGTCGAGCGTCGATGTCGTCGAGTGTACGTTGCCGTCGGGAAATGTCGCGTCGCTCCGACGTCTGTCCGTGCGATTCGGCGAAGCGAGCCCCAACCGGCTCAAGCCGGGAGCGCTCCCGGCAAGCTACGTCAGCAAGCCCCTCGTCACGTTCAGCGGTGCGGCGATGTTCGGCGAATTGGCGCTACTGCGCTGGCTCGAGGTGGACGGCTGGGATGGCGTGTGGCTCGACACCGTTCACGATCGGAAGAACTGGCGCCACATGCCGACGCGCAGTTCGCCGGTGACACTTCCTCCACCGGCGCAGGCGCTGTACGACCGAATCGTCGCGGCGAATGGCGGTCGCGCAAGCGGGGCCTTCGACGTCATGGCGTGGCGTGATGATCACATCATCTTCGTCGAATATCACGGGCCGGACGAGAAGATGCACAAGAACCAGCGCGCGTGGATCGACGCTGCGCTCGCCGCGGGCGTCTCTGTGAACGACCTGTTGATCGTCGCCGCCGAGTAGCCAGCTATAGTCGCTGCGATAGTAGGTCCCGACACGTGCTCGCTTCGCTCACGCGTGCGGGATGACAACGCGTTGCGGAATTGTCATCCCGCAGGCGCGCCAGCGCCTGTCGGGACCTACTGTGTGTGCCCAATAGGCTGTCGTCGCAGCGCTCTTTCGGATGCGTGCCGCCGGACGCCAGCGCTTGCGTGAAAATTGCCTGCAATGAGGAGACTCTCCTCCTCCTATCAGGCTCAAGTGTTATTCGACAAGCGTTTCCCGACATACGCACTTTTGGCCGCCGTCATCTCGGCCTGCGGTAGCGCCGCCACCCTTCCCGTCGATGCCGGGATGGGCCCCAAGCCCGCGCTTCCGCAGCCGAAGACGTCGCCCATTCCGACCGTCAACGTCGCCGAAGCACGCGGTTGGCCGAGTGGCGCGAAGCCGATCGCCGCGCCGGGAACGTCCGTCGCCGCGTTCGCGCGCGAGCTCGACCATCCACGCTGGCTGTACGTCCTCCCTAACGGCGACGTTCTCGTCGCTGAGACCAACGCGCCCGTGCGACCCGAAGACGGCAAGGGCCTCAAGGGCTGGTTCTTCAGGCACTTTCAGAAGAAGGCCGGTGCGGGCGTGCCGAGCGCCAATCGCATCACACTGCTCCGCGACGCGGATGGCGATGGTGTCGCCGAAACGCGATCGGCCTTTCTCACCGGGTTGATGTCGCCCTTCGGCATGGCGCTCATCGGCAACGATCTCTACGTCGCCAACAGCGACGCCATCGTCCGCTTCCCCTACGTCGCTGGCGAGACGCAGATCTCGGCGAGCCCGGTCAAGCTCACCGACCTTCCCGCCGGTCCGATCAATCACCACTGGACGAAGAACATCATCGCGTCCGCCGACGGATCGAAGCTGTACGCGTCGATCGGCTCGAACAGCAATGCCGCCGAGAATGGGATCGACAAGGAGGTGAATCGCGCCATGATCTGGGAGGTCGACGCGAAGACAGGCGCGCATCGCATCTTCGCCTCGGGGCTGCGCAATCCCGTCGGCATGGCGTGGGAACCAGAGACGAACATGCTCTGGGTATCGGTCAACGAGCGCGACGAACTTGGAAGCGACCTGGTGCCCGACTACATGACCTCGGTGCGCGACGGCGGATTCTATGGCTGGCCTTACAGCTACTACGGCCAGCACGTCGACGAGCGCGTCCATCCACCGCGTCCCGATCTCGTCGCTTCCGCCATCTGGCCCGACTACGCACTCGGCCCACACACCGCGTCGCTCGGCCTCACGTCATCGGTCGGTTCGATGTTGCCCGCGCCGCTCGATCGCGGAATGTTCGTCGGTCAGCACGGTTCGTGGAATCGTGATCCGGCCAGCGGCTACAAGGTGGTCTTCGTGCCGTTCGTCGCGGGGAAGCCGGCCGGTGGCTTCATCGACGTGCTCACCGGCTTCCTCAACCGTCAGGGTGACGCGTACGGCCGGCCGGTCGGCGTGGCCATCGACAAGAAGGGCGCGCTCCTGGTGGCCGACGACGTGGGCAATGTGGTCTGGCGGGTTTCGGCGACACCATAATTTGTCGTCCCGACAGGAGCGCTTGGTAGCGACACCATAATTTGTCGTCCCGACAGGAGCGAAGCGACCGAGGGACCTGCTCTTCACGTCGTCACGACGGAAAAGCAGGTCCCTCGACTTCGCTCGGGACGACAAATTGGGAGCTTCGCTCGGGACGACAAATTGGGAGCTTCGCTCGGGACGACAAACTTTACTACTTGATGACCGTAGCCCCAGTGAGCAGCCCGAGGGCGCCGAGCGTCGTCTGCGCCGCGTTCAAGCCGAGTCGGAAGTCCTTGTCGCTGAACGTCGAGAACATGTCCGTCACCTGATGCCAATGCGGATCCCAGCCCGCACCGATCTCCCGACCGCGCTCGTTCTCGCGCAGGCTGATCGACGCGACGAGATCCATGAATGGCCCGCTGTCCGTGTTCGTCATGTGCGGACCCACCGCAGCCGGATAGTCCGTCGCGTACTTCTCGTTCGCCCCGTGGAAGACCCACGCGAGCTTCTGTGACTCGGTCGCCATCTTCGAGGTCGACTGGAACTCGATGTTCACATCCGCCTCGGGCCGCTGCTCGGGATTGATCGTCCCGTCGGCGCGTGGCATGCCGTGATCGAACATCATCATGTCGTGCTGGATCATGCCGAGCCACTTTGGCTCCGGATACTTCCCTGAGCCGGCCGGCGACTCCTTGCCCTGCAGCGCCTGACGCTGTTCGACATATGCGCGAGCGCCGTTGAGACCCGTCTCCTCGTTGTTCCACAGCGCGAACCGAATCGACCGATCGGTCTTCACGTCCGGCATGCTGAAGATGCGCGCCAGCTCCATCACGATCGCCGTACCCGAGCCGTCGTCGTTCGCCGCCTCACCCCAGCCGTGTCCGTCCATGTGGCCGCCGATGATGTACATCTCGTTCGGATGCGTACTGCCGATCTTGGTGCAGTAGACCTCCTCGCGCTTGCCCGGCGTCGTCGGCTGCGAGTTGAGCGCGCGGAGCTTGAGGTCCTTCTGCGCCAGCGAGTCGTTGTTCACGCCGGTGCGTGCGCGGACACCGCGTGTGCGTCCGCCACCCTGCGCCTGCCCGGTGGCCGCTGCTGCGGCGCGTGCTGCCGCCGCGGCCGCCCGCCCTGCGCTGTCCATCGCAGGACGCTGCGCCTGGGGCGCCGGCTGGTAGTCGTAGACGATGCGCTCGACGTTCGAGCACCCGTAGCTCTTGAGCTTCGACTCGATCCACGTCACCGCGTTCGCATTGCGGTCGGTTCCCTGTCGGCGATCGCCGAACTGCGTCAGCCCCTTGATCGTCTCCTTGTACCGCTCGAGGTCCAGCCGTGACGCCAGCGTCTTGACGGGGTCATTCGCTGTGTCGGCACGCGCAGCCCCGGCAGTCTGCGCGGAAACCGGGGCGGCAAGGAGTGCACTGAGGCCGCAGATCGAGGCGAAGAGCGGTGTCGCTCGCATGAACTATCCCTTGGGTCAGACGGTTGGTCTCACGAATTGGACCTCGTGAGCTGGGCGGCGCGCCCGCAGGCGGGGCGCAACAGGGGTGTGCGAATCATACGTCGTATCGAGGGCAGGCGTTGCGGCCAGGCGCCTCCCGAAGTCTTCAATGGAGCCGTTGCGACCCACCACGCAAATCGATCCGCCGCCCAGGGAGGAGTGGATGGCCGGAAATGAGACGATCCTCACCCTCCTCGAGACGACCGACGGCAACCCACTATCGCACGGACTACGGAAACATCACCTTCGGCGTGTACGACGTCGCCGTCGCGCATGGCGCACCACACCCTAGCCCAGGCAGCATGACGGACCTCCTTCCGGTGATCTCCCGCCTCAACGCCGAGATGTGTCGATGACACCGGAATCGTTTCTCAACGCATTCGCCCAGGCCGTCGTCGCGCAGTCGTTCGACCGCGCCGAGAAGATGCTCTCGTCGTGGGTCAAGAGCGCGCTGCCTGTCGGTGGGCTGAAGCGCGTCGTTCGTCTCGCGCGCGGCGACAATCCGCCGGCCGCTGTCTTCGAGCTCGAGGAACTGCCGGACGATGATCTGGTATCCATGCGCCAAAGCGTCGCGGAGTACGCCGAGGAGGAGGGCGATCGCTCGCTCGCGACGACGGATGGAACCGGTGGAGCGTACGGCCCTCCGTCCTATCCGATTCCCGACGAGATCACCGACGACGACTTTCGCGGCTGCTGGCAGATCGAATTCCAGCCCGACGAGGACGCAGACTCCGACGTCGACTACTCATACGCCTTCTATCTGGCGCTCGTCGCGGACGGCAAGGAGCTGAAGATCGGCTACCTCGAGCCGGTGGACTGACCGGCGACCCTTCGTAGCCCAATCCCCACACTCCGACGGATGAAGCACCGCCACGACGCCATTCTCAAGGCGGTCTACGAGGCAGCGTTCACGTTTCTGCGCAGCACGCGTTGGGAGGAGGACATCCGCGTCGTTCTCGGTCAGCTCGGCGAGGCCGCCGATGCGAGTCGCGCCTTCCTCTTCGAGCTCACCACCGACCCCAACGGCCTTCGACGCGCCAAGTGGCGCTACGAATGGTCACCGCCGGCGATCACCCATTCGCTGTCGGATCTGTCGCTCGCGACGTTCGGCATCGCGGAGTTCGGACTCGAGCGTTGGGCCGTCATGTCCACCGGTCAGGCCATCCACGGCGCCGCGCACTCGCTTCCACCCAACGAACGCGACTTCTTCGAACGCGTCGGCGTACGCTCAGCCGCATTCGTCCCCGTGTTCGTGGAGGGCGACTGGTGGGGTGTGCTCGGCTTCACCGACGACGACGAGGATCGCGAGTGGGAGCAAGCCGAGATCGACGCGCTGGCCGCGGCGGCAGCGACGCTCGGCGGAGCCATCTTTCGTCATCGCACCGAGGATCGGCTGCAGGAGAGCGAGGAGCGCTTTCGCCAGTTGTCCGACGCGGCAGCGGAAGGCGTCGTCATTCACGACCGCGGCGTCGTGCTTGCCGCGAACCAGAGTCTCGCGCGGATGTTCGGCTATGAGATGAGCGAGTTGATCGGCCGCAACCTGCTCGACCTGTTGCCGTCCGCCGAATCACGCGAGGACATCATCCGCCACATGCGGAGCGACTCGTACGAACGCTACGAGGGCTCCGGTCATCGCAAGGACGGTTCGTTGATCATCGTCGAGCTCACCGGGCGATCGATGATGTTCGGTGGCAAGCGCGTCCGCGTCGGCACGCTGAACGACATCACCGAACGCAAGCAGGGCGAGGAGGCATCGCGACGCCTCATCGAGGAACAGGCACGTCGCACGGCGGCGGAATTGTCCGAGCAGCGTTCGTCATTTCTCGCCGAGGCGAGCCGGGTGCTCGGTGCGTCGTTCGACTATCAGACGACGCTGTCGACTCTTGCCCGACTCGCCGTTCCCAACTTTGCCGACTACTGCACGGTGGACATGGTCGGCGATGGTGGACAACTCGACCGCATCGGCGTGGCACATGTCGATCCGTCGAAGGAGGAGCCGCTGCGAAAGCTCGCCGGCCTCTGGGAGGCATTCGTCGCGCATGAAATGCACTTCGCCCGAATGCTGGCCGGTGAGTCCGTGTTGCTTCCGGAGGTCACTGACGAGATGCTCGCGCCGGCGAGTCTCGATCCGGAGATGGCGAGTCTCGTCGCGCAGTTGAAGCCGCGATCGATCATTGCCGTGCCCTTGAGCGTGGGCGGCAAGTTCTCTGGAGGGCTCGTGCTGTGCTGGTCAACCTCGGAGAAGAACTATTCGCCGGAAGACTTGCCGCTCATCGAGGAGCTTGCGCGCCGTGCGTCGCTCGCGGTGGACAATGCGCGCCTCTTTCACGAGGCCACGCAAGCGACTCGGGCGCGCGATGAGATGTTGAGCGTGGTCGCGCACGACCTGCGCAATCCGCTCAACACCATCTTCATGGGTTCGAGCTCGATGATCGAGGACATTCCGGATGCTCAGTCGAACATCGGCGTCACCGCGCGGATCGTGAAGCGCGCGGCCGAGCGGATGAATCGGCTCATCCAGGATCTGCTCGACATCAGGCGGACCGAGTCAGGCACCCTCTCGATCGACGCGAAGAACGAATCCGTCGCCGCGATGATGGGTGAAGCGATGGAGATGTTGAAGCCGTTGGCGACGACGGCGGCGCTCGAATTGCGCGCCGAGATCGCGGAGCAAGTTTCGACTGTCTTCGCCGATTCAGCGCGACTGCTGCAGGTGCTGTCGAACCTCGTCGGGAATGCGATCAAGTTCACTCCGCGCGGCGGCTCGATCACGGTGCGGGTCGAGCCGCTTGGCGACGAGGTGCGGTTCGCCGTGAGCGACACCGGTCCTGGCATTCCACCCGATCAGCTGCCGCACATTTTCGGCCGGTTCTGGCAGGCGAATCGCAAGGACCGCCGTGGCATCGGGCTTGGACTGGCGATCGCGAAGGGCATCGTCGAAGTGCACGGTGGCCGCATCTGGGTGGAGAGCACGCTCGGCGCCGGGAGCAACTTCTACTTCACGATTCCGACAGCGCCAAGGGCGCTGTCGTCCCGAGCGTAGTCGAGGGACCTGCTTTTCACACCATGGTGTCGTCCCGAGCGTAGTCGAGGGACCTGCTCTTCCGCTGTTCACGTTTGTTGTTGAACAGCGCTCGGCCGCCGTTCCGCCGCGTCCACGTACGACTGAAGGATGAGCCCCCATCCGCCTTCGGCGTCGATGCCGTTGCGGAGCTCCATGGCGCGCTCGCCGTAGCGTTCGAGGTTGCGGTGCTCGAGGACGACCATCGTCTCCTTCGGGCCCACCGCGGTGAAGGTGACTTCGATCTCGGTGAGAAAGTTCGGATCGAACTGCCAGTCCGCCGTGATCTGCCAGGACAGCACGACGCGATTCGGTGGATCCCACGCGAGGACCTTGCCTGTGTCGCTCTCAGAGCCGTCCTCACAGATTGCGTACCAGCGTCCGCCGAGCCGCGGTTCGATGATCTCGCGCGCGAGCGGTGATGCGCCGATGTGGTGCTGACGCGGCCACCAGCGGTCGATGCCGTCGGTAAAGACGGAGAAGGCGTGATCGGCCGATGCGGCGACGGTGAGTTCCTTTCGGACGGGCTCGATGGTGGTCATTTGGAGCTCTCCTCTTCGGCGGCGGCCTTGAAGGCGGCGAGGGACCGATCCCAGAATCGGTCGAGGTAGGTGCGCATGGCGGCGATCCCGCGGGGGTCGATGCTGTAGATGCGTCGTGTACCGTCTTCCCTGTCGACGACGAGTCCGGCGTCCTTGAGGACCTTGAGGTGTTGGGAGACGGCGGGTCGTGAGACGGCGAGTCCGCTGGCGAGCCTGCCGACGGACATGGGTCGCTTGGCCAGTCGTTCGAAGACGAGCCGGCGGGTGGGGTCGCCGAGGGCGGAGAAGGCGAGAGCTTGGTTAGTCATTGCTTACCGTAAGCTATCACTTACCATTGGGGTGTCAATGGGCGATTCGATTGCCGGTTGTGTCTTTGAATGCTCTGTGCGATCGGTCGTTGAGCGGCGACCTCCCACGCATACGCCGACAACAAGTGGACGTTAGGATGTGTTTTGAGAACATCGGGCTTGCAAGAGTTGGTGTCGCTATGCAAGACTCTTGTACCTGCAAGTTTCGACATTCTCGGCAGTTAGCGTTATTGGTCACGCGCGCAAACGCGCACGCTGTTCGCTAGACTTGCAACAGCCACGCGGCGAATGCTCCGTTACTCGTCGCATCAGAATAGGCGTTAGGCCGCCACAACCGGTATTGCGAGGATAGGCCTTCAGTGCAGGTACATCGGACACGCCCCATGCGCACCCTCGCTAACACGATGGCGCTCGCGGCCTTCGTTGCTGCGGCCGGGTGCACGCCTGTGCGCAACGGAATCAATCCGCCCACACCGACTGACAGCGTTGGGCTCCGCGGCACATGGCAATTGGTAGCGATCAACACGCGATGGTCCGACGGGCGAATGAGTCAGCCGTGGGGCCCCGCTCCCATCGGCCAATTGACCTATGCGGCAGATGGTCGCATGACGGCGCTCTTGAT
>Ga0193752_1002027_pt1 | contig 15743 bp, 14 predicted proteins | sample H1c1metaG_FD_144924 | JGI IMG/M metagenome (GOLD analysis project Ga0193752, IMG submission 144924) | Soil microbial communities from a riparian zone of the East river system, Colorado, United States - H1c1 | ecosystem: Environmental > Terrestrial > Soil > Riparian zone | place: USA: East River... | reverse complement strand
GATACAGGTTCATTCCATTTTTCCAACACAACCGACCGCACGCTCAAGGTTGCTTCCGAACTTATCAAGGCTGGCGTGAAACCCGCTGATATTTCCGAAGCCGTCTATAACAATTATCCATGGTCGCGGATCGAACTGATGCGGCAAGTGCTCGACACGGTGAAACGTGACGAGAGCGGCAAGGTCGCATCGCTTCGCCAAACCTTGAAAATGCGTGAGGATGCCGGTGCGGTCGATGGCGACAACAATGGCTTCGTCAATATTCCGCTTGCCGCCAGAGACATACTTGCGGTCGTCTATATGCGCGAGGTCGAAAAGGATAAATACCGCGTCAGTCTTCGCTCAAAGGGCGACATCAACGTAGCAAAGATCGCCGAGAAGTTTGGCGGCGGCGGACACCGCAATGCGGCCGGCCTTAAGATAGAAGGTGATTGGGACGCGAAGGAAGCCGAACTTGTCGAAGCTGTCTGCGACGCTGTCGAAAGGGCCGAAGCCGTCTGGGCCGGTGATATTACGGTCGCTCCTGATGTCCTCTAACCACTGCCTTAAGATGTCTACTTTTTTCTATGGAAAATAAAGACGATCTCTACGAAACTAAAGGTCTCAGAGGCATCCTTAAGATCGCGTTCCTCCGCCTGGTGCGTTTTTACACCTTTAATACTCCTATTTCCAAGGGAAAATACCGGTTCTACCAGACCGCTCTCAATATGCTGAAAGCAAAGCCTCAAGCTTTGCGAACACAGATAAGGGATGGGCGTACTTTTGTCGCTGATCTGACGACCGGGATGGAAGAGACGGTTTTTTTTATCGGCGAATACGAAAAGAGTATTTCCGAGATAACATCCGAGATGATCGCAGCAGGTGATACATGTATCGATGTCGGCGCTAATTTTGGCTGGTACACAACATTGATGTCTATGCGATCCGGGAAAGATGGCGCGACCCATTCCTTCGAACCTGTTCCGAGGACATATATTGGTCTATCGAGAAATTGTAAACTTTTGACATATCCACAAAATGTTCATGTCAATAACCTTGCACTGGGAGACACTAAAGGCCGCGTAGTTGTTAATCAGTTCGATGACCTTCCTACGGGTCACGCATCGATCGCGACAAAGGACGGTTCGCATATGTCGTCTTTTGAATGTTCGATGGTGACGCTCGACAGCTATTTGGAAGAGAATAATGTTGCCGATGTTGCCTTTGTAAAGGTTGACATCGAAGGCTCCGAAATGATGTTTCTTAAGGGAGCCGATCGTCTTTTCAAACAAACCGTACCGCCTGTTTTTTTAATGGAGATGGCGTTGCAGCAGACAAGTTTTTTTGGCTATATTCCTGACGATCTTATCCGATATATAGGTGAACAGGCAGAATATTTGTTTTATAAAGTCGAAGAAGGCCCGGGTCATCTTATCCGCATTGATGGTTTTGAGAAAGATGATATCGGAGCAAATGTTTTTTGCGTTCCGGCATCGGCGAAGGAAGAGATTCATATGGTGGTGCAAAAATATTTGGCTGTTTGAGTTTTCCACATGCCGGAAACCAAAGAAAAAAAATACAAGTGGCGACGCGAAGGCTATCGCGAGAATACTAAAGGGCTGCTTATGCTCAATACCGGCGATGGTAAGGGCAAGACGACAGCCGCAATTGGTACGTTAGTTCGTGCTGCTGGTCGTGGAATGCATTGCTGCATGATCCAGTTCATGAAGTCGAAAAATGACCGGTACGGTGAGCATGAGTCTCTCGAACAACTAGGTGTCGAGGTTCACACCATGGGCGACGGCTTTACTTGGGATACTAACGACAAATCGCAGGATATAAAAACAAGCGAAGAGACATGGGCGCTCTGTGTTGAGAAGCTGCGGAGCGAAGATTACGACCTGCTGGTTTTCGACGAATTGCTTTACGTTATCAGCTACGGGTTTCTAAATGTAGATGATGTTCTTGCTGAGATCGTTGACGTCCGAAAGAAACAGCCTAACTTACACTTGATACTGTCGGGAAGAAATGTCGATAATGCATTGGAAAAACTGATCGAGGCCGCCGACCTTGTTACCGAAATGAAAGAGATCAAGCATCCGTTCAATGCCGGGATCTACGCACAGCAGGGAATTGAGTTTTAGTTCCGTTGTTTGGAGTTCCGCCTTTAGGCGGGATCCGTTGCGAAGAATCGATTACCCATTGCGGAGGCCAGCTAAAGCTGGAACTCCAAACATATGAAAACTGAGATCGAACGCCGAAAACCTGAAGGACCGCTCGACTATTTGTCGTTGGCGGTGACGACGTTCGGCGTCGGTTATCTGCCGTTGATGCCGGGTACGTTTGGGTCGATGGTTGGGGTAGCGATCTATCTCGGTGTTGCTCAGATCGATGCTCTTTGGGATCATCACTGGGCACCGATGCACGGCCTCGCCCTTGCTCAATCTACATCGATAGCTCAGGCGGTATTTCTGATCTTTTTTCTTTTGTTCACGCTTCTTGGCGTTTGGGCGTCGGGCCGGTCAACTTCGCTATTGGGCAATTCTGACCCGTCAGAGGCGGTGGTTGACGAAGTGATCGGGCAGTTGATCACGTTTCTTTTTGTGCCGTTCGGAATTGGCTGGCCTTTTGTTATTGCCGGGTTTTTGCTGTTTCGTCTGTTCGATATTTGGAAGCCGTATCCCATCGATTCGCTGCAGGTTTTGCCGGGCGGGATCGGGGTCTGTGCCGACGATATTTTGGCGGGCGTTTATGCGGGAGTTTGTCTTTCGGTCATCTACGCTATTAGTCTTTCGATATGATCTACCACGTTTTGCCGGGTGATGCGCAGGTTGAAGAGTTTCGTAAAACGGGGCTTGAGGGTGAGATGGTCGTGTTTCGCGAAGCGATGATAGCCGGGCCGGCGGATGCGGAGAATGTTGACGATTTTTGGGATGAACGTGCTCAGTTTGTACTGTCGGAATATGGCGAGGACGTGATCGACTATCACGAAAAAGTCGCCGACGGGATAAACAAGCTCGCCGATCTGCCGGATGGTGCCGAGGTCAATCTGTGGTTTGAATACGAACTTTTTTGCAGCGTCAATATGTGGCTGTGCCTCGATCTGATGAGGGGTTCGGACGCGAAGGTTTTCCGCGTTGCTCCGTTGAATGCCTCGCCCGACGATGTGTGGAAAGGTTTTGGCCAGCACACGGCGGACGATCTGAAGAATTGCTTCGAAGCGAGAGTCGAGTTTACCAATGAGGACATCGTGAAAGGCGGTTGGCTATGGGATGCTTTCCGCAAACGCGAGTCCAGGCGGCTGCTCGAATTAGGCGAGTATCGTTCGCAATGCTTTCCCTTTCTAAAAGAAGTCTGCGAAGCCGCGGCGGCGATCGACACGCGTCCGGCAAAGATCATCCGGGAACTTCAAGCGGAAGGCCTGAGCGGTCTAGAAAACATTTTTCCCGAATTCCAAAAACGCGCCGGTGTTTATGGGTTTGGTGACCTTCAAGTAGAGCGGCTGATCGAAAACAGATAGCACTCCGCTTGCTCATCTTTTTCTGCCTTATTCATCATAGTCTGTGGTTCGGATCTATTTCTTACCACAGAGCAAGAGGAACAGGAATGAACAAATCTGAATCAAACTTCAGGTTTTGTCGTTTCTGTCCTTGTTAATGTTCTCGGGGTCGCTGCCCTGGAATATCCACCCTCGGCGCCAGAAATATACCAGCAATAGGATCGCCACTATAACCATAACAGCGAGGGTGATGAAGTAGCCGTGGGTCGAACGGAGTTCCGGCATGTTGTCGAAATTCATCCCGTAGATGCCGGCGATGAGTGAGAGGGGCAGCATGATGGAAGAGAGGACGGCGAGGGTTTTCATTACGTCGTTGGTGCGGTTTGCGACGACGGAAAAGTGAATGTCGAAGAGGCCGCTGACGAGGTCGCGATAGCTTTCCGATAGGTCGGAGATACGCAGCAGATGATCGTAAACATCGCGGAAGAAGGGAAGGATATGTTCGGGAATCTGCGGAAATTCTCCGTGCGAAATGCGGTACAGCACGTCTAGTTGCCGGGCGGAGATTCTTCGCAAGCGTGCGACGCTGCGGCGGAGATCCATTATTTCTTCTAGAATGGCGTTGTTAGCGCGTTTCATGTCGAAGGCGCGTTCTTCCAGATCGTTGATGGCGATATCAAAATCATCGACGATGGGCATATAGAGATCGACGATGTGGTCGAGTATCTGGTGAAGCAGATATGCGGAGCCGCGTTGGCAAGAGAACGGGCTGGTGCGGATCTGCTGTTTTACATCTTTAATACTGCGAAAGCGTTCGGTGTGATATGTCACGACGAAATTTTCGCCGAGGAAGCCGTCAAGTTCTTTCGTGATGAAATTCGCGGGGCCGGTTTCGCCGGGGCGGATACCGTGGACGATGAAATAAATATAATGTGGAAAGGCTTCGATCTTCGGCTGGTTTCGCGTTTCGAAACAATCCTCGACTGTGAGCGCGTGAAAGCGGAAGACATCCAGCATAATGCGCTTCGCCTCTTCGTTCTGCCCCGGCGTCTCGCCCAGAAAATCTACCCAGACGACCGAATCTTTATCATCAAGCAGCTCCGGCAGATCCTCCGCCGTAAAACCCTCTTCAACCTTTTCTGCACCAGGCCTGTAAACGAATATTTCCATAGATAGATATTGTCAGTTCCACCTGCGGTAGTGGTGGGATTCTTACTCACGAAACTATACACGAGTCGGTGCGGTGAGCGGTAGTATTGTGAGGATGAGAAAAGCTTAGGTCACTTAAACCTTTAACGTCTAGGAAAGATCGGACCGTCTGACGAAGGTGCTTATCTTAGCTTCCTGCATGACGGCGAGGACAAACATCGTTATCGGAATGAGGATAAATGTAACAATACCCATGAATTGCAGCGACAATAGGCTCTCCATTCCGTACAGACCCAAGAGTCCCAAATAAAAGTAAAGACCTAACATCGGTATGGCGGTAAAAAGTATAATGACCCCGCCTTCTTTATATTTCCTGGCATGAAGATATGAGCCAAGTAAAAATAAAAGTGAAGGCATTATCACAAAAATAGCGATAAGGAGTATGATGCCGGCCGAGGGGCGTTCTTGATCATGGGCTTCGGGACTAAAAATGGCAAAGCTCGCAAAGATCGAGTGTATGGTGAGACTGAATAACGAGACCGCGATCTCAAGTTTGCCGATGATGTTGGACACTTTCTGCATGGGATGAAGTGATCACGTGCCAACAAGAATGTTATCACAAAGCAGTTGCGACGATCGCCGAAAACTACTGCAGCTAATACTGACTCTAGACCGGTCGTCTCACAACTCGATCTGTCTATTCTACCCGACCCAAACACCGCTTTCGCAACCTCACCGGCAGTCCTCTGCAATGTGGATCGGGGAGAGAGTTTCACTCATTTAGTAATTGACCCGGACGTTCCGATATCTTCGCTTGCCGTTGGACCAGTACGCGCGTTTTACGAGTCGACTACGCCGGTTGCCGACATGGTTTCGGCGATTTTGTCCGTGGTTTCGATTACGCTTCTGATTCCACCGACCGTTGCCTCTGTTCCCGCGTCGACCGCGTGACTGTATCGGACCAGGGTTGGACGACGACTCCGTAATGACCGATGCCGTCACCGGACTGCTGTTTACCGGCAGCCAGATAAAAGTGACTGCGGCGAATACTAGATATATAACGATCTTTCTTTTCATATTTATCTCCTGTTTAACCGTTGGCATCTGAAACGACCCAAGCGACTTCCGCCCGAATCGTCAGTGCTCTCTGTGTGTGGACTTCGTATATTAGATCGGCTAAGGAGAGCAATGTCGGTGTTGTAGCACACATTACGGATAGAATGTGACGCGGAGCGAGGCGCTCGGGGCGACGGCGTTTTTATTTGCTTCGTGTGATTTCGTGGTTCCGAATTTTTTTACCCACGAAACGACACGAACAGACACCAAGCAATATTAGTTCCGTGCATTCTGTGTGTTCCGTGGTTTTGCTTTAGGAAATGGAACCACGGAAGACACGGAAAACACGGAAAAGAGCGGGGGCAAGCCCGCCTTCCGGACTGTCATGCTCATCTTTGATCGTTCCTGTTCTTCCTGTTCTGTGGTTAAAAGATATTTTGACACAGAACAAGATGAGAAAGAAGGGTCAAATCTGAACCACGGAAGACATAGAAAGCACGGAAAAGAGCGGGGCAAGCCCGCCCTTCCGAACTGCGAGTTGTTGGGTTGATGGTTCCGGTTCTTGTTGTTAGAACAAGAAGAGAAGGAAGGATCAAATCTGAATGTCCGACGCTCGTGATATTATTGGAGAATATGAAATACACCTCACTTATTTTCATCATGGCGGTTGTTTTGTTCTCGGGTCCGGTTGTGTATTCGCAGGCAGCGTTGAAGATGGCTGTTGGGAGCTATCTTAAGAAGGAAGCCAAGGACAATGCGGCGGACGAATATGCCGAGGCACGCAAGATAGTGACGGGCGATGTCGATGGAGACGGCGACGCGGACGCGGTCGTTCTTTATACGCTGGAAGGTTTTGGCGGCGGAAATTTTTGGGTGCAGTCGATCGCGGTGTTTACGAACATACGCGGAATGTATAAGTTCGCGGCCAAGGAAGATGTCGGTGCGAAGAACGGCGACCGGTCGGTTACGCTGACCAAGATAGAAGGCGGCAAGATCTGGCTCGACAGCGACGTCTGCGCCGAGCCTCCGCAAGGGCTATGCGACGACGGGAAGAAAAGCAAAGTTTATTTTACGCTCGTTGGGAAGAAACTGACGGAGTCGGCTGGGAATTAGTTTGCTTTTGAATAGCCACGTCATTTACGGCGTGGTCAGATCTTTGCTTTCTTCTTTCGTGTGTTTCGTGGATAGTTTTCTTAAGGTTTTTCCACGAAATACACGAAATAGATCAAAAAGAAATCAAAACAACAAAGCTGCAACGTCCACGTCCTAAAGAACGTGGCTATTTCAGGGCGAAGCCCGGCCTCGCAAAACCGCACGTCTTTGCAATTCCACTCCATCACGGCGAAAATATGTGGAAGATGCCCGATACAAGAGAGTCTGATGTTTCACTGCGCGTTTCTAATGTAACCAAGCGGTTTGGCGATTTTACGGCGGTCGAGGACCTGAGTTTCGATGTCAGGGCCGGCCGCGTGTTTGGTTTCCTCGGGCCGAATGGTGCCGGGAAGACGACGACCATACGGATGATCGTCGGCATCACCGCGCCTGACGAAGGTTCGATCGAGCTGTTCGGCGAAACGGTTTCGCACACGCTGCAGAACCGGATAGGATACCTGCCGGAAGAACGCGGCCTTTATAAAAAGATGAAGGTCGTCGATCAGCTGAAATACTTTGCGGAGCTGAAAGGCGTTTCGAACCGTGATGCTGAAAAGAAAATAGATTTTTGGTTGGAGCGAATGGGCCTTGCCGAATGGAAGAAGAAACGCACCACCGATCTCTCCAAAGGAATGCAGCAGAAGATACAGTTCATCTCGACCGTGCTGCACGACCCCGACCTGCTCGTTTTGGACGAACCTTTTTCCGGCCTTGACCCGATCAACGTCGAATTTATGATCGACGTTATTTCGGAATTCAAGACACAGTATAAGACCGTCATTTTTTCCACGCACCTAATGGAAACAGCCGAGCGTCTCTGCAACGACATTATTCTCATCAACAGATCGCGCAAGGTAATCGGCGGAAGTTTGCGTGAGGTGAAGGAAAGTTACGGGAAAAATCTGATCGCTTTTCGCGGGTCGAATGCGGAAAATGTCCTTGCGGACAAAACGCTCGTGCTAAAGATCGTTACGCACGCGGACGAACAGGAACTGCATTTGGCTGACGGAATTACACCTCAACAATTGTTAAAAACATTGATCGATTCTGGGGCATTGATCACAAAGTTTGAAGTTACGGAGCCGAGCCTCAATGATATATTTATCGAAAAGGTGGGAGGAAGTTTGGAGTCCCGCCTTTAGGCGGCCTTCCGTTACAATATCGTGGTCTAAACCTAGCGTAAGCCAGCTAAAGCTGGAACTCCGAACTTATGAGAAAGTTTTTTGCAGTAGTAAAACACGAATATAAAAAGGTTGTTCTGAAATGGTCGTTTTTGATCGGGACGCTGCTGCTGCCGTTTTTGGCGGCGTGTTTTGCGTTTGTGCCGCTGATCATTTTTTCTCTGAAGGGCGAACCGACGCGGATCGTGATCGTAGATACGACCGGAAAGATCCTGCCGCGGCTTGAGAAGAATCTTTCCGCAGAGCGATTGGCCGAACGAGCGCAAAAGGCGGCGAAGGATTCGCTGACGGAGATCGATGCGTCGCAAGACGAAAAGATGCGGAACAATGCGGCGCAGTTCATGCAGGATTTCAAAATGACGCCGTACGAGAATACAACAGCGGCGGCGGAAGATATCCGTGCAGACCTGCTCGGCCGGATCGCTCGCGGCGAGATCGACGCATATCTGTTCGTCCCGGAAAACTTTGATTCTGCCGATGCTCGTTTCGAGTTTCGTTCGCGCAAAGGCGGCGACATGATCTCGAACGACGGTTTTAAGGACGCGCTGAATGAAGCGGTGCGTTCGCAGCGGCTGGCCGACGCGAATATCAGCGAAGAGCAGTTGACGCAGCTGAGTTCGGCGATCAATCTGGACGCGAAGGGAATCGATGAAAGCGGAGCCGAGAAGGACAGCAGCGGCGTTTGGGTCGCCTCGTTCATAATCGGGCTGATGATCTACATCACGCTCGCGATCTATGGACAAGCGATCATGGGAGCAGTCGTCGAAGAGAAGGAAACGCGCATTGCAGAGATATTATTCTCATCCGCGCGACCGTTTGAACTGATGATGGGCAAACTGGTCGGCGTCGGTTTGGCGGGTTTGACGCAGCTTGCGATATGGGTCGGCTCGGCGGCGGTGCTGCTCGGATTTCTTGCGTTGCAGTCGGATTTTCGCGTACTGCTCGAATCGGCCCCGACGATATCGCCTTTGATGATCCTCTATTTTCTGATCTTTTTCCTTCTGGGGTTTTTCATATATGCGTCGATATTTGCGCTGATAGGTTCGATGGTGACGACAGTGCAGGAAGGCGGGCAATTTGCGTTTCCGCCGATAATGATAATGCTCGCTGCGTTCTATTGCTGCTTCGGCGTACTGCGCGATCCGAACTCGGCGTTCTCATTTTGGGTAACGATCGCTCCGTTTCTCGCGCCGATAACGATGCCCGTCCGCATCCTTTCGGAAACACCGCCGTTCTGGCAGATAGCGCTGTCGATCTTTGTGAATGCCGCCGCGATCACCGCACTTGTATGGATAGCATCGAGGGTCTATCGCGTTGGGATGCTGATGTACGGCAAGCGTACGACGATCCCGGAGGTTTGGAAATGGATACGGCAGGTTTGATTAGCGAATCGTGGATCATAAATGGCGATCGAGATCGAGAAAAAATACAGACTTAACGAGCAAGATCGCGAAAGTGTTCAGAGAGAACTCAAGGAATGCGGAGCGGTATTTGTTCGTCGCGAGTTCGAAGAGAATATTATCTATTCGGGCCCGACGCTGCGTGAGAATGGTGCGATCATACGGATCAGAAAGATCGGCGAAAGGACGATCCTAACCTACAAACGCCGCGTCGAGAATAATTTTGACGTAAAGCAGCAGATCGAACATGAGACGGTGGTTGCGAATGCCGAGGCGATGGAATCGATCATCGCAGAACTCGGATTAACACCTGCTTTGATATATGAAAAATATCGCGATACCTGGACCTTTCGTTCGGTCGAGGTCGTGATCGACGAACTTCCGTTCGGCCTGTTCATGGAGATAGAAGGTTCGATCACAGCGATAAAGGAAGCGGAAATATTTCTTGGGATCGAAGAACTGGAAACTGTTCACGAAACCTACCCGCGTTTGACCGCCGAGTTTGGCGTAAGGAACGGCGAGGTAATAGAGGCCCGTTATGATAATGGATAAAAGATGTGAGGAAGTGCGGCATAGAATCGAGACTTTGCAAGTTCCAATATGTTGACCGTTCTTTAAGTTGAAAGGAGCGGTGCGTAATGAAAAAACATATTCTTGGCTTTATTTTATTCGCTGCAATTGTCGGGGCGATGGCAATTACAGTATGGTTTTTGAAATTATCCGTGTTGTCTGAAGTTCCGGAACCTTTTGCTGTGAACCCGAGACAGACTTCTTCGGATAGATCATTTACCTATCAGGTGCAGAATATAGTGTTTGATCTGGATTCAGGCATGTTGATCTCGCGAATTCAATTGAAATGGAACGGGGTCGGAGAGCGTCCTACTAATCTTTGGATCTCGACGAGCGTGTCGGACGATAGGCAAACAAAAAGAACTTCCGTTGGCAGCGAGCTAATAGCCGATCCCTTTAAAAATGGTGATCAAGTGGTCATAACGGCGAAGACGCCCGGAATAATTACTCCAAGGCTGGATGGGAAGAATAATTACTACGCTCTATTTTCTATATCGGCGGATCGTTCGTCGGCCGATCTGATAGAGAACACTGTAACGTCAGGCATTCCGATATTATTTTTACATGGCGAAGGTTCGAGAATAGTCCGATAAGCCGCATCGAAAATATTTTTTGCAAGTTTGAGATCCGAACCCGTTCTTGTCCACATGGATAGTCCGAGTTCGAAAAATTTCAAACTTGCATTTTCTATTTTGGAGCGTACTTATGAAACAGGAAAAAATCTTCTCTTCCCGTTGGCTTTTAGGCCTTCTGGTTTTGTCCAGCGTTATTTTATCTGCGTGCGGCGACTCATCCAGCGAGGTCGCTCGATCCACGAACAAATCCGATACGAGTGAGCCGCAATATAACACTAACTCGGCCGCCAATGTGACGTCGAGTTCGCCGATGTTAGCGAAACAAAAAGGTTCGGACGAATTTGAAGGAGCGTCGGGTGAGCGATACGCAGAGATCTCGGAAAACCCCTTTCTTGAGGCGTCTCGTGCGCCGCTTTCCACCTTCTCGATCGATGTTGACACGGCGTCTTACGCAAATGTTCGGCGTTATTTGAATAACGGTCAGCTTCCGCCAAAGAACGCGGTGCGGATCGAGGAACTCATAAATTATTTCGAATACGATTATCCGCAGCCGGTCGGTGATGTTCCTTTTTCGGTCGCGACCGAAACGGCTGTTTGCCCGTGGAACACGAAACACAAGATCGTACAGATCGGATTGCAGGGTAAAAAGGTTGCGCTCGATAATACGCCACCGGCGAATCTCGTTTTTCTTCTCGACGTTTCCGGTTCGATGAACTCGCCGGACAAACTGCCGCTGCTTAAAGAAGGATTGCGGATGATGGTAAATCAGCTAAAGCCGCAGGATCGCGTAGCCATTGCTGTTTATGCAGGTTCGAGCGGGCTGGTTTTGCCGTCAACTCCGGTCAGTGAAAAAGACGAGATCATCGCGGCCCTAGATCAGCTCGAAGCGGGCGGATCGACCAACGGCGGACAGGGAATTCAGCTCGCTTATACGGTTGCCGCGAACAATTTCATTCAGGACGGAAACAACCGTGTGATCCTAGCTACCGATGGTGATTTCAATGTCGGCATGACGGGCGACAATGCGCTGGTCAACCTGATAGAACAAAAACGAAAGAGCGGTATCTTTCTTTCGGTACTTGGTTTCGGCACCGGAAATCTGAACGACTCGATGATGGAAAAGCTTGCCGATACAGGTAACGGAAATTACGCCTACATCGATTCGCAGGACGAGGCCCGCAAGGCCCTCGGCGAACAGGTCGCGGGAACGCTTTACACTATTGCCAAAGATGTGAAGATCCAGGTCGAGTTTAATCCGGCACTTGTTGCGGGCTACCGGCTGATCGGTTACGAAAACCGCCTGCTCGCTAACCGCGATTTTGAGGACGATAAAAAGGATGCGGGAGAGATAGGGGCCGGGCATTCCGTAACGGCGTTATATGAGATCGTCCCGGCCGGGCAGAAGGTCGAGAACGACGGCATCGAGCTGAAATACTCACCGACGCAAAAAGGTGATACGCGGTTTAATAACGAATTGATGACGGTGAAGCTGCGATACAAGGACCCGGAAGGCTCGCAGAGCAAGCTACTCACGATGGGCGTGTTGGATAACGATCGCGCAGTCGCAAATGCGTCTGACAATCTGCGGTTTGCGACGGCCGTAGCTCAGTTCGGAATGCTGCTTCGTGATTCGCGGTACAAGGGAAGTGCTAATTTCGGCAACGCCCGTTCGCTGGTCGAGGGTACGGTTTCGTCCGATCTGAAAGGTTATAGAAATGAATTCTTAGGCCTGCTGGACCGGGCAAGAAATTTGAAAGGCTAGGCTGACGTTTCCTGTGCTCCGCCGTCTCGCAGAGACACGATCTGGTCTACGATTATGTCCGGTTCGAACGGCTTGGTGAGATAGCGGTGGAAACCGGCTTCGAAGGCACGTTGTTTACTCTCGGCGGATGCAAACGCGCTTAACGCAAGTGCGGGAATGTGTCCGCCTTTTTCCGCGGGCAATTCGCGGATGCGTGCGATGAGTGAATATCCGTCTTCTTCCGGCATCGCAAGATCGGAGATAAGCACATCGGGCCGTTCGGCATTTGTATCATCGTTGAATACCGTCATTGCCGCCCGAGCCGAATCGGCTGTTCGGATCGCGGCGCCGTTCTGCTCAAGAAATATCTGCAGCACCTCGCGTGAGTCCGGGTCGTCCTCAACGATCAATATATTTATTCCCTGCAGCCGTTTGTAGGAAACTTCCCGAGCAGGCGTTTCTTCTTCCTCGACAATATTTGCCGCGTCCGTTAAAGGAAGCGTAACGATAAACCTTGATCCTTGTCCGATCCCGTCGCTTTCGGCTTTTACCGTTCCACCGTGTTTGGCGACCAGAATATTTACTATCGACAGACCGAGGCCAAGGCCTCCGCTGCGGCGCGTATTTTCGGCGTCGCCCTGAGAAAATTGCTTAAAGATGTCTGGCAAGCCTTTCGGGTCAATGCCTTGACCGCTGTCCGTTATGGTCACGGTAACTGCGTCGTCTGTGCTGCCTATATCGACGGTTACGGAACCGCCCTGCGGCGTGAATTTGATCGCGTTGGAGATCAGATTGCCGAATACCTGCTGCAACCGGCCGGAGTCGCCAAAGACAACGATCTGATCCTTATCCGTCGTAAGCGTGTAATTCAAAGACTGCGTTTCGGCTGCGGGTTTTTGGCCTTCGAAAGACGAGCGGACGAGATCGACCAGATTGACCTGCCTGTATTCGAGGCGAAGCTTTCCCGAAGCAACGCGGGCGGAATCGACCAGGTCGTTTATCAGTTTGGCCTGTACTTGTGCGCTTTTCTCTATCGTCTCAAGGGCTTTTTTGCGCGTGTCGTCATTGACCTCGCGTGTTAACAGTATTTTCGACCATCCGAGAATCGCGTTGAGCGGCGAGCGAAGTTCGTGCGAGACAAAAGCCAGGAAGAAATCCTTTGAACGGTTTGCCACCTCGGCTTCGTCACGGGCTTTCTTTTCGCGCTCGTAGACTCGTTCCAACTCGGCAGATGCCAATTTTTGTTCCGTTATTTTTCTGACGACTCCGACCATTCGCAACGGTTTTCCGTCGGCATCGAGGAATGATTTGCCTTCTGCGCACAACCATTCGATCGTTCCGTCGGAATATACGACGCGAAAATCTTGTTCGTATTTTGTACCTTGATCCCGGGTTGATTCCAGAAAATCTCCGATGAATTTTCGATCGTCCGGGTGGACTACGGCAAGAAAATTTTCTTCGGTCAGTTCCTCGTAAACAGGCAGGTCGAATAATTCGTTGCAGCGAGGTGTGGAGTAAAGACGGTCGTCTTTATGGTCCCAAAACCAAAGTCCGATCTCCGCATTTTCGGCGGCCAGTAAAAGGTGTTCGCTCTCTTTCTTATATTCGTCTATCTGCTCCGAACGCGATGCGGTCGATTGGGCACATACAAAAATTCGACGTTCACCCGATTCGATCGTGATCGGTTGAAAGATCAACTCAACGGGTCGTTTGTCATCAGCACTTAAGCGAAAGTCGAGCCTGAGTTTGACCAACTCGCCCGCTATTGCCGACTGAACCGATTTTTCAATGACCTTTGAATTCCGCTCAGACGACTGCCAAAAAACTGTCTCGGCGAACGGCTGCCTTACAAGAAGCTCCGGCTGAGCGTTTGTTTCTTCGAATATCCGCCCATGCAGGTCAAGGATGTTTCCCGATTCATCGAGGGTTCCGTATAGATCGAACACGTTGTGAAACACGACGTACGAAGGCGCGTCGAAGTTGATCATTGTACCGGTATCGGATTGGTTCTGAGGTGAACTCGTCGCCATAGTTAGCGGAACAGAAGTATCTTCCACTAGAAGTGCAAATAAAAGATCGACCTTGTCTTATTTTGTGCCTGGGACAAGGTCAATCTTATCAGAATGCCGTATGAAAGGTATAGGTGGTAGTAAGTCATCATTAAGCAGATCTTCGGCCTGTAAGCAGCCTGATCACAAAGATCACAAGAGCCACCACAATTAGCGCGTGCAGAACACCGCCAAACATTTGTCCGCTCACCATTCCTAAAAGCCAAAGTATCAAAAGAATAATTGCTATTGTTTCTAACATTGTCTCCCTCCCCAGATCAGTCTTGCCTTCGACTATTCAACAAGTGTGCCAATACGGTCAAACATCCATAACTACTATTAAATGTGAAGTTTGCGTAATTTCCTCGTATAGACGTTTCGGCCTATGCAGCACGAAAACCATACATAATCATGATCTTCGCCAGAATGAGTGGCCGTTACCTTGTAGATGAAACATTGAACGTACTCTTTTAATACTCGCAGGAGAAAAAGCTATTTGCTTAACATATTGATTTTAATCAGGTTACAGGGGTATTGATGCCGTGGCATATTCATTGCCATGCTATACCTAATATCGTTCGTGTTCCGTAATTCAATTTGACTATCGGACGGCAGAACTGGAGAAACCTTTATAAGAAATCTCTAGCATCGAGAAAACAGAACTGATCTTATGACTTTTTTTAAGCGAACCTGCGTTCGATTTTGATACAATAATATGATTCGAGACGAAAACGGAGATTTTTCAAAATTGCCGAAAAAAGCATTAGTAATTGATGACGAGTCATTCACGCTTGACCTCTTTGAGTTTCAACTGAAATCGGAAGGTTATGAGGTGACGACCGCTTCGAGCGGAAAGGCCGGAGTTGAGCTTGTCCGCAAGCAGGATTTCGACGTGATCCTTACCGACCTTAATATGCCGGACATCAACGGTATCGAGATGGTGCGTCAAACGAAGGAGATTCGCCCTGATACCGAGATCATCGTGGTTACGGGCGACGACTCGACCGAACGCGCTGTCGAAGCGATCCGCGAACGGGCGTTCGACTATATTCTTAAGCCGGTCGATTTCGATAAGCTCTTTACGGTTGTCAGAAACGCGGTCGAGCGAAAGCGTCAGAGCCAGGTCAACGAGCGTCAGGCGGCTGAAATTCGACAGCTTCGAGACCGCCTTTCCAGCCCGACGTCGTTCGAAGGGATCATCGGCGGAGCGCGATCGATGCAGAACATTTACGAGATCATTGACAACGTCGCGGAATCCGATGCGAACATTTTGATCCTCGGCGAATCGGGAACCGGTAAAGAGGTGATCGCGAACGCCATTCATTACAAATCGCATCGTTCCGGGCAGCCATTCGTAAAAGTTAACTGTTCGGCATTGCCGAAAGACCTTTTC
>Ga0193752_1002026_pt1 | contig 15746 bp, 9 predicted proteins | sample H1c1metaG_FD_144924 | JGI IMG/M metagenome (GOLD analysis project Ga0193752, IMG submission 144924) | Soil microbial communities from a riparian zone of the East river system, Colorado, United States - H1c1 | ecosystem: Environmental > Terrestrial > Soil > Riparian zone | place: USA: East River... | reverse complement strand
GGATTACACGTTCCATCGCGGCGCGAACGGGATCCGATGCCGCGGAGATCCCCGCGTGATTGCAGTACGCGCGCGATCGAAGCGCCGAGAAGATCCCGCGGTCGCCGAGCCGAGCCGGAGTGGAATTCATCGACGGACTGTGCCAGAGCGAGGTCCGATCGTCACGGCGAGCTTGACCGGCGCGTGCTCCCGTTTTACTTGCGCCGACCCATGCCGCGATCGCCCGAGCAGACTCGACCTCTGACCCGATCGGAGGCGAACGACGTGTTGCGCTATTGGCGCGCGTCGCTGCAGCTGGAAGAGGCGCTGTCTGCGCGGCCTCGCGCCCGGCGCGCGTCGGTCGAGCCTGCGCCGGTGCGGCTCGATGCGCCGAGCTTCGGGCACGAATATTTCAAGGTCCCGCTCGACGACGCGCTCGAGTCGCTGCTCTTCGCACGCCGGACCTTTCGCAAGGCGTTCGACCCCGAGCTCGGCGCATTTTTCGAGAACTGGCTCGCGACGGTGTACCGGCGCGCCGAAGACGATCGCGATCTCTCGCACATGCTGGCGTTTCCAGTGGTGCACCTGCCGCGTGGCGAGCTCGCCGGTTTATTGCGCTACGCTGTGCGCGTTCATTTCGGCGCGCCGGAAGGGCCACCGTTTCGAGTCCCGACGCGCGGCGAGCGCCGCCAGAAGCAGTTTCCAGCGCCGCCGAGCGAGGCACGCCTGGTCGCGCTCGAGCGGGGCGGGCAGCGCTGGCCATTTTTTCTGGACACGCGGCTCTTGCATCAGCAGCTCGGCGTCGCGCGCGAAAACATCGACGGCTTGTTCGATGCGCTGCGCGAGCGGCCCGAGGTCAGCGAGCGCGACATGCTGGCGCTGGTGTGCCGGCTCTTGGAAGCGGAGCTCGCGGCGACCGAGCATGCCGCGGACGGCGGCGAAGACTCGAGCGAAGGGCTCCTGCAGCGGATCACGGCCGCGATGAGTGAGCTCCTCGCGCGGCGCGGCACCCGAGCCCGGGTTTACCCCGTCGGCATCGTGGTGGATGCCACGCGCGCGAAGACCACCTGGTACCTGCAGCGCGAGCTAGAAAAGCTCTTGGAAGAGCCGCCCGACATTCCGTGGGATCTCGACTCGAGTCTGGGTTCGTATCTCACCGGCGGCGTCTTGCCGCCCGGAGCGGCAGTGCAGCGGGCGTTGTTTCCAGGCCCGCCGCTGTCGCCGAGCCAGCGCGCCGCCGCCGAACGCTGCTGGGGCTCGCGCTTGCTCGCGGTGCAAGGTCCACCGGGCACCGGCAAGACCACGACGATCCTGCACCTCGCTGCAGAGTCGCTGGTTCGCCAAGTCGACTCGCTCGTCGACAAAGGTACGATGGGCGCCGCAGCGTTTGTCGTCACGAGCACGAACAATCGCGCGGTCGACAACGTCGTCGACCCGCTGATCGCGCAAAACCAAGCGGGACTACCGCTCGCACTCCGCGCCGGTAGCCAGAGGGTCTGCGAAGCGGTGCTCGCGCCGCAACTCGCGCGGGCGCGGGAGTGGCTGGATCGAGCGCGCAAGCGGCCCGCACCCGAACGCGCGCTCGAGCTCGATGCCGCGCTCGCACGGTTCGTCCAGCTGCGCGCTCGCGTCACGGATTCGCTCGCAGCGCGGTCGCGAGCGCTGGAGGCGCAGACGCGCCGCGAGTGGCTGCAGTTCGAGATCAGCCGCCTGGTCGCTCGCAGCGGCGAAACATTGGCAGACGGGCTCGATTCGAGTCGTGCAGCCAAGCTGCGTGCCCCGCTCGAGAAGGCACGCAAGCGCGTGAAGGCGCTCTGCGAGCTGTGCGAAGCTACGCCTGGCATCGCGCAGCTGTCGGCGGTCGATCGTCACTTTCGCAGCAGCGAGAAGAAGGTGTTGCCGGCACTGGCAGAGGCGCTCGCGAGCGCTGGACTCTCGCTCGACCTCGGACTGCCACCCAACCTGCCACCGAGCATCGAGCCCGCGGCGTTGATGGACGTGTGGGCGGAAGCAGCCGACACGGCGTTTGGCGAGCTCGAGGCACTGCAAGAGCGCGTCGATCGCGCGTCGAAAGCGGAGAGCGAACGCGGCAACATCGAGCGACTGCGGCGAGAGTTGAACGCACTCGGCCCACTCGAGACGGCTGCGCCACCGAATCCGCCTATCGACGATGCGGCACAGCAAGCGCTGTTCGAAGCGGCGGTCGCAGTCCGCGATGCCTGGGCGGCTGCCGAAAGCGAAACGCTCTACGAGGCCGTAACGGTCGCGTTTGCAGCTGCGAGCGGCGAGCGATCGCTGCGGACGGTTTGGGATCGCGGGCACTGGCGCAGCTTGCGGCAGCTGTTCGGCGTCTGGGGCTGCACGCTCTTGTCGCTCGGCAATTGCTTTCCGGCGCAGCGCGACGCGATCGAGCGACTCGTGATCGACGAAGCCGGCCAGTGTCATCCCGCCTTTGCGGTCAGTGGCTTGTTGCGCTGCGAATCGGCGTTGATCATCGGCGACGTGCATCAGCTCGAGCCCGTGATCGAGCTCGAGGCCGACGACGACTTGCGCGTGATCGAGTCGAGCAAGCTTTCGATCCCACTCGAACTACTCGCGCCGTACCGCGTGCACGGCGACGCGCATACCTCCGTCCAGTCACTCGCGGATCGCGCGGTTGCCGAGAGACTGCAGCTGAACGAGCACTTCCGTTGCCAACCCGAGATCATCGCGATCTGCGATCGGTTGTGTGACTACGGATTGTCGGTCCAGACGGTGCGCGCAGGGCCCGCGGTACCGGCGCCATTTTTGCTTGCGCCCGTGACGTTCGTGGACGTCGCAGGCGAGCAGGAGCGGCTCGGCGGGAGCTGGCAAAACTCGGCGGAGCTCGCACTCACGCTCGAGCTCTTCCAAGCGCTGATGGCGCTCGGCACCGATCCCAACGACGTCGCAGTGATCACGCCGTACCGCGGCCAGCTCGAGCAGTTGCGAAAGCAGTTTCACCGGTTGGGGATCCCGATCGACTACAGCGTGGAGCTCGCAGACGTCGAAGACGTTGCGGCTGGTGGCGGCGGTCGCGGAGTCGCGCTCGGCACGGTGCATCGCTTTCAGGGCGGCGAGCGAAGCATCGTGTTGTTCAGCAGTGTGGTGACGCGTCGAACGTCGCTCGGGTTTTTGGATGAACGCGAGAACTTGCTGAACGTCGCGGTCTCGCGCGCGAGGCATCGGTTCGTGGTCTTCGGGAACCGGGCAGTGTTGGCATCCGGTCGACGGACGAGCCTGGTCGTTTCGGCCGCGGAGCCGCTGTCGCCGGAGGCGTTCCGAAGACAGCTCGGCTTGCAGCTGTGAGCGGCGGCTTACCGGGCGCTACAGCGTTCGCTTCTTCAGCAGCTCGAGCAGTAGATCGCGAAATGCGGTGACCTTGCTCGGTACGTGCTTGCGGCTCGGCTGCACCAAATAGACCGTACCCGCCCTCGCCTGCCACTTCGGCAGCACGCGTACGAGCGCACCCGACTGCAGATCGGGTTCCGCTAAAAACCCGGGCAGCCCCGCGATGCCCGCACCGTGGCGGACGACTTCTCGCGCGAAAAACATGTCGTCGCAGGTGATTCGTGTTCCAGCCGCGCCGGGCTTCTCTCGACCTGGCACTGGCGGCTGCAGTGGAACGCCGCGAAAGGCCACTCGCTCGTGGCCCGAGAGCTCCTCGAGCGTTCGCGGCGTTCCCGCTCGGGCGAGATAGGCCGGCGACGCGAACAACTGAACCGTCACCGTGCCGATCTTGCGAGAGACCAGAGACGCGCCGCGCAAGGGACCGCTGACGATGCGCAACGCCAAGTCGATCCGCTCGCTGACCACGTCCAGAATCGTGTTCGACGACAGCATTTCGACCTGCACGTTCGGGTAACGCGCGCTGAATCGAGCGACCGCCTCGGCGAGGAGCACCGTCGCGATGTCCGTCGTCGCAGTGACGCGCAACACGCCACTCGGCTCTTCACGGCGCTCGGGTAAGTCTGCGAGCGATGCTTCGAGCGCACCGAGTGGCCTGACGACACGGTGATAGAGCGCGCTGCCTGCGGCTGTGGTCGCGACTCTGCGCGTGGTGCGATGGAACAGCGCGAGGCCCAGCTCCTCTTCGAGCGCGGAGACGGCGCGACTGATCGTGGAGCGCGGCACGCCGAACTGCTCCGCCGCGGCCGAGAAGCTGCCGCTATCGTGAACGGCGATGAACGCGCGGACGAGGTTGAGATCGACTGCCATGGGGACTCGCGGAAAGGCCGATCAGATTGGTGCGGATTCGCACCACACGTGTCGAATCTCTAACATTGTTCCAACAATCAAGCAGGTCCACAATGCTCGGTACAGGAGAAACCCACCATGTCGCAAACCATCTTAGTGACCGGCGCTTCAGGCCAACTCGGCCAACGTGTACTCGAGCTCATTCTCGAACGGCCTGACGCCCCGAAACTGATCGCCACGACGCGCACACCGGACAAGCTACGCGCCTTTAGCGCACGCGGCGTCGACGTTCGCGCAGCCGACTTCGAAGACGAAGGGTCGCTCGAGAAAGCCGCTCGCGGTGCGGAACGCGCGCTCCTGATCAGCACCGACGAGCTCGATCGCCCGGGTCACCGGGAAGCGCAGCAAACCGCGGCGGTTCGGGCACTCGCCGCTGCCGGCGTCAAACATCTGATCTACACGTCGATCCCGAACGCCGAACGATCGAAAGTCATCATCGCGGCGGACCACATCGCGACTGAACGCGCGATCGTCGCCACTGGACTCGACTACACATTTCTGCGCGATAATTTGTACATGGACTTACTGCTCGGCACCTTGCCCGGCGCGATCGCAACCGGCCAGCTCGTCGATGCCCGCGGCAACGGCAAGGTCGCCTACGTCACGCGCGAGGATTGCGCACGAGTCGCCGCGGCGGTCCTCGCCGACCCGAGTTACTCAGGCAAGCAAACCTTTGACGTCACCGGCCCCGCAGCCATCAGCAGCGAAGACCTCGCGCAAATCGTGAGCGAAGTCTCGGGTCGTAAGGTCCGACACATCTCGGTTCCCCTCGCGGCAGTCAACTCAGCGCTTCTGCAGCACGGATTTCCCGAGCGCCGCGCCAGTGTTTACGCGTCGTTCGATGCATCGGCCTCGAACCATGAGCTCGAAGCCCTGGCTGACACGGTGGAACGAGTCACAGGCCGCAAACCTCAAAGTCTGAAGGACTTTCTGACCGCCAACCGCGAACGTCTCACGCCATGAGGGAGTCCGATCGGTAGGGTTACTATCGATCTGTCGAGTAACCGTCCAGGACGCTCGAGCAACATTGGCCGCCTTGGTTCTGACGCGACGTAAACAGCCGGCTGTGCAGCAGCCACCAGTGTGATACGGGATCGCGGATATACCCCCCGAGGTTCGATGAGATCCGTCTCCGTAGTCGTGTTGTTCGTGTCGTGCCTGCTCAGCTTTGCTTGTCGTGAGACCCAAGAGCTCAGTGGCCCCATCATCTCGTCGCCGGCCACGAACGCTGGCGGCCCCGCTGCCGCCGCCGCGGGCGCAGGTGCTGCGCCGCCGTCAGCGGCGAACCCGCTCGTCGTCAAAGTCGAAGACGGCGACCTCGAAGGCGCGACGAACGCAACCGGCGACATCCGCAGCTACCTCGGCATTCCTTACGCGCAACCGCCTGTCGGTGCGCTGCGCTGGAAGGGACCTCAAAAGGCGGCGCCGTGGACCGGTGTCCGCGCCGCAAAAGAGTTCGGCGGCCGGTGCGCGCAGCTCGAATCCGCTGTGCTCATGAACAAGGGGAGCATCACCGAAGACTGCTTGTACTTGAACGTGTGGACGCCTTCGCCCGCGCCCGCGACGAAGTTACCCGTGATGTTCTGGATCCACGGCGGCGGCAACGTAAACGGCTCGACGAACGAGCCGGTGCCGTACCTCAACAGTGGTTTGTTCTACAGCGGTGAGAACCTCGCGAAGAAGGGCGTCATCGTCGTCTCGCTCAACTATCGGCTCGGCGTGTTCGGGTTCCTCTCGCACTCGCAGCTCGACATCGAAGGCTCGAAGTCCGGCAACCAAGGTTTGTGGGACCAGCAGTACGCGCTCCAGTGGGTGCAACGAAACATTGCAGCCTTTGGCGGCGATCCGGCGAAGGTCACGATCTTCGGCGAGTCCGCGGGCTCGCTCGACGTGTGCTTGCACGTCGCCTCGCCGCGTAGCCGCGGTTTGTTTCAACAAGCGATCAGCGAGAGCGGTGGTTGCACGACTTTCCAAACCCTGAAACCCACCGCTCAGCAGACGGCGGAAAAGCTCGCGACCGCCGTGGGCTGCACCCCGGCCGACCTCGCGTGCTTGCGTCAGAAGCCGGTGATGGATCTCTTGAGCGCGACGGCCGCTGCGGGTTCGTTTGGCCCGATCATCGACATGGACTTCTTCCCGGCTCAACCGCGCGCGCTCTTCGACAGCGGCGAGATCGCCAAGGTGCCGTACATCCTCGGCAGCAACACGGACGAAGGCACGCTGTTTACGCTCGCCATGACGAACGTCAACAGCGAGGACACGTACAAGGCTGCGATCACGGCGCGCTTCCCGACGGTCGCTGATCAAGTGATGCTGCAGTATCCGACCAGCGCCTTCATGACCGAAGCGAATCCGTACTTGGCTGCGCTCTCGCGTGCGTTCGGTGATTCTTCGCTCGTTTGCAGCACCTGGGACACGGCGATCCGCGCGTCCAAAGCCGGCTCGCCGACGTGGATGTACAACTTCGATATCCCGGCGCCCATCGCTGGCCTCGGTGCGACGCATGGATCCGAGTTGGTCTACGTGTTCGGGACGAGCCCGTCGCTGACGCCCGAGCAGATCAAGGTCAGCGAGTTGATGCAGTCGTATTGGACGAACCTCGCGAAGCTGGCCGACCCGAACACGGCGCCGCTGCTCGCCTGGCCGAAGTTCAGCGAGTTGACCGACAGCCGCGTCAACTTCTCGCTGACGCCCAGCGTCGTCCAGAACTTCCGTAGCGACAAGTGCAAGTTCTGGCAGACGCTGTACGACGCGAGATTCTCGGCCGGGATGTAACTGACGTCAGTGGCTGCGAGGCGCGTGCGCGTGCTTCGCAGCCTTCGGCTTGGCCGACTTCGAAGCGGCTGGTCGTTTCGCGCGCGGTTGCCCGTCGTCGCCGATCACTTCGAACGAGCCAGTCTGTTGACTGAGCTCCTTTTCGTTCGACGCGAACGAGACGAGTGTGTGGGTGTCGAAGTCGAGCACTACGGTCAGCGTGTAGCCGGCCGAACCGAGATACGAGATCGCCCACACGTCGTCGGATACGCGCGCGATCTCACTGTGTTTCGCTTCGGTCGCTTCTTCGCTGTTTCCACCGAGCATGCGGTAGGTGATCGTGCCGTCCTTGCTGAACGTGTGCTCGAAGGTCTTGCCGGCCATCGCTCCCTCGAATGACCAGCGAATCGTCGCACCGTGAATGGGGTCGTTAGTCATGAGATCCTCCAGCGCCTCATACAGCAACGGCTATGCCCAGCTGAGGCCTTGGAGTTACGCGGGGTTATAGCCGCGTGCGGAGGTCATCCAGCCCCATGTGGCGCGTTGGCAGCAGGGTGCGATGCCGCGCCGCGCACGGCGCGCACCACCAGGTACACGAGGACCGCAAACACGGCTCCCGAGATGTCGCACAGCATGTCTTTCTGCGCGTCCCAGATGTCGCCCTGCGAGCCCAAGAACGCAGCTCCAGCGCTGCCACCTTCGATCGCTGCGTAGATCCATTCGATGATCTCGTACAGCGCTGCGACCGTACCGATGCAGAAGATCGCGAACAAATAAGCGACCCACGGTTTCGTCACGAGCTTACGACCGATCAACAGCTCCGCGATACCGAACGCGTAAAAGCCGACCGACACGTGCGCGAAGCGGTCGTAGTGATTGCGCTGAAATCCAAACAGCTTCGTCACGAAGCCAAACGGCACGTGCTCGAACGTGTAGTAACCACCGATCGTGTGTAAGAAGAGCAGCACGCTCGCAAACGCGTAGCCGAGATTCGACAGTCGAATCCGCTTTGCGTACATGACGGCGAGCGTGGTCGCGAGCATCACGATGGGAATGTTTTCCGCCCACCAGACTGCGCGATCATGCGGCTTGATCCCGAGCGCGATGAACAGCAACACGTAGGCGCCGAACAGGAACAACGGAAAGCGATTCGTCGAAGCTTCGGATGAAGTTGCTGCGCTCATGGCCGCGAGCATACGCCGCCGCACCGCCCCTCGACCACGACCGTTATCACCGGATTCGGATACGAGCTCGAGTGGCCGGCGACCAGTGTCACGTAGACCTCTCGCTGCACGAGTTCAGCGTGGTTTGCTCGCTGCGTAAGCTTGATGCCCCGAAAGGACCGTGTGGAGACACCTTAGGACTGAATGCAGCTGCATCGTTCCCGATTCGCGTGCGCGGTGCACTTTGCCGTGACCGTACTCACCATCGTGGCCGCCCTCGGCTGCAACGACTCAGCGCCGCCCGAAGGCGTGGTCGCTGGCGGCGGCGCTGGCGCAACTTCCAGCGCAGGTGACACCGGCAGCCAAACTCCAGCGAGCACCGCGAGCGGCAGCGGAGGCAGCGCCGGAACGGGACACGCCGGAGCAGGCGGGAGCAGGGTCGCAGGAACTGGCGCGGCCGGAACGAGCCAAACCGGAGGCACCGGAACGGTTGCAATGCCGGAGGCTGGCGCATCGGGTGCAGCCGGCACGCCTGCGCCTGACGCTGGTAGCGGCGGTGCCGCGGGTGCACCGGAGCCACCGATGCCGAGCACCGGCCCGCTCTTCCCCGCGAACGGCGCGAAAACCGTGTGCGCGGACCCGCCGTTGCGCTTTCACTTCTCAGGGGCGCCGACCGTCGGGAGCTCCGGCAAGATCCGCGTGTTCGATGCGAGCTCGAGCACCGCTGTCGCCACCGTCGATCTCGCCGTCGCGACCGTCACTCAGACGATCGGCGGCACGCTGTTCACGCTGCCGCGCCCCGTCCAGATCGCGGGCAACGACGTCATTCTGCGCTTGCCCCCTCACGCGCTCAGCTACGGCCGCAGCTACTACGTCACGGTGGACGCGGGCGCGATCAAAGCCCCGGATGGTACGTCGATGACCATCACCGATCCGATGGCATGGCGCTTCGACACAGCAGCTGCCGCACCGAGCAACCTCGCGGAGTTGCGCGTAGCGATCGACGGCACCGGCCAATTCTGCTCGGTGCAAGGCGCCTTGGACGCAGTTCCTGCCCGCAGTGCTACGGCCTCGACGATCACGATCGAAAAAGGCACGTACTTCGAGGTCATCCATGCGGCGAACAAGAGCAAGCTCACGCTGAGCGGGCGCGATCGCAAGCAGACGATCATCCTCGGCGTGAACAACAACGAGCTCAACGGCGGCACAGCGACGCGGTCACTCGTGGGCATCGACGCAAGTAGCGACCTCGTGATCGAGAACCTCACGATCCACAACCTCACGCCGCAAGGCGGCTCGCAGGCCGAAGCGTTGCGGCTGCAGACCTGCGACAAGTGCGTCGTGCGTCACGCCGACATCATCAGCTTGCAGGACACGTTGCTCTGGAGCGGCCGAATCTACGCGAACGACTGTTACATCGAAGGCAACGTGGACTTCGTCTGGGGCACCGGCGCCGCGTATTTCGACAAGTGTGAGATCAAGACGGTCGGCCGAGCCGGTTACGTCGTGCAAGCGCGCAATGACGCGGCCAAATCCGGTTACGTGTTCGTCGACTCGAAGATCACGGCGGGAGCCGGCGTGAGCGGAATCGTGCTCGGCCGCATCGACGTGAGCGTGTACCCTGGGAGTCAGGTCGCCTATCTGAATTGTCAGATGGGCAGTCACATCGCGCCGGCGGGTTGGACCGTGACCGGCGGAGTCGCTGGTGGAAGCTTACGGTTCTGGGAATATCAGAGCACCGATGCAGCCGGCGCTCCGCTCGACGTCTCGCGCAGGCTCGCGGGCTCGAAACAAATCTCGGCCGACGAAGCGGCGCGCACTCGAGATCCAGCGCAGGTGCTGGGCGGTTGGATGCCACCGAAGTGACCTGACAGTCACACCCGGTCGTAGACATACGCGGAGCTTCACGCCGAAGCTGCGTTCGTGTAGGCGGGCACGTCGACGCGCTTGTTCGATCCGAGCTCGCGCCGCGTGCTAGTTTTAGGCCTCAATCTCGGGTTAGCGACGGCGAAGTCAGACGTGACAGTCGACAGCACGAATCCGGCCCCGTCAGACACGCGCTACGACTTACTCCGGTCGCTCGGCGAAGGAGCGACCGGCGTCGTATACCTCGCCCTCGATCGCGAAACCGGCGAAGAGGTCGCGCTCAAGAAGCTGTTTCGCATCGATCAGCGAAGCGTCATGCGCTTCAAGCGTGAGTTCCGTTCGCTCGCCGACTTGCATCATCCGAACCTGATCAAGCTCTACGACTTGCAACACGCGAGCGACGCGTGGTTTCTCACGATGGAGTTCGTGGACGGAACGGACCTGCGGCGGGGCCTCATCCAGGCGAACGACACCGATGTCACGCTGGACGATTCACAGAGCCTGCGTGCGGCAGGGCCGAAGAGAGCACGGATCGCCAGTATCGCGCTCGCCTTTCACCAACTCGCTTCGGGCGTCCGCGCGATCCACCAAGCCGGCCTACTTCACCGCGATCTCAAACCGAGCAACGTGATGATCGCGAAAGCGGGCCGCGTCGTCGTGCTCGACTTCGGGCTCGCGCGCGAGCTCGGCATCGCAGCGAACGACGTCACGCTCGAAGGAATGGTCGCCGGCACGCCGGCGTACATGCCACCCGAACAAGCAGTCGGCCAAGATCTGACCGAGGCCTCCGACTGGTACGCATTCGGCGTGATGCTCTACGAAGCTCTCAGCGGCGTTCTTCCCTTCGAAGGCTCGAGCGCGATGCAGCTCATTCAGCGCAAGCTCACGCTCGATCCGCCGCAACTCTATCCCGACGCCGCGCCGCGTCCGCTGGTTGATTTGTGCATGGCGCTGTTGAGCCGCGACCCAACGCAGCGGCCGCCGGCAGACCAGATCCTCGACCTCCTCGCGGAGCTCAGCAGCAGCCCGATCGTGCGAGAACGATCCCGAAGCGTCGAACACTCGGCTCAGACCGACGTGGTCGCAACGCCGGCGCGCGCGCTGTTCGGGCGCGACCGCGAGCTCGAGCAGCTGACGGCGGCACTCGCGACTGCAGAGGAAGGCCGGAGCGTCGTCGTTCACGTGCGAGGTGCTTCCGGTTCGGGCAAGAGCTCACTCATCGAGCACTTCCTCGAGCACGCACAGAATGCGCGCACCGACTACTTCGGAGGGCCGCTCGTGTTGCGCAGCCGCTGCTACGAGCGCGAAGCGATGCCGTTCAAGGCGCTCGACGGCATCGTCGACGCGCTCGCGAGCCACCTGTCCCGGCTCGACGACTTCGAGGTCGCGCACGCGTTGCCGACCGAAGTCGGTGCACTGACGCAGGTGTTCCCAGTGTTCGAGCGTTTGCAGGCCGTGCAGCGGCTCTTGTCGGACGCTGGCAAATCGCGCGGAGACGCCGAGCGCATTCGGCGTCGCGCCGAGATTGCGTTGCGCGAGCTGATGACGAACGTGGCGCGCCGTCGTCCGGTGATCGCGTGGATCGACGACTTACAGTGGGGCGACCTCGACAGCACGAGCGTGATTCAAGACTGGCTGCAGCGGCCCGCCGATGCGCCGGTGTTGCTGATCTTGAGCTATCGCAGCGAGGAGATCGCGACGAGCTCGTGTTTGAGCGCGCTCATGACTGAAGCGGCCGATGCACCGCGTCCAGTGCCGAGCGTCGAGCTCGACCTCATTCCTTTGCGCGACACCGATGTCCAAGCGCTCTGTCACGAGCGATTGGGCTCGAACGACGGGAAGCAAGCCACGGTCGTCGCACGCATCGTGCGAGAAGCTCGAGGCAATCCATTTCTCGCGCTGCAGCTGACTGCACTCGCGCGCGCGAAGCTCGACCGCGGTGACGTCGACCTCGATGCGCTGTCGGTCGAAGAGCTCGTGCTGCGGACGAGCGCCTTGCTGCCGGAAGCTGCGCGCAACCTCTTGAACGTGCTCGCAATCGCGGGCCGCCCCCTCCTGCCACAACTCGCAATTGGTGCAGCGGCGATCGACCGCGACGGGCGGTCACACATTCACGCGCTGCAGGGGCTGCGACTCGTGCGCACGCGGCACGTCGCCGGGGTGCGCCTCCTCGAGGTATACCACGACCGTGTTCGCGAAGCGGTGCAGGCGGCGCTCACGGACTCGCAGCGTGCACGCGTTCACGATCAGTTACTGCGTACAGTCGAAGCGAGCGGCCGTTCCGATCCAGGCTGGATGCACGAGCTCGCGATGGGCGCAGGGCGACGCGTGCTCGCACTTCGCTACGGCATCGTCGCAGCCGAGATCGCGAGCACGAGCTTGGCGTTCGAGCGCGCAGCAGAGCTCTACGCTCGTTGCGTCACCCTGACCGACACGCCGAGTGAGCTGGGCAACTTGTGGAGCAAGCTCGGCTCGGTGCTCACGCGTTGCCGCCGCGGGATGAAAGCAGCCGAGGCGTTCTTGAAGGCGAGCGAATACGTGAGCGAGCCGGAGCGCGTGCCGCTCCTGCAGCTGTCGGCGTCACACCTGCTTCGCAGCGGCCGATTCGAAGAAGGCGAGCGCCTCGTCCAGCGGGTACTCGAAGCGCTGCACATCGACGTGCCGACGAGCAAGGCCGGCATGTACGCGCAGATCGGCTGGGAACGAGCGCGACTCGCAGTCTACGCCGCGACGGTGAAGCCACGCGATGCCAAGTTAATGCCACCCGATGTGCTCCGTCGCGCCGAGCTGTACGGCGTCTTCGCAATCGAGACGCAAAACCATCAGCTGCTGCGTGCCGTTTTGTTTCAAGCGCGAGCGATGCGAATGGCCTATCAGTACGGCGAGTCGGCGACGATCGCGCGCGCGATGTGTTTGACTGCGACGATCTCCTGTTTGTCCGGCACGAGCGAAGCGGCCGACCGAGCCCAAGTCCAACTCGCTGAAGCCGACCAGTTGTGTCAGGACATCGCCAGTCAGAACTTGAAAGTCGAGTTGTTGTCGGCTCGCGCATTGTGTGCGTTGCTGGTCGGTCACGTCGCGGAGTCGATCGCACACGCGTACGCTGCCGAAGAGATCTACGAGACGCGCAGTGCCGGCGGCGACCAGGGCGACTACTACTACATGTTTTCGGTGCGCGCTGTTCGCATCGGAGCGCTTCAAACTCTCGGCCGTCACATCACTGCGGCGGCGGAACTGCGCGAGAACCTGTCACTCGCAAAGGCAACTGACAACCGAACTGCGATCCTCCAGCTCACGCTCGCGAAAACCTCGGTCGAGCAAGTGCTCGAGGGCTGCCTGAGCTCGCGGGCGCGTCTCGATCGCGAGCGACTCGAGCTTCCGCAGGGTGGAGTCGGTCCGCTTCACGTGCTGCACATGGCTGCAGTGCTGCGCGCCGCCTGCATGAATCGCGAGCACGACTGGGGACTCGCAGTCGTCGCAGAGTTTTGGGACGCGTATGAACAGTCGCCACTGCGGCGCAGCGCGTACTTCGCGTACCTGATCCACGTCAGTCGAGCACGCTTGCTCCTCAACCGCTTCGTCGCCGGAGGCAAACAAGGCGACGTCGAGCGAGTCGTGCGGCAAGACTTGCGCTGGCTCTCGAACAAGGCGCCGGAACCCTTCCGCGCGCCCGCGCGCTCGCGCATTGAGGCGCGGCTCGCCTTTTTGCGCGGGGACCGCGCGGCGGCTGCTGCTCACTTTCGTGCAAGTGCCGAGCTACACGCGGCGATCGGTGCACAAGACGAAGCCGCACGTGAGAAATACGCGTTGGGTTACGTCCTCGACGACGGCGACGGCGCCCACCTGCAAGTGTCAGCACTCAGCGCACTGCGTGAGCTCGGGATCCTCGAACCTGCTCAGGACCTGCGAGGCTATTACCCCGAGCTATTTCACGACACGCCACACGTTTGAGACTTGATCTATCAGCAGCCTGGATTCGAGGCGTGCAGTGGGGCATGCACCTCGGCCACGACCGCGAAGTCGGCAAGCTACGGCTCGCGCACTCACGGCTCTGACGAAGTCGGGCGAGTGATTCGAGGTCATGCTCTGACCTGCTGCGGCAGGAGCGACGGTTGGCTCTCGATTCGCCGGAAGGCGTCGTACGTACCGCGCTCAAGTCACTCACTGCGGGCGCCGAAGCTTTGAGCTGAATGGGGAATGGACGCAGCCGACGGCGGCGGGGCGATTTCACCCTGCCACCGCGTGGTGGGCGATCGGACCTACGACTCCACTGACAAACGCGCTTTTACCTCAACACCTCACAAGGATGTTTGTATGCGTTCTCGGTGCCATTTTAGTTGCTGGCGTCGAGCCGCGCTGGCGAGCGTAATCCTCGGGGCTGCGGCGAGTTGCGGAAGTGACAGAACCATTTTCACTGCGGCCGATAGCCGCGAAACCGCGGTGGCGCCTGCACGTGATCCAGAAGGTCCGTACGAGCCGCGCTCAAAGCCGCCGAACCCTGAGCCAGAACCGAACGCTGCGCCGGCACTCACGATCGCGCTCTACGACAGCCCTCAACCGAACACTCCGAACCCCACGCGAACCAGGTTTTCGATCGCGAGCACGCGCGAGCTCTATGCGTATTCGATCTGGTCTGGGCTCGAAGGCGAGCACTTCGAGACGCGACAGTTCTACGCCCCGTCCGGCGACCTCTACTATCAAAAGCTGATCTCGTTTTCGACCTCGATCGACGAGCCCTCTCCGTTGACGCAGCATGTCGCGATCCCGCACGCGCTTTCGATCCGACCGGTCATGCCGAACGAACGAGGCGACGTGGTCGTGCGCGACTTTCTCGCGGTCGCAGGCGCGTCGATCGGTGACCACCAGATCACCGGCACGTGGCGTCTCGAGGTTTCCTTGGACGGCGCGAAGACGCCCACCCTCGCGCACAACTTCGAGCTCGTACCCTGACGCAGACAGTCGGCCTGCCTTTCAGAGTTGCAACGTCGCTGGCGGCACTTCGCGTTTGTGCACGTTTTCCGTGCTTGTCAGCGCGACGTGAGGCAAATCGCGCCGCTCTTTGTACGGAGGGACTGGGTGGACCTAACAGCCGAACCGATCCCCTGTCTCGGCCGTAAGACCACGAGAAGGCCGAACGTTGCCGAAGATATTCGGATGATTCATGCTCGCGTCGTGCCGAAACCGCCTACATGGCGGTGAGCGCGGCTCAGGGAATCGGCATGCGGCAGAAGAAAGACGAGCTCGACGCGTTTGGGCGCGACGTTGAAGACGCCGCCGCCGTCGACCTCGGTCTGTCGTACGTGACTACCGATCTACCCGCACTCACTCCTGCCGCCGATTTCCGCGAGCGCCTGCTGGCCGCAGCGATGCCGCAGCACCGTCTCGCTCGTTATGCCGAACCGATCGCTGCGCTGCTCGACATCGACGTTCCAGCAGCCGAGGCGCTGATCGGGCGCATCGACGATCCCTCCGCGTGGGTCGTCGACTTCCTGCCTGGCATCTCACTTTTGCCGGCGCCGTCTGGGCCCCTGACCCAGGGCGCACTCCGCGGATTCGTGCGCGTTCGCGCCGGGGTCGAGTTCCCCGAACATTCGCACCTCGGAGACGAAGCCGTGATGATCATGCAGGGCTACTACCGAGACACCGTGACCGGCGAAGTGTTTGGTCCGGGGGATACGCCGCGCATGCCGATCGACACGCAGCACGCGA
>Ga0193752_1002025_pt1 | contig 15762 bp, 11 predicted proteins | sample H1c1metaG_FD_144924 | JGI IMG/M metagenome (GOLD analysis project Ga0193752, IMG submission 144924) | Soil microbial communities from a riparian zone of the East river system, Colorado, United States - H1c1 | ecosystem: Environmental > Terrestrial > Soil > Riparian zone | place: USA: East River... | reverse complement strand
GACGGTGTTCGATCGCGCCGACCCGCTCGCGCACGCTACTGCACTACGCCGGGCAGCGGTCAATGTGCTCGTGCTGATGGCCGAGGACGACGAGGTGGTCTCGAATCGCGCGACCGAGGCGTACGCTGCGTCCGTCGGGACGACGCTCGTCGGAAGTGATGCGCGCTACGTCGGCGATTTGAAGCGTGCGGACGTGATCGACGACGAGGGCGCAGGAGCCAACTACATGGCTTCGGGCAGCCGCGTGACGCGCGCGACTTACGTGTTTTCGCCGGCGACGCACGACTTCCTACAAGCGCGCTCGGACGAGCAGTTTTATGAGCATCCGCCCGAGCCGCCGTTCGAGCGGCTCGAAAAGGGCCTGACTGTGAACAACCCGACCTCGGCAGCGGCGCGGCAGATCGGGCAGTACCTGGAGTCGTTCTTCGCGTGTGTCGACATCGGTGGTTCGTTGCCGAACACCGCGTGTTCCGCTTCGCCTCAATAGCGCGCGGTTTACAGCGGGATGTTGCCGTGTTTGCGAGGCGGATTCGTGTCTCGCTTCGTCCGCAACATGTCCAGTGCGGACACGATTCGGCGCCGCGTCTCGCGCGGATAGATCACCGCGTCGACGAAGCCGAGCTCTGCCGCTTGGTACGGGTTCGCAAACTTAGCTCGATACTCATCGACGAACGAGCGCCGCGCGACCGCTTGATCGGCGGCTGCGTCGATCTCTTTTCGGTAGACGATGTTGACTGCGCCATCGGGTCCCATGACCGCGATCTCGGCAGTCGGGTACGCCATGTTGATGTCGCTGCGCAGGTGCTTGCTGCTCATCACGATGTACGCGCCGCCGTACGCCTTGCGCGTGATCAGCGTGATCTTGGGCACCGTCGCTTCGGCGTACGCGTAGATCAACTTCGCGCCGTGCGTGATGATGCCGCCGAACTCCTGGTCGGTGCCGGGCAAGAAACCCGGCACGTCGACGAACGAGACGAGTGGGATGTTGAATGCATCGCAAAAGCGCACGAAACGCGCCGCTTTGATCGAGGCCGGGATATCCAAGCAACCAGCGAGCACCTGCGGTTGATTCGCGACGATGCCCGCCACGCGACCACCGAAGCGCGCGAAACCGACGACGATGTTCATCGCCCAGTGCGCGTGCACTTCGAGAAACTTGCCTTCGTCGACCGTGGCGCGGATCAGATCCGTGACGTCGTAGGGCTTGCGCGGATCTTCCGGGACGATGTCGTCTAGCTCCGGGATCTCGCGGTCGCTCGGATCGTGTGTCGTGCGTACGGGCGGCTCTTCTTGGTTGTTTTGCGGCAAATACGAGAGCAACTCGCGCAACGTTGCAATCAGCGTGTGATCGTCGGGCCGTGCGAAGTGTGCGACGCCGCTCGTCTCCGTATGCGTCCGCGCACCGCCGAGCACCTCTTTCGTGACCTGCTCATGCGTGACCGTTTTGATCACGTCAGGACCGGTGATGAACATGTACGAGGTGTCTTCGACCATGAAGATGAAGTCGGTGATCGCCGGGCTGTACACGGCACCACCGGCGCACGGGCCCATGATCGCGCTGATCTGCGGAATCACGCCGGACGCGAGTGTATTGCGCAAGAAGATGTCGGCGTAACCGCCGAGCGAGTGGACGCCCTCCTGAATCCGCGCGCCGCCCGAGTCGTTCATGCCGATGATCGGCGCGCCGACCTTGAGCGCCATCTCCATTACTTTGCAGATCTTCGCGGCGCAGGCGTTGCCGAGCGAGCCGCCCAGCACGGTAAAGTCTTGTGCGAACACGAACGTCTGCCGGCCATCGACTTGGCCGTAGCCCGTGATCACGCCGTCGCCGGGAAACTTCTGCTTCTGCATGTCGAAGTCGAAGCAGCGATGCGTGACGAATCGGTCGAGCTCGACGAACGTTCCCGAATCGAAGAACGCGTCGATGCGCTCGCGTGCGGTGAGCTTGCCGGACGCGTGTTGTTTCGCGATGCGATCAGCGCCGCCGCCGGCGAGTGCGCGAGCGTTCTCGGCATCGAGACGCGCTGCGCTCGCGCGGGTCGTGGAGTCTTGGGTCATGGGTTCGTTGGTCTAGCGAACAACGGTCGTGAGGGAAAGACTTCCCTTGCGGTTACGGGGCCGTTGCCGCATCGTGGCGGCGCAATCTTCGACGAGGAGCCGGCCTTGAGTGGTCACCGCGGCAAGCATCGCTATCTGATCGACGGACAGAGTTTCGAGGTCGAGGTTCACACGCTTTCGGCGAGTGAAGCCGACGTGTCGGTGAACGGGCGACGGTTTCGCGTCGAGCGCGCAGCGAGCGCGCCGAAGTCGGATGAGGGCGCGCACGTTTCGATGGCGGGCGTGCGCGCGCGTCGGGTGGCGCCGGCGGTCGCGGGAGAGTTGCGGGCGCCGATGGCGGGGCTCGTGCTGCGCGTGGACGTCACGCAGGGGCAGACATTGTCGACCGGCGATCCGGTGCTCGTGCTCGACGCGATGAAGATGGAAAACACGATCCGCTCGCCGCACGCGGGTACCGTCCACGAGCTCGTCGTCGTCGCGGGGCAGTCGGTGCTCACCGGCGCGCTTCTCGCGCGAATCGACGAGAACTAGCTCGTTCAGCGCGCCTTGATCGCGCGCGTTCGGCCACTCGCAACCCATGCGGATAGCGGCTGCCCGAGTGTTTCTGCGCGTTCACTTGCGACGCGCTCGTCTTCGAGTGCGAGGCCGATCGCGGCGAGTACGCGCGGATCGATCGCACCGGCTTTGCGCGCGCTCGACTTCGACTTACCGGCTTTCGTAGCGCTCGACTTCGACTTACCGACTCTCGACGGGCTTCGTTGTGCGCTCGCTCGCTCTGAGCCCGCTCTCGCTGCGCTTCGCTTGGGGCTCGCCTTCGCAGGGCTTCGCTTGGTCTTGGCTTTCGGCATTCTGGGCAGGATATCAGGGCGCGCGCGCCGCGTTGGACTCACCCGGTATCGCACTCGGCCGAACGCTGGCTGTGAGCGGCTCGACCATGCCGAGCACGCCGCCAATCGCCGACACGATCACGTAGCTGAGCAAGATCTGTAGCGAGGCCGTGAGCGCTTGAGCCTTCGGGACGCCGAGCATGCCGTACAGCGCGACCATCGCCGCGTCGCGCGTTCCGGCGCCCGCGACCGTCAGCGGAAAGAAGATCGCTGCGAACGCGAGTGGGGCGAGCGCGAGCGAATCGAGCAGCTCCACTTGCGGGGCGAGCGGCGCGATCGCCAAGTGACCCATCACGCCCACGAGCGCCTGATTCGTGATCGACACGATCATCGCGAGACCGAACGCGGGCAGGTTCGAGAGCGCCGGCAAATCTTGCAGCTGCGTGCCGATCACGCCCGGCAACTTGTCGGCGAAGCGGCGCGCGAGCGCAATGCCCGCGAGCGCACCGCTGCAGCCGATGACACCGAGTACGAGCACCCAAGGTGACAGCTCCAAGCCACGGATCGGATGCAGCGCGAGCACACCGACGACGAGAAACATCAACCCGATCAGGCCCATCACGCGTTCGACGAGTACGACCGCGAGCCCTGCACTCAAGCGATCGCCGAATGCATCGCGCGAGACGACACCGCGAATCACATCACCGCCGACGGCGCCGGGCATCAAGTTGTAGAAGAGGCCGACCAGCTGCAGCTTGAACAGGCGCATGAGCGGCGGCTTGGCACGCGCGCCGTACGCCGAAAGCAGGAACCGCCAGCGAACCGCACCCGCCAGCATCACGGTGAGCAACGTCATCACCTGCGCCGGTACGCCCCACAACGGCGCGCTCTTGAACGAGCGCAACAACGCATCGACGTCCGAGATATGGACGAGGTAGGCGAACGCGGCCAAGGTCAACACGACTTGAAGCAACATCAAGCGCGACACGCGCGGCTTGCGGCTTGCGGTGGGGTCGGAGTCGCCAGTCATGGATGGGTCGATCGCCTAACGCTCTTGACGCTCAGTGTGCGAGCGAGGCCAGAAACTCCGCGTACGCCGGTGCATCCAATAGCGCATCGAGCTCGGTCGGCGACTCCGGCTTGATCACCACCATCCAACCCTGTTCGTACGGCGAGTCGTTCACGCGCTCGGGATTCTTCTCGAGCTCGGAATTCACCTCGAGCACTTCGCCGCTCACGGGTGCGAACAGCTCGCTCACGGCCTTCACCGACTCGATGTCGCCGAAGTGCGCGCCTGAGCGGAGCTTCGTGTTGGCCTGAGGCAAGTCGACGAGCGTGACGTCGCCCAGTTGCTCCACGGCGTACGCCGTGATGCCGACGCGAACGCGGTCGCCTTCGAGCCGCGCCCACTCGTGATCCTTCGTGTATTTCCGGTCGCTGGGATGGTCCATGGTGGTCTACTCGTCAGCTGCGTTTGTAAAACGGAGTCGCGACGACTTGGGCTTCCGCGACTTTGCCGCGGATGTCGATCCCAAACCGAGTGCCGATCGCGCTCTCGGCCGGCGGAACGTAACCGAGACCGATGTTCTTTCCGAGGCTGAGGCTCGGAGCACCGCTCGTCACGATCCCGAGCTCGTAGGTGCCCGTCGTGTCGACGATGCGGTAGCCCTGGCGCGCAATCCCGCGTCCGACCATCTCGAAGCCGACCAACTTTCGGCTCGCGGGCTCGGCCTGCTTCGCGCGCAACGCATCACGGCCCAAGAACTCGCCCTTGTCGAGCTTCACGATCCAACCGAGGCCGGCTTCGAACGGATTGGTGGTCTCGTCGATCTCGTGCCCGTACAGCGAGAGCCGTGCTTCGAGCCGCAATGTATCGCGGGCGCCGAGTCCGATCGGCTCGAGCTCGAACGCGCGGCCGGCCTCCACCAGTGCCGCCCACAGCTGCGGAGCGGACGCGCTCGGGCAAAAGAGCTCGAAGCCGTCTTCACCGGTGTAACCAGTGCGCGCGACCGTCAGGTCGATCCCAGCGAGCGTTCCGTGTGCGACGCCGAAGCGGGTCAGCGCGAGGAACGTCTCGGAAGCGCCGAGTGCGATCAGAATATCGCGCGAGCGCGGACCCTGGAGCGCGAGGAGCCCGGTTTCGTCCGAGCGATCGGTGAACGTGCAGCCGCTCTGACCACGCGTTTGCTCCGCGAAGTGCGCGCGCATCTTGTCGAGGTTGCTCGCGTTGCAGACGATCATGATGCGAGCGTCGCCGACGCGATACACGATCAAGTCGTCCAAGATAGCGCCGGACGCGTTGCACGCGACCGTGTAGAGCGCGCGACCGACCGTGAGCTTGTTCGCATCGTTCGTGATCAGCCCGTCGACGACGCGCTGCGCATTCGGGCCTTCGAAGAACAACTCGCCCATGTGCGATACGTCGAAGAGGCCGACGGTCGTGCGCACGGCGTGGTGCTCTTGGGTGATGCCCCGGTACTGCACGGGCATTTCCCAGCCCGCGAACGGCACCATGCGAGCGCCCAAGGCTACGTGCTCCGCGTAGAGCGGTGTCCGGCGCAAGTGTTCGCTCACGCGCGCGACCTTAGCCGCGCGCGGCTCCCGATTCAAGGAATGTCGGTCACCTCACGAGCACGGAGGTCGTTCGAGTTTTGCGCGCAGACGATCGCGCCGGAAGTGGGGCCGGACACGCAACCGCCTCGCGCGGCGTCCGAGGAGTCGCAGCATGGAAATACTAGAGCTTTACCGGTGTGGGGAGTTGCTCGGTCGCTACGAGCTCGCGCGGAACTTGGAGGTCGGGCGCGCGGCGGGCTGCGACGTGGTCGTTCAGGATGACGAGGTTGCGGAGCGGCATTGGCTGGTCATGCGGTGTGACGGATCGGTCATGGCGTTCGACGTGGCGGGTGGGCGGCGCGAACGGCGGCAGGGGAGGCCGGTGCCGCTGAATGCGGAGGTCGCACTCGGTCGCGAGCATGCGATCAAGCGCGTGTCGGTGCCTTTGGCTGCGCTCTTGGGTCCGCGGCGCGAAGCGACGACGCAGAGCTTGCCGCGCGCAGGGTCGGGTACGCGTCTGATGCTGACGCTCGGTGCCGGTGCAGAGGCGCGCAGGATCGCAGTCGGGGAGCGGCTGGTGCAAATCGGTCGCGCCACGGACAGCGACTTCGTGTTGCACGACCTCGCGGTGAGCGAGCGGCATGCGCGGCTCGAGCCTGCGGACGGCAGTGTGCTCGTGCGCGATCTCGGCAGTCGCAACGGCACCTTCGTCGACGGGGTCGCGGTGCAGACTGCGAGCTTGCGGCACGGCTCGCGCTTGCGGATCGGTCGGACGGACTTGTGCGTGATCGCGCCGAGCTCGAGCAAAAGCGCGCTCGAGTCGGATGGGCCACAGCTCGTCGCAGAGAGCTCGAGCATGCTGCAGGTCCTCGCCGACGTGCAGCGGATGGCTACACTGAAGTGGCCGGTGCTCGTGAACGGCGAGAGCGGCACCGGCAAAGAAGGTATCGCGCTGTCGTTGCACACGCTCGGGCCGCGGCGCGACAAGCGGTTCGTCGCGATCAACGCGGGGGGACTGCCACGTGAGTTGATCGAGTCGGAATTGTTCGGTCACGAGCGCGGCGCGTTCACGGGCGCGAACGTGACGCGGCGCGGCGTGTTCGAGCAGGCGACAGGCGGCACTTTGTTTCTCGACGAAATCGGAGAGTTGCCGCTCGACTTGCAGGCGCGCCTCTTGCGCGTGCTCGAGACGGGCGAGATTCGGCGGCTCGGGGCGGAGCGCACGCTCGCGGTCGATGTGCGGCTCGTCTGCGCGACGCATCGCGACTTGCCAGCGATGGTCGCCCAAGGTTCGTTCCGGCAGGACTTGTACTACCGCGTCGCGCGGCTCGTTCTGCAGGTTCCAGCGCTTCGCTCGCGGCTCGAAGACGTGGCCGTGCTCGCGACGCACTTCCTCGGTCAAATCGCAGGGGAGGTGGGCGCGCGTGAGCTCACGAGCGACGCGCTGTTGCGCCTCCGGTCGCACGACTGGCCCGGCAACGCCCGCGAGCTTCGCAACGTGGTGTGCGCGGCTGCTGCTGAGAGCGGCGCGTACATCGAAGCTGCCGACATCGACCGCGCGCTCCTGCGCCTCGGAGACGGCTCGCGGCTTCGCGCGCCCGGTGGTGATGCGTGTCGCGTTGCGGTCGAGCAATACGCCGGCAACAAGGCCGCCGCAGCCCGAGCACTAGGAATCCCGCGCTCGACGCTGCGCGACCGGTTGCGAAGCGATCAGTGAGCGGGGGGACGCACGCTCGGAGAGCCGCTGATGTACGACTCGAGCGACTCGATCAACGATTCCTTTTCACCGAGGAGCCCGTTGATCACGTCGCCGATGCTGATCACACCGATCACGGTGCTCTGATCGATCACCGGCAGATGCCGCGTGCGCCGGTCGGTCATCAGGCCCATGCAGTGCTCGATCGAGTCGCGCGGCGATACGGCGGTCACATCCGCGCGCATGACGTCGCGAACGCGGGATGCGAGCGTCGAACGGCCTTGCCACAAGATCTTCCGCACGCAGTCGCGTTCCGACAAGATGCCGAGCAGGCCGTGTTTGTCGCAAACGAGCACCGCACCGATCTCGTGTGTGCCGAACAACGTGATCGCATCCTGCACGGATGAATCGGGCTCGACCGACCAAACGTTGTTGCCCTTGTGCGCTAGTAGTTGCTCTACCCTTGTGGACATGCGTTCCCTCGTTTGCGTTCGAGCACTTCCGAACCGTGGCCCCCAAGCCACGTCCCCACAAAAACGGTAACCGCGTCGGATAGGCTCGGCAACACGTGACCCCCGCCGAACGCACACGTGCACGACGATTCGGCTGTCACACGCGCGCACACCTACCTGATTCGATCAGGCTGTGGCTTGCAGCCGTCAGCTGCTGAGCTCGAACTCGGCTTCGCTGAGGTGACCGGCGGCGCGCCAGTGTGGTCTGGGTCACCGCGCGGTGTGCGCCGCGAGTTGTTTCAGAATCGCATCGGTCAGCGCTTCAGCCGGCGTAGCTCGCAGGCGCACGCTGCGGTCGTTGTTCCACCACGTGCGTTGCCGTCGTGCGTACAGCAGCGTGGCGCGACCGATGTCGAGCTCGGTCTGATCGAGCGGAACGCCCAGTCGCACGTGGTCGAGCGCCTGCTTGTAACCGACCGACTGCAACACACGCAGATCCGGGCCGTATCGCGCGACAATTGCGCGCACCTCATCGATCAACCCCTGCTCGAGCATGCTCCGCGTCCGCGCGCGCACGCGTTCGGCGTGTTGTGCGCGCGGAAGATCCACGAACAGAGTCCAATCGCGATAACGAGGCGCCCCGAGCGCGTGCTCATCGCGCAGGTCTCCGAGTGGCCGACCGAGCTGTGAGTACACTTCGAGCGCGCGAACGACCCGCAGCTTGTCGTTGACGTGAATGCGTTGCGCACTTCGCGGATCGACCTCCGCGAGTCGCACGTGCATCGCGAGCGCGCCTTCGCGATCCCATTCGGCTTCGAGTGAAGCGCGCAGCTGCGCATCGACTTTCGGCACGGAGACCAAGCCGCGGAGCAGCGCGCGCAGCCACAGACCTGTGCCACCTACGACGATCGGGACGGACCCGCGCGAGTGCACGTCTGCGATCGCGGCGTCCGCAAGTGCGGCGTAGCTCGCGGCATCGAGCGGTTCATCCGGATTGCGCACGTCGATCAAGTGGTGTGCGATGCCGCCGAGCTCCGCCGCTGTCGGCTTCGACGCGCCGATGTCGAAGCCGCGATAGACTTGCACGCTGTCGGCGCCGATCAGCTCGCCGTTCAGTTGTCGCGCGAACTCCAGCGCGACGGCCGTTTTGCCGACGCCGGTCGGCCCCGACACCACCGCGATGGGAATGTCGAGTGTGGTTGAGGCGCTCATGCCGATTCGCTCAACGACCGAGCCGCCGCTCGAGCTCGTCGAACGGCATGCTCACTACGATTGGGCGGCCGTGCGGACAGTGACCTTGAAAGTCGTCGACCTCGTCGAGCGCGCGCAAGAGCGCACTGATTTCCTCCGGCGACAGCGGATCACCCGCGCGAATCGCGCCGTGACAGGCCATCGTCGCGAGTGCCATGTCCACTGCATCTGCGAACGCGCGCTCGCCCGATCGCGTGAGCTCCGCGAGCAGATCGCGAATCAGACGCGCGGGCGGTGCGCGATTCAGCAGCGCCGGCACTGCCGCGACTGCGATCGTGGTCGGTCCGAGCCGCGTGCACTCGAGGCCGAGCGCTGCGAGCTCCTCGTGGCTCTGCTCGATGCGCAACGCTTCGAGCTCGCTGCACTCCACGCGCTCGGGAAAGAGCAGCCGCTGCACTTTGACTGTGCGCGACCGATAGCTTCGCCGTAGCTGATCGAAGCGCACGCGCTCGTCGGCAGCGTGCTGATCGAGGACGTACAAGCCGGCTTCACCCTCGCAGATCAAGAACGTGCGCCGCGACTGCGCGAGGGCTCGGAGCGACCCAAAGAATTTTCGTCCGCCGAGCAGCGCGCCCGAATCCGAGACTCGATCAGCCTGCGGCAGCGGGGAAACGAGCATTCCGTCGAAAGCGCGTGGCTCGACAGACTGACCATTCGAGCCATCGAGCCCCCACGGGTCCGGGGCGCGGTCATCGAGCGGCGCGCTCGGTTCGTTCGCACTCGGCTGGGGGAGACCGCCTTGCCAATACGCCGCGCCGCGCGACGCAGGGCCGCTCCAGGCGGAGGTGCCAAGCTTCCGTGCCAATGCACGGGTGAGGCCGTCGTAGAGCGCACGGCCGCGGGCAAAGCGCACCTCCAGCTTTTGCGGGTGCACGTTCACGTCGACCTCACTCGGATCGAGCTCGAGGTAGACCGCCCCCACGGGAAAACGTCCGGGGGGAAGCACGCTGCCGTAGGCGTATGCCACACATCGTGCGAGGGCCATGTCGCGCACCGCGCGCCGATTCACGAGTACGTGCAGATTCGCCGAACCCGAGCGCGCGCGTTCGGGTGCGCCGAGCGACGCCGACACTCGTACGCCTTCGAACTCGGCTTCGTATTGGAGCAAAGACTCGTCCGGAAACGCAGCCGCCACGCGAGCATGGGCGATCTCGGTCCGCGGAAACTCGTACGCGGTGCGCCCGTCTCGCTGCAGGGTCAGCGCGATCTCCGGAAAGCCGAGCGCTGCACGTAGGCAGGCCGCAGCCACCTGTGCGCCCTCAGTCGGCTTGGATTTTAGGAACTTCAGTCGCGCGGGCACATTGTAAAAAAGGTCCGCAACCTCGATCGTGGTACCGGGTGCAGACCCTGTCTCTTCGACTGCGCCCCGGTGACCGCCCTCGATCTCCAAGCGTGTGCCCGCCAGAGCCTCACGTGGACGGGTCAGGAGCGTAAAGCGCGATACCGATGCGATCGACGGCAGGGCTTCGCCTCGGAACCCGAGCGTCCGAATGGAAAATAGATCGTCGCGGGAACTGATCTTGCTAGTGGCGTGGCGTTGGACACACAGCGCCGCGTCAGATTGCGACATGCCACAGCCATCGTCTGTTACGCGGATATATGCTTGTCCGCCCTCTCGGATTTCGACGCTGATTCGTGTCGCACCCGCGTCGATCGCGTTTTCGACCAGCTCCTTCACGACACTGGCCGGCCGCTCCACGACCTCGCCTGCTGCGATTTGGTCGGCGAGTGCGTCGGGCAAAACACGGATTACGGGCGCCACGGTCGGACGCTAAAGGACGGGACAGGACTATGCCAACCAGGTCTCACACAGCTTCTTTACTTCACGCCGAAGTCCCCGTGGTCATTGTGAAAGTTATCTTGCGGGGAAGAGGCGGCGTTGACCCGGTCAGACCCGGCTTGCTAGCTTCCGCCCGGTGGTGAACGCAGATGACCAAGACCTGCCGTGGGTGTGGTCGCGAGTTCCTGGGCAGTGAGACCTACTGCCCGGACGACGGCTTTCGACTGACTGCGAGTGACTCGGGCGACTTTGCCGCTGCGGGCGGCGATCCATTGGTTGGGGTCACCCTCGACGGGCGGTATCGAATCCTGCGCGTCATCGGTGAAGGCGGCATGGGAGTCGTCTACGAGGCGTTGCACGTCGTGATCGAAAAGCCCGTCGCGGTCAAAGTGCTGCGGGAGACCTTTACGAGCCGGCCCGACGTGGTGGAGCGGTTTCGCCAGGAAGCGAAGAGCGCGTCGCGGATCGGCCATCCGAACATCATCGACGTCTCCGATTTCGGTGAGACGCCAAGTGGCGCCAGCTACATCGTGATGGAGATGCTGATTGGCGAGGACCTCGCCGACATCTTGGCACGTGAGCGTGTGCTCTCGCCTGCGCGCGCTACGCGCATTGTGTACCAGGTCGCGCGTGCGCTCGATGCGACGCATCGCAAAGGCATCGTTCATCGCGACCTGAAGCCCGAGAACATCTATTTGATCTCGGTCGACGGCGTGTCGGACGTCGTGAAGGTCGTGGATTTTGGTGTGGCGAAGATGAGCGACCTCGACAACGCGTCAGGTCGCAAGCTCACGCGCACGGGGATGCTGTTCGGAACGCCCGAATACATGAGCCCCGAGCAGGCCGCGGGGAAGCCGTTCGATCACCGCGTCGACATCTACGCGCTCGGTGCGATCTTCTTCGAGCTCCTGACGGGGCGCGTGCCGTTCGAGGGCGAGAACTTCATGGAGGTGCTCGCGAAGCACGGCTCCGATCGCGTACCGACGTTGACCGAGGTCAACCCGGGGACACGCGTCAGCTACGAGCTCGAGCGGATGGTCGCTCGCGCCCTCTGCAAGGATCCGGCGGAGCGGTACCAAACGATGGGCGAGCTCGCGAACGATCTGCGGCTCGCGCCCGAGATGCCGAGCAGCAATCCGAACGAGACGATCTCCCTGCCGGATTGGGCGCTCATCGCACCCGGACCGCCTTCGCTGCTCGACACCAACAGCACGGCGCCGATCGAGACTGCCAAGCTATTGCCGCCGCCGCTGCCGCGCACGCGGCAGAGCAACACTCGCCGGGTCTTGGTGTGGAGCGGAAGTGCGGCGCTGATCGTGCTGATCGGCTTTGCCACGTTCGCCTGGCGATCGGCGGGTACCGTCGAAGCACTGAATGGGGTTCGGCAGCCGTCGGCATCGCTGAGCCAGCCCGCCCCGAGTACGGCGCCGGCGCCGACGAGTCGGGCCGCCGCGCTGCCGCCAGTGGCTGCAACACCGCGTCCGCCCGAAGTTGCCTCGGCTGCGCCTGTGATGGCGTCGGCGGCTCCAGTCGCGTCGGCGGCTCCAGCTACACCTGCAGCCCAGCCGCACCAGCCTGTCGCCTACCGCGATGCCACTGCCACGGAAGGCGATCCGAACCGCGTCGAACTGCGCGTTCTCACGGAGCCGGCCGGTGCCCGCGTGAACGTGTTCGGCAAAGACACGCGCGAGCGCTGCAAGCTTACGCCGTGCTCGGTGTCGATTCCGCGCGGCCAGAAGGTGCGCGTTCGAGCGACGCTCGGGACTGCGACAATTCGGCGCCAGGTTTCGTATGCCGAAAACGCCGAGCTCGAGCTGAAGTTCGCTTCGGCAAACAGTCCGAGTTTTGCCGAGGCGAACGGCAAGAGCGATTCGCCTTCCGATCTGAAGGTGCCGGCGCTCTTTCGCTAGCGCTGACGTGCGCTACTCGAGATAGAACACGGTGATCGCGTCGCCACCTTCGTCGGGCGCGCCGGGCCGCGTCGTTTGCACGTAGGGCGGTGCCGCTTTCAGGTGCTCGCGGACAGCCTGGCGCAACGCACCACTGCCGTGGCCGTGCAGCACGAAACCGACCCGCAGTGGCCCCGAGTACAGACGGTCGATGAAGCTATCCAGCATCGCGAGGGCGTCGTCCGCGCGCAGACCTCGCAGATCGAGCGTGTTGTCGGCGCTACGCAACGGCGAGGACTCCGTGCGCACTATTTCCCGGAGCGGGACGACGTTGTCCGGCTCAGCGGCCGGACTCTCGGCTTTGCGCAAGTCCGGCAGATCGACCCACAGCTTCATCGCGCCGACTGCGACGAGCACGCGATTCTTTTGCGGGCCTTCGACGACGACCGCGTCCGCGCGCAATCGCGGCACGTAGACGCGGGCACCGATCGTGACGTCGGGTGGCTTGTCCGCGGGCGTTCGCTGCTCCGTCGCGAGTGCGCTTGCGAGGTCCGAACCCACAGTGACGGGGATCGCCGCGCTCTTGATCTTCCGCTCCGCTTCGGCGAGGTGTTGCGCGTCGCGATCCTGCCTGCGAAGGAGCGCCCGCGCTTGGTCGAGCTCAGAGCGCGCAGCCCGTAACTCGTTCATCAGCTGCTCGGCCTCGCGCGACAGCTTGCGCTTGCTCTGCTGTTGGAGCTCGTTCGAGCGCATCTCTTGCTCGCGCCGTTCGAGGTCGACCTTTCGGCGCTCGCTCTCGAGCTCCGCGCGCTCCGTACGCGCTGCGATCGCGGCGTCGCGAAGACGCTGCACCAGCAGCTCGAAGTCGCGCGCTTGCTCCGGCACGAACTGAGCCGCCGCTTCGATCACGGAGGCTGGCAAACCGTATCGCCGAGCGACTGTCAGCGCGCTCGAGGCGCCTGGCACATCGAGCAGCAGCTCGAAGGTCGGTTGCAAGCGCGTAGGATCGAACCCGACCGATGCGCTGCGCAGCCGGTCGTCCCGCTCGGCGAGTGCCTTCAGCGCTTCGTAGTGCGTGGTCACGACCAGCGCAGCGCCGCGCTCGCAAAACGTCTGCACGAGCGCGCACGCGAGCGCACCGCCTTCACCTGGATCGGTGCCGGTCGCGACCTCGTCGAGGAGCACGAGCGCGCCGGACTTCGTTTGATCCAAGATCTCGACCAAGTTACGCACGTGCGCCGAGAACGTGGAGAGGTTGGTGACGGTCGATTGCTCGTCGCCGAGCTCGGTCAGGATCGGATCGAAAAAACCGATCCGGCTGCCTTCCGCCGCCGGCAAGAGCATTCCGGCGCGTGTCATCAGCGCGCACAAGCCCAACGTCTTGAGCACGACCGTCTTGCCGCCCGCGTTGGGGCCCGACACGACGAGCCCGCGTCCGGCTTGAATCTCGATGTCGTTCGCGACCACCTGCACGCCCTCGAGCGCCAAGCCGGGGTGCCGTGCAGCCTTCAGCTGCGCGATCGGTTCGTCGCTCAGGTCGGGCGCGACACCGCGATACTCGCGTGCCAGCAGCGCCGCCGCGTTGCGTAAGTCGAACTGGTTCAATGTTTCTGCCGCGGCCAGCAGCTCGGGCAAGCGCTCGCGCACGCGGTCGGAGAGCGCAGCCAAGATCCGCAGCTGCTCGCGCTCGGCTTCGGCTTCGGCGACTTTCAAACGATTGCCGTGGGCCACGACCGCGCGCGGCTCGACGAAGATACTGGCGCCGCTGCTGCTCGCACCGTGGACGATTCCGGGCAAGCGATCGTGCGCATCGCGTCGCACCGGCAGCACGTAGCGGCCGTCGCGCAGCGTGAAGTAGTTGTCGGACAAGAGCGCGCCCTGCTTTGCGATCACGTCCTCGAGCCGGCCCACGATGCGCTCGCGCAACGCCGCTATTTCGGTCCGCACGCGGCCCAACTCTTCACTCGCGTCGTCGCGAAGCGTGCCGTCGAGCTCGACCGCACGACCGAGCTCGGTTTCGAGCGCATCGAGCGAGGGGTCCAAGGTTGCGGCAGCGGAGAGCGCCGGTGTCTGTGCGCGACGTGAGCCGAGAAAACGCCGCACGCGAACCGCGTGTTGCAAGGTCGCGCGCACGTCCGCCAGCGATAGAACATCCAACGTTCCCTCGCGAGCGAGCCGCTCGAGGTGAGGGCCGACGTCGCGCAGCCCGTCGAGCGGAAGCCCTTCGCCGTTGTTCAGGCACGTCGCTGCCTCGGCCGTTTGCGCGAGCAAGTTTCGCGTTTCATCCAGGCTCGTCGCGAACGAGATCCCGAGCCTACGCGCGGCCTGACCGGAACAGCGCGCAAGCCAAGCTTCGCCCACGCGCGACCACTCGAGGTGCCGCAACGCTCGCGACAGCCGCGATGCCGGGGGGCTCGCAGCGGGAGGGTTGAGATCGGGCGAAGTCAAAACTTTTCGTAGGGAGACGACTGCGTGACGGCCGGTACCTGCGGCGATCTAGCACTGATCGACGGCGCCGGCTGAGCGCGTTGCTTTTGCCGGCGCTCGCGGCGAGACGGGGTCGCCTTCGCCTGCGTGGCGCGCGACTGCGTAGCGCGCGGCTGTGCCATCGGCAAGAGCGTCACGTTTTTGCGACCGTCTTCAGGTACGAGTTCGATCGTGTGATCGACGAAGCCGCGCTTGCGCAGCAGAAGTAGGATCGGTGAGCCGGCCGTAACCGCGATGTCGAGCGGAGTCTCTCCGACTTCGACGCCATTGCGATAGACCTGCGCCGACTCGGGTGTGGTCTCGAGCGTGACGACTCGCTTCGGCGCAGCTTGCGCGAAGACGGAGCCGTCGGCCGTGTTCGATGAAGCGCGCGCCGCATCCGCGCTGCTCGCGCGCGCGAGTTGGACTTCGCCACTGTGAGCGGCTTCGGTCAGCGGTTCCGGCTCGCCGAACAGGTTCGGCAGGGCGACCGCGGTTCCTACGCTCAAACACGCCGCGGCTGCTGCGAGGCTCCATGCGAAGCGGCGGCGCGGCTTCGTGAGCACCAGCTGCGCGATCCAGGACTTGTGCCAGCCGCGAAGCGCCAGCCGTTGCAGGCGTTCCACGTCCGGCAGACAGCGAGCGAGTGCGCGCTCGAATTCTTCGGCGCTCTGCCAGCGCAGGGCAGGGTCCTTTGCGAGCGCACGCTCGACCACCGCTTCGAGACAGGGCGGGATCGGCGCATCGGGTGCTGCAGCTGACAGCGGCGCCGGTGCGCCGATCCCGCCCT
>Ga0193752_1002024_pt1 | contig 15770 bp, 16 predicted proteins | sample H1c1metaG_FD_144924 | JGI IMG/M metagenome (GOLD analysis project Ga0193752, IMG submission 144924) | Soil microbial communities from a riparian zone of the East river system, Colorado, United States - H1c1 | ecosystem: Environmental > Terrestrial > Soil > Riparian zone | place: USA: East River... | reverse complement strand
CTGGGCGTGGTGGTGAACCGCCCCATCGACATGACGCTGCACGGGCTGCTGGAACAAATTGAAATCACGCCGGAAACCGATGCCACCAAGGCGATACCGGTGCACTACGGCGGGCCGGTGCAGATCGACCGTGGCTTCGTGCTGCATGCGCCCGCAGGCGCGTGGCAATCGACGCTGGTAGTGAATGAGACCATCGGCCTCACCACCTCCAAAGACATCCTGCAAGCGGTGGCGCGCGGTGACGGCCCCTCGCAATTGCTGGTGACACTGGGTTATGCAGGCTGGGCGCCCGGCCAGCTTGAACACGAACTGGCGCAGAATGCCTGGCTCACGGTGAACGCCGACCCGCGCATTCTGTTCGAAACGCCGGCCGAACAGCAATATGAAGCCGGGCTGAAATTGCTGGGCATCGATCTGGCGATGTTGTCGGACGCCGCCGGGCATGCGTGAAGCGGGATCCGTTCTCGCCTTCGATTTTGGCGAAAAGCGCATCGGTGTCGCCGTTGCAGACCTTGCCGTGGGTATCGCGCACCCGCTGCAAACCCTACACACAGAAGCCAACAAAACACGTTTCGCCGCCATCGAGGCACTGATCACCGAATGGCGGCCGGTACGCCTCATCGTCGGCGAGCCGCACCACGCCGACGGCGGCGCGCATGAAATCGGGCGGCTCGCCCGGCGTTTTGTGCAGCGGCTCGAAGGGCGTTTTGGTTTGCCGGTAACGCTGGTGGATGAAACCCTGAGCTCGCACGCGGCGCAAGAGCGGCTGCAGTCGCGGGGTGTAAGGGGAGACAAACTCAAAGCGATGCTGGACGCGGCGGCAGCAGTTGAAATTCTCACGACCTGGCTTGATCTGCGGCAACAGCCGCAAAAAAAATCCCGCGACCCCCCTTAATCCCATGGGTACGTTGTGTTACGCTACCGCCCCAATAAACGCCCATGAACAAGCCGGCTCATTTACGCCCGCCCCTACCAGACGCCGAGCAATTGCTGGCAAGGCTTCTGGCTCAAATGAAGCCCGTCGTCGGACCCGACACAGGCATCATCGGCATTCATACCGGTGGCGTGTGGGTGGCTGAGCGGCTCCACGCCGCGCTCGGCATCCAGGTGCCTGTCGGCACCCTCGACGTATCCTTCTACCGAGATGATTTCGAAAAAATCGGTCTGCATCGCGATGTCAAAACGTCCGATTTACCGTTCGACGTGGAAGGCCGGCGCCTGATATTGATTGACGACGTGCTCTACACCGGGCGCACCATACGCGCCGCGATGAACGTGCTGTTCGATTACGGCCGTCCGGCGAGTATTCAGCTTGCGGCTCTGGTGGATCGCGGCGGACGCGAGTTGCCGGTCGCCGCGGATTTTCTCGGCGGCGACATTACACTCGCAGTCTCGCAAAGTGTCGAACTCGTGCGCGATTCCGGCGAGGGCACAGGAAAACTGTCTTTCAAGCTGCATGAAAACTAGACGCCCGCATGTGGCTTAATCCGCGCAATCCGCAACTCAATAAAAACGGCGAGTTGCACCATTTGCTGTCGCTGGAGGGATTACCTGCCGACATTCTTCGGCAGATCCTCGACACCGCGAATTCCTTTGTCGGCGTTACCCAGCGTGAAGTGAAAAAAGTGCCTTTGCTGCGCGGTAAAGCCGTATTCAATATTTTTTTCGAAGCTTCCACGCGTACCCGCACCACGTTCGAAATCGCCGCTAAGCGTTTGTCGGCAGATGTAATCAATCTCGCCATCAATGTGTCGTCGCAGAGCAAAGGCGAAAGCGTGCTCGACACCGTGGCTAACCTGTCCGCGATGCAGGCCGATATGTTCATCGTGCGCCACGCGGCGAGCGGCGCACCGTACCTGATCGCCAAACACGTGGGGCCGGACATCCACGTCATCAACGCCGGCGACGGGCGCCATTCGCATCCCACGCAGGGATTGCTCGACATGTTTGCGATTCGCCACTACAAAAAAAATTTCACGGACCTGCGCGTGGCGATCGTCGGCGACATTCTGCACTCGCGCGTGGCGCGCTCGCAGATTCACGCGCTGACCACGTTGGGCTGTCCGGAAATCCGTGTGATCGGCCCGCGCACGTTGATTCCGCCCGAAATTCGCGGCCTCGGCGTGCAGGTCTACCATGACATGCGCGAAGGGTTGAAAGACGTGGATGTGGTCAGCATGCTGCGCCTGCAAAGCGAACGCATGAAAGGCGCGCTGCTCGCTTCGGGACAGGAGTTCTACAAATACTACGGCCTCACCGACGACAAACTGGCGCTGGCCAAACCCGACGCCATTGTGCTGCATCCGGGCCCGATGAATCGCGGCGTGGAAATCGATTCCAGCGTCGCCGACGGCGATCAGTCGGTGATACTGCCGCAAGTGAGTTTCGGCATCGCCATCCGCATGGCGGTAATGAGCATCGTGGCGGGAAACTGACGTGAAAATCCTGATCCGCAACGGCCGCCTGATCGACCCGAAGAATAATATTGACGCCGCGCGTGATTTGTATATCGCCGCCGGAAAAATAGTCGCGGTGGGTACCGCGCCCGTTGGTTTCACCGCCAACCGCACCATCGATGCGACCGGCAAAATCGTCTGCCCTGGCCTAGTGGATTTGTCCGCGCGTCTGCGCGAACCCGGCTTTGAGTACATCGCCACGCTGGAATCGGAGATGGATGCCGCCACCGCCGGCGGCGTCACCAGCCTCGCCTGCCCGCCGGACACCGATCCGCCGCTGGACGAGCCGGGGCTGGTGGAAATGCTCAAGTATCGCGCACGCAACCGCAACAAGGCGCGCGTCTATCCGATCGGCGCGCTCACTGAAGGGCTGAAAGGCGCGCGGCTCACTGAAATGGCGGAACTGCGGGATGCGGGTTGCGTAGCGTTTTCGCACGCCGACGTGCCGCTCACCGACAATCAAGTGCTGTTCTATGCCATGCAGTATGCGGCCACGTTCAATATCCCCGTGTGGCTGCGCCCGCAGGACGCTTCGCTCGCCCGCAACGGTGTTGCACACGATGGCCAGGTCGCCACGCGCTTGGGATTGCCATCGATACCCGTGTGCGCAGAAACCACGGCGCTGGCGGTAATCCTGCTGCTGGCGCGCGAAACCGGTGCGCGCGTGCATCTGTGCCGTCTGTCAAGCGCGCAAGCCATCAACATGATACGGCGCGCGCGGCACGACGGCGTAGCGGTGACTTGTGATGTCGCTATTCATCATCTGCATTTATCGGAAATGGACATCGGCTATTTCGATCCGCACTGTCATTTGATACCGCCGCTGCGCAGTCAGCGTGATCGCGACGCGCTGCGCAAGGCGCTAGCCGACCACACTATCGACGCCGTGTGCTCGGATCATTGCCCTGTGAACGACGACGCCAAGCAATTGCCGTTTTCTGAGTCCGAACCCGGCGCGACCGGACTGGAACTGCTGTTGCCGCTCACCCTCAAATGGGCGGAAGAAGACAGTGTCGCGTTGCCTTCGGCTCTCTCGCGTATCACCACGGACGCGGCGAACATACTGGGCGTCGACGCCGGCCATCTTTCCGTTGGCACCGACGCGGACGTGTGCATATTCGACCCCGAACGCTACTGGAAAGTGGAGCCTGCCTCACTGTTGAGTCAAGGCAAAAACACGCCGTTCAGCGGTTTCGAACTCAAAGGCCGGGTGACGCACACGCTGGTCGGCGGACAGGTCGCACACGAAACCAAGTAGTACGCCGATCACCGCAGCGCGGCTTCACGCCACCCGCCGGTTGGAACTCACGGGGGTCTGATAGACTCTTACGTTCTTTTCTTGTGTTTTTTGTGGAATGCCTGCCATGAACCCTTTACTCGATTTCTCCGGTCTGCCGCGCTTCGCGGATATCAAAACCGAGCACGTCACACCGGCGGTTGATTCGCTGCTAACGGAATGCAACGCCGCGATCGAACGCGCCGCCGCCGATGCCACGCCTGCCACTTGGCGCGATTTCATTGAACCGCTGGAAAACGCCAACGAGCGCTTGGGCCGCGCGTGGGGCCAAGTGGGCCATCTCAACGCGGTAATGAATAGCCCGGAGCTGCGCGAGGTTTACAACGCGAATCTGCCGAAGCTGACTGCGTATTACACCGAGCTCGGACAGAAGGAAAAATTATTCAATAAAAACAAATACTTACGATCATCTGCCGCATTCACTACGTTGTCGCCTGCACAGCAGAAAATCATTGAAAACGAGTTGCGTGATTTTCGGCTCGGCGGCGCCGAATTGCCCGTCAATAAGAAGGTGCGCTTCAAGGCGATTTGCGAAGAACTGTCGAAATTATCGTCGCGCTTTTCCGACAATGTGCTCGACGCGACCAACGCATTCGCGCATGTTGTCACCGATGAAAAAGGCCTGGCCGGCCTGCCCGATGATGCGCGTCAGTCGGCGCGTGAAGCTGCTGACGCTGACAAAAGCGCAGACAAAAAACAAGGCTGGAAATTTACGCTGCACGCGCCATCGTATCTGCCGGTGATGCAATACGCCGACGACCGTGCGTTTCGCGAATTGATGTACCGTGCATCGGCCACGCGCGCATCCGAATTCGGCAAGGCGGAGTTGGATAACACGCCGCTGATCGCGGACATCGTAAAGTTGCGCAAAGAGCTTGCGCAACTGCTCGACTTCAACAACTACGCCGAGTATTCGCTCGAACCCAAAATGGCGCAAACGCCGCAGCAGGTGATCGATTTTCTGAATGAACTTGCGACGCGCGCCAAGCCTTATGCCGAACGCGACCTGCAGGAACTCAACGAATTTGCGCGTGCCGAGTTGGGCATGCACAAACTCGAAGCGTGGGACATTCCCTATGCCTCGGAAAAACTTCGTGTTGCACGCTATGCGTTTTCCGAGCAGGAAGTTAAACAGTATCTGCCCGAAACCACGGTCGTCCCCGGCATGTTCAAGCTGATCGAAACACTCTATGGTTTAAGCATCACGCCCGCGGAAGCGCCAAGCTGGCATGCGGATGTGCGTTTTTATTCGATACACGATAAATCCGGCGCGCTGGTCGGGCAGTTTTATCTCGACCTGTATGCGCGCAGCACCAAGCGCGGCGGCGCATGGATGGATGACGCCATCACGCGGCGGCGCCTGGCCTCGGGCATACAAGCGCCGGTGGCGTATCTGAATTGCAATTTCTCGGCGCCGGTGGGCGGACAGCCGGCGCAGTTCACGCACGATGAAGTGATCACGCTGTTTCACGAATTCGGCCACGGCCTGCATCATTTGCTGACGCAGGTGGAATACCTTGGCGTGTCGGGCATACACGGCGTCGAGTGGGATGCGGTGGAGTTGCCCAGCCAGTTCATGGAGAATTTCTGCTGGGAATGGGAGGTGCTGCGCCCGATGACACGTCACGCGCAAACGGGTAAACCGTTGCCAAAATCGCTGTTCGACAAAATGACCGCCGCGAAGAATTTCCAGAGCGGCATGCAGACCATGCGCCAGATTGAGTTCTCGCTGTTTGATCTGGAACTGCATTCGAGTTTTGACCCGAGCGGATCAAAGACCGCGCTCGATCTCGCCAACGATGTGCGCAAGCGCGTAGCCGTGGTCTTTCCGCCCGGCTACAACCGTTTTCCCAACAGTTTCTCGCACATTTTCGCGGGCGGCTACGCGGCGGGTTACTACAGCTATAAATGGGCGGAGGTTTTGTCCGCCGATGCTTTCAGTTTGTTTGAAGAAAAAGGCGTGCTCGATCCTGCCGTCGGTGAGCGTTTTCGCAGTGAAATTCTCGCCGTCGGCGGCAGCCGCCCGGCGATGGAATCGTTCAAGGCGTTCCGTGGACGCGAGCCTACTATCGATGCGCTTCTTCGGCACAACGGCATGGCGGCCTGAATTTCGCTTTTGCGGTAAGCTCTTGCTGGTTTCATGTTTCACGAGGAAGAACATCATGAAAAGCATGATAAGTTTTTTGTCGATTTTTTTGTTTGCCATGGTCTCCGCGAACGCGGCTCAGTTGTATCGCTGGGTGGATAGCAAGGGCAACGTCGAGTGGCGCGACACGCCGCCGCCCGCTTCGGCAGCCGCCAAGAAAGTCGAGCAGCGCAAAATCGGCGACAACGTGATCAGTACCAGCCAGCTTCCTTATTCGGTGCAACTCGCGATAAAGAACAGTCCGGTCACCTTGTGGGCCACGGACTGCGGTCCGCCGTGTTCAAGCGCGCGCACGCACCTCAGCCGGCGTGGCATACCGTTCACCGAAAAAGCGCCGCAGTCGGATCTGGAGAACTTCAAAAAAGTTTCACCGGGTTCCGAAGTGCCGATTCTCCTGGTAGGTAAAATTCAGTTGAAGGGATATCTCGAAAGCGATTGGGATAGCACGCTGGATTCCGCAGGCTACCCGCGCACCGCCATTGCGACTAATCCCACGCCGGCAGCACCTGCACCCAAGCCTGCTGCCGACGGCGCTTCTCCGCGATAAAATAAATAAATAAAAACAAATACTTATGCGCATAGCCACTTGGAATGTCAATTCGCTGAAAGTGCGTTTGCCGCACGTCGTCGACTGGCTCGCCAAGCATCAGCCGGATGTGTTGTGCCTGCAGGAAACCAAAACCGAGGACGCCAAGTTTCCACTGGAGCCGATCGCGCAAACCGGCTATCAGGTCGTGTTCAGCGGCCAGAAAACCTACAACGGTGTTGCGCTGCTGTCGCGCAACGCGCCCACGGAGGTCGTCGCGGGCATACCCGGTTTTGCCGACGAACAAAAGCGCGTGCTCGCCGCAACCTACGGCGATACGCGCGTGATCTGCACTTACATCCCTAACGGCGAATCCGTCGAATCCGACAAGTATCAATACAAACTGCGCTGGCTCACCGCGCTCACCGAATGGCTGCGCACCGAGCTGCAAAAATATCCCCGGCTTGCGCTGCTCGGCGACTACAACATCGCACCTGAAGATCGCGATGTGTGGGACCCCAAAGTATGGGAAGGTAAAGTGCTGTGCAGCGCACCGGAGCGCGAAGCGCTCGCCAAGCTCATCGCGCTCGGCATGAAAGACAGTTTTCGCCTGTTTGATCAGCCCGAACGTTCATTCACCTGGTGGGATTACCGCATGAACGCGTTTCGCCGCAAGTTCGGCTTGCGTATCGATCACATACTGTTGTCAAACGCGCTCGCCGTCGATTGCACCGCCTGCACTATCGACATCGAACCGCGCAAACTTGAACGGCCTTCGGATCACACGCCGGTGTTTGCGGATTTGCAATAATAGAAGTTGCAGGATAAATGCACTCGGGCCGGTACGGAATGCCGGCCTTTCGACGAAGCAACCGCACAATCGCGGGCTCGAAAAACAGAGTGCTGACACACAGCAGCCGGAAGCCGCCAAGCCGTCAGGAACGCGCCCATCAGGCTTGCGATCCATAGCCAGAACATCGGCGACCATCTTACTGTCGCAGCACCGCTACTCATAAATAAAGTCCTGTCGATTTGCGGATATCTCAAACGACTACTCCAAGCAGGTGGCTGAGTTAAATCACAAACTTGGAAAGGAAAAGTCGTATGAGAAAAATTATCGCTGCGCTGCAGGTGTCCGTGGACGGCTTCATCGAGGGACCCAACGGTGAACTGGATTGGGTAGATAGTTGGGAAGATCCCTTTGATCTGCTTCCGCAGATTGATGCCTGTATCCTGGGCGGCAGCATGTATCCGGGCTACGAACAATATTGGCTCGCCATCCTGGCAAACCCTAATAACATTTTGCCGTCTACGGGCAAGGTAGCTACCGCCGGCGAAATCGCTTATGCGCACTTCGCCGAAAATACACCTCATTTCGTTCTGTCCAAGACCTTGGATAAGGTCGCCTTGAAATCCACGCGAATCGTTCGTGACATCGAGGAAATCCGCAACCTGAAGCAACAGCATGGCAACGACATGCACGCCGTCGGTGGCGCCAAGCTGGTCTCCAGTCTGATGAACTCCGGCCTGATTGATGAACTACGCCTAGTTGTGCATCCCATTGTCTTAGGTGGGGGAAAGGCACTGTTCAAAGACGTCAAGGAACGACATAAGTTGAAGCTTGTCAACGCCAAACCATTGCAGTCGAGTTCGATCCGTCTGACTTACCGCACATAATCCTTAACCTTCGGCTCGAACGAACAGGCCGCCAGCGGCCGGCACTTGGCAGATTAGGCTGCATCACGACTTCGCCCGACACCAATCGACACGCCAAACTGTAGCGTGGCACGGCGTTAGTCGTGAGGCGGTTCACCAATGACTTACTTACCGTGGAAATAAAATGCAAACCAAACAAAAAGCACCTAGAGATATCGATGCTTATATTGCGGGCTTTCCCGACGATATTCAGGAGATTCTACAAAAGATAAGGATGACAATTAGAAAAGCAGCTCCGAAAGCCGAAGAAACAATTTCGTATCAAATCCCGGCCTTCAAGTTGCAAGGACCCTTGGTCTATTTTGCCGCTTTCAAAAAGCACATCGGATTTTATCCCCCAGCAAAAGGGGATAAGAAATTCAAAGACGAGATATCAATTTATGAAGGCGAAAAGGGCAACTTGCGATTCCCACTTGATCAGCCAATACCTTATGTCCTGATCCGCAAAATTGTGAAGCTTAGAACAAAGGAAAACCTGGAAAGAGCGGCAGCAAATCGGAAGAAGTGATAGCAACTATTGGGCTTCTCTTTGCTGTGTCAATTGCTGCCCGATCGATGGAGGCGATTCGTTCCGGTGCGCCTTGCGAGCGATTGAACTTTACCTAACCAGAGATTAACACGCATGGATGAAATACCAACCGTTCGATCCCGATTTAGCTTCCGTGCGTTACCCCGGCGCACTATCCCCGTGACTGCCATTTGTCGCATGGTCATCAATCCCCAGCTCCTGCACTTTGCGCGTCAATGTATTGCGCCCGATTCCCAGCAAATTCGCGGCTTCGATGCGACGGCCGCCGGTTTGCGCCAGCGCCTTCAAAATCAGCGCCTTCTCGAACTGATCAGTCAGTTCATCCATGATGCGCGTTTCGCCGCGCGCGAGCCGCACTTCAGCTTCGCGTTCCAGAGCCGTCACCCAGTTTTGATCTGATGCCGTCGGCGAGTCGTTGCGGATTTCCGGTGGCAGGTCGTCTATTTCGATCTGCGCAGCCGGCGCCATCACGGTGAGCCAATGACAAAGGTTTTCCAGTTGTCGCACGTTGCCGGGAAAATCCATCGCCGTTAAATACTTGACCACGGATTCCGAAAATCGTTTGGGTTCGACATTCAGCTCGGTTGCGCTCTTGCGCAGAAAATGGCGTGCCAGCAACGGGATGTCTTCGCGGCGTTCACGCAACGACGGCAAGCGCAGGCGAATCACGTTGAGACGGTGAAATAAATCCTCGCGGAACAGGCCCTGCTTCACACGTGCCTCAAGATCCTGATGCGTGGCCGCAATCACACGCACGCTGGCCTTGATCGGCTGGTGGCCGCCGACGCGATAGTAGTGACCGTCGGATAACACACGCAGCAGCCGCGTTTGCAACTCGGGCGGCATGTCGCCGATTTCGTCGAGAAACAATGTACCGCCTTCGGCCTGCTCAAAGCGGCCGCGGCGCGTGGTTTGCGCGCCGGTGAACGCGCCGCGCTCATGGCCGAAAAGTTCAGACTCCAATAATTCCTTTGGAATAGCCGCGGTGTTGATGGCGATGAACGGCAGCTTCGCGCGCGGGCTGTGGCGATGCAGCGCACTCGCCACCAGCTCCTTGCCAGTGCCGGACTCGCCGGTGATGAGCACGGTGGCATTGGATTGCGCAAGACGGCCGATGGCGCGAAACACGCTCTGCATAGACGGTGCCTGGCCCAGAATTTCCGGCGCGCTGTCGTGTATCTCGGCGGCCGCCTCCGGCTCCTGATTTTCGTTCATGGCGCGGCGTATCAGTTCCACCGCGTCATCCACGTCAAACGGCTTGGGCAGATATTCGTAAGCGCCGCCCTGAAACGCCGTCACCGCGTTACCCAGATCGGAGTAGGCGGTCATGATAATCACCGGCAGGGTCGCGTACTTTTCGCGCACCTTCTGCAGCAGTGTCAAGCCCGATTCCCCAGGCATGCGGATGTCGCTCACCACCACGCGCGGGGTTTCGGTTTCGAGCGCCTGTAGCGCTTCCAGCGCCGATGAAAACGTGCGGTGCGCGATGCCCTCGCGCATCAGCGCTTTCTCGAACACCCAGCGTATCGAACGGTCGTCGTCGACAATCCATACGGGGTTTACCGACATGGGCGGCCTGTGTACCGCGCCTGCGGGCAAGGTTTTGAAATCGGGCATTGCAGTTGCTGGATACATAAAGGTACTCCATACCCGCCGCATCGCGGGTTGTTGGGCATCGATTCAAATACAAGATGGATCATGGGTTGTGCCTATTGCAACACGGCAGTTTCGCCGAGATCGGCCGCGTCGGCCACGGGCAGGAGCAGGGTAAAGCACGTACGCCCCGGCGCACTCTCGAAGGTAAGTGTGCCGCTGTGCTGGCTCACAAAATTCTGTGCGATGGTCAAGCCGAGTCCGCTGCCACCCTCGCGCCCCGACACCAATGGATAAAATACGCGCTCACCGATCTCGGGCGGTATACCCGGACCGTTGTCGATGATGCTCAACTCGATGGCATGACGGTAGCGTTTGCGCGCGAGCGTGACCTGGCGCGCGGCACGGGTCTTGAGTGTGATTTCACCGGGTTGATCAGCATCAGCACGAACCTCGGTCAGCGCCTGCGCGGCGTTACGCGCGACATTGAGCGCAGCCTGTATCAGTTGCTCGGCATCGCCATAGATCAGCGGCAGGCTCACGTCGTAATCGCGCACGATTGAAATTTCTTTGTGGAATTCGGCCAGCAACACCATGCGCACGCGCTCCAGCACTTCGTGGATGTTGACATGAGTCGGGCGCGGGATGCGGTGCGGCGCGAGCAGCCGGCTCATCAGCGCTTGCAGCCGGTCGGCCTCTTTCATGATGACCTGGGTGTACTCGTGCAGCGCTGGGTTTCCCAACTCACGATCGAGGAGTTGCGCCGCGCCCCGTATGCCGCCCAGCGGATTCTTGATTTCGTGCGCGAGATTGCGCATGAGTTCGCGGTTGGCGACACTTTGATCGTGCACGCGTTCCTCGCGCGCGATGCGCAATTGCTGCTCGATCGGGCGAAATTCCACCAGACAGCCGTCGAGATCGAACGCGCTGTTGCGCTCGATGGGCGTCACGGTACACATGAGGTGCATGCGCGGACGTCCGCTCACGGCCAGCACCAGATCGTGCTCGGAAAAGCTGCAATTATTGTTACGCGCGTATTGCAACGAGGCCTCAAGCAGGTCGTGATCGGCGAATACCGCAGCGACAACCTGCCCCACAACATGGGAGTTGCTTAATTCCAGCAGGTTTTCGGCGGCAGGATTCATATGGCGCAGCACATCGGCGTTGTCCACGACGATGACTGCAGTCGCCAGCAAATCCAGTCCTGATAATGCAGCGGGCGTCATGGTGGTTATTCCTTACACCACAACCATGAGCAAGAAGCAGGCCAGCTTGGGGTAGAAACGCCCGACGGATTTTTTGGCCCGCGAGGGCGGGGGAATTGCGCCGCGATCAGCGGATATTGCTCAACTCTTTCTTGAGATTGGCAATATTGTTTTCGTGCAGCTTTACTTTTTTCTGATAGGGCTCGATGCGGTCGAGCATGCGCTGGGCATTGCGCTCGCTGCCCAATCGGGTGTTTTCCTGCTCGGCCAACTCGCGCTTGGCGTCCTGCAGGTTTTTTTCCTCGTTGATCAACTCGGTTTCGAGGATTTTCTTGCGGTCGTTGTCGCGCTGCTGTTGCACCTGCGGCGCTACTTTGGGAAAGCTCTCCGGGGAGCGTGTGTCGCTGTTGCGCACCGCTGGCGCCGGTGCGCCACCCGGTGGTGGCGGTGAAACGACATTGGGGGTGACGGTAATCTGCGTGCAGCCCTTTTGTTTGGCTTCGCTGCGGTCGCTGGTAAACAGCACATCGCCGTTGGGGCTGATGCACTTGAAAATATCCGCGTGCAACGGCCCTGCGATCACGCCAAACAACAACACCGCCAACAATCGTTGCATCGACGACCTCAAGAATTCGCTGACTCGGCAAATAACGTCGCATACTGTAGGTGGTTGACAGAAGGACTTCAAGTTGAATTCATAAGTATTTGTTTTTAAATGATTATTTAATAAGCACTATTTTGGTGCATTAGGATTCTACACCGTTGTCGGCTGGGCTGCGCATAAAAAAGCGGGCCGAAGCCCGCTTTCCTTGAAATTCAACTGTTTATATTATAGGCTGTAGTACATCTGAAACTCGATCGGATGCGTGGTCATGCGGAAAGCAGTGACTTCTTCCATCTTCAGCACGATGTAGGCATCGAGCATATCGTTGGAGAACACGCCGCCGCGCGTGAGGAACTCGCGATCCTTGTCCAAGTGCTCCAGTGCCATATCGAGCGACGAGCACACGGTTGGCACTTTTTTGGCTTCTTCGGGCGGCAGATCGTAGAGGTTTTTGTCGATCGGATCGCCGGGGTGTATCTTGTTTTGCACGCCGTCGAGTCCCGCCATCATAAGCGCGGTGAAGGCCAAATACGGATTCGCCGTCGGATCGGGGAAGCGCACTTCGATGCGGCGGCCTTTGGGGCTCGACACAAACGGTATGCGGATCGACGCCGAACGGTTGCGCGCGGAATACGCCAGGTTGATCGGCGCTTCAAAGCCGGGCACCAGACGCTTGTAGGAATTGGTGCCGGGGTTGGTGATCGCATTCAACGCTTTCGCGTGCTTGATAATGCCGCCGATGTAAAACAGCGCGAATTCCGACAGACCGGAGTAACCGTTGCCGCTGAACAGGTTTTGCCCGCCCTTCCAGATCGATTGATGCACGTGCATGCCGGAGCCGTTGTAACCAACCACCGGCTTGGGCATGAAAGTCGCGGTTTTGCCGTAGGAATGCGCGACGTTGTGGATCGTGTACTTCATGATTTGCAGCCAGTCGGCGCGCTTCACCAGGCTGCTGAACAGGGTGCCGATTTCGCACTGACCGGGCGCAGCCACTTCGTGGTGATGCACTTCAACCGGCACGCCCTGCTCTTCCAGCGCCAGGCACATGGCCGAGCGAATATCCTGCAGTGAATCCACCGGCGGCACCGGGAAATAACCACCCTTGACCGGCGGACGGTGGCCCATGTTGCCACCCTCAAATTCCTTGCCCGACGACCACGGCGCTTCGCTCGATTCGATTTTCACGGAGCAGCCGGACATGTCCACGTTCCACGTCACCGAATCGAAGATGAAAAATTCGGGTTCCGGACCAAAGTAGGCGGTGTCGCCCAAACCGCTCGATTTCAGATACGCTTCGCCGCGCTTGGCCAGCGAACGTGGGTCGCGGTCATACCCTTTGCCATCCGACGGCTCAACCACGTCGCAGGTAATAATCAGCGTCGGCTCATCGGTGAACGGATCCATGCGCGCCGAATCGGCGTCCGGCATCAGCAGCATGTCGGAAGCTTGAATGCCTTTCCAGCCGGCGATCGATGAACCGTCGAAGGCATGGCCGTCGCTGAATTTATCCGCGCCAAACATTTTGCTCGGCACGGAAACGTGCTGCTCCTTGCCGCGGGTATCCGTAAAACGCAGGTCCACAAACTTGACCTCGTTGTCCTTGATCGATTTCAATACATCGGCGGCGTTAGCCATTTTGTTACTCTCCTGACGGGTAAGAATGGAATACAACAATGGAATGGTGCGAAACCTGCGTCGACATCTAACTGAGCATGAAGCATGCCAAGCCAATGCGCGGGATTGGCATTGTGCCACAAGAGAAATTCCAGCTAAACCGGACGATGAACGCGCCACATTAGTGCGGAAAGAAGGAATTATGCATTTATTTGGTGCAAAACGATGGCTGGTCGTGGAAAAACAAGGTTTCGCCGTGAATATTTTATTAAATTTTGTTTAAAAACAAATACTTATAAAAAATTATCATAATAACTGGCCCGCACGTTAGAAGAATGTCGTGCCGCGTCGGGTAAACTCCAAGCTGATTAACTCGATTCACTTTTCCAGCAAAAATCGCCCATGAATATCGATGACATACTCAGCGCCGCCAAACTGCGCGGCCAACAAATGGATCTGCCGTACGCGGGCGCACTCACGCCCAACGAGGCGCACGAACTCATGCGGCATCACCCCAACGCAAAACTCGTGGATGTGCGCACGCGTGCTGAATGGGACTGGGTCGGTCGCGTGCCTAACGCGGTGGAAGTCGAGTTGATGAGTTATCCCGGCAATCGTCCCAACGACGCCTTCATCACAGAACTTGAAAAAAAAGTGCCGAAGAACTCGTTGGTGATGTTCCTGTGCCGCAGCGGCGGCCGCTCGCACAACGCCGCCGGTTTCGCCGCGCAAGCGGGCTACAACAACTGCTACAACGTACTTGAAGGCTTCGAAGGCGACCGCGACGCCAGCGGCCAGCGTAACAAAACAGGCGGCTGGCGCGCAGCCGGCTTGCCGTGGTCGCAGGGCTGAGTGGCGGAGCCGCATTGATGAAAGCCGCGCTGATTGTTTTTGACAATATGACCTCGCTCGATTTTATCGGCTTTTATGATCCGCTGACACGGCTGAAGACGATGAAGTTTCAGGACGATTTCGAATGGAAAGTTTGTGCCCATAGCACAAAAGTGAACACGCAAATCACCGATGATCGCGGATTAAAAATCGCAACGGACAGCGTAGGGGAATCGCTTGCCGGCTACGATTTACTGTTCATCCCCGGCGGCTTCGGCACACGCACGTTGCAGCATGACCGCGCCTTCGTGGATTGGATCGGCAGCGCGCAAAACACCAAACTGAAAACGTCGGTATGCACCGGCGCCCTGCTGCTCGGCGCAGCGGGTTTTTTGAAAGGCAAGCGCGCCACCACACATCCCGGCGCCTACAAAGAACTGGAACCGTACTGCGCGACCGTTGTGCAGCAGCGCATCGTCGATGAAGGCAATGTCATCACGGGTGGCGGCGTCAGCACTTCGATTGATCTGGGTTTGCATGTGGTGCAACGCCTCGCCGGCGCGGACGTGCGAACGCGTATCGCAAAGCAGATGGATTATCCGTATCACGGAGCGGCCACATAAGCGGCCACTATGATTTAGCGATACTATTTCCCGCCGAAGCGCGGCGTGTACGGCGCGTAGAAACGACCCTCACCGTCCGCCGCCGTTTTTGCGGCTTCGGCGGCTGATGCGTCCAGAACGATGATCGCGCGGTAGCGCGTGCTTTGGTGCAGACCTACTGATTTCAATCGCAGCGGCGGCTGCGCAAGCCGCAACTTATGATGCGGGCTGTCGCTGTCGACTGCATACACATATTGGCCCTCGTCCACGACAGGCGCATCATCTGCGCCCTCGAACAGATTACGCGTCCATAACCGATAATCGTCGTGAAAGCGCGCACTTTGACTGCCGCCGCCCCCCATGTTTTTATAAGCCGGACTGTCGTAAACTGCGGCGGATTGCACCGAGTACATCGCGAGGAATCGTGACGGTGTTTCATCAATGGCCTTGAAGCGTTGCGCGCTGCCGAAGCCCGGCACGCCCAGCAGTTTGTGCAGGTAGCCCGCGTACCATTCGTGCCACGCCGGTTCGGTTTGCGGGTTAGCGAAAATGTGATCGACCATGTAAATCATGCGTGCTCCTTTCGAGGTGCGCGGGCTTCTACGCGACGTAGTGTTCGCCCATGGCGTCGAGCTTTTGTGTATGCGG
>Ga0193752_1002023_pt1 | contig 15779 bp, 11 predicted proteins | sample H1c1metaG_FD_144924 | JGI IMG/M metagenome (GOLD analysis project Ga0193752, IMG submission 144924) | Soil microbial communities from a riparian zone of the East river system, Colorado, United States - H1c1 | ecosystem: Environmental > Terrestrial > Soil > Riparian zone | place: USA: East River... | reverse complement strand
CGGCGAACTCTTCCCAGGCCGGCTGGGCCGCGGCCGCCGCCGCGAAGCCGAGCAGCGCCGCCGCCGGATCGGCCGCCGCCGCCATCTGCGCCATCAGGCGGGTCGCGCTCGCCGCGCCGATCCCGGACACGAGCTGCAGCGCCCGCCAGGCGGCGCGCTCGCCGCGCGGGTTGGCGGCGAAGCGCAGCACCGCGAGCACGTCCTTCACATGCGCCGCGTCGAGGAAGCGCAGGCCGCCGTACTTGACGAACGGGATGTTGCGCCGGGCCAGCTCGAGCTCGAGCGCGGCGCTGTGCTGGCCAGAGCGGAACAGGACCGCCTGGCTCTTCAGCGCGATGCCGGTTTCGCGCAGCTCGAGGGTCCGGTCGGCGACCCAGGCGGCCTGCTCGCTCTCGCCCGCGACCCAGACCAGCGCCGGCGGCGCGACCCCGGGCCTGTCGCTCCACAAGGCCTTGGCGTGCCGCTCGGCGGCCAGGGCAATGACCGCGTTCGACGCGGCCAGCAGCGGCATCGTCGCGCGGTAGTTGCGCTCGAGCGTGATCGTCGCCGCCGGCGGCGCGAAGCTGCCGGCGAAGTCGAGGATGTTGCGCACCTCGGCGGCGCGAAACGAATAGATCGACTGCGCGTCGTCGCCGACCACGGTGAGGCCGCGGCCATCGGGCTTGAGGCCGAGCAGGATCGCGGCCTGCAGGCGGTTGGTGTCCTGGTACTCGTCGACCAGCACGTGGTCGAAGCGCGCCGCCATCGCCGCGCGGACCCCGGGCTCGGCGAGCGCCGCCGCCCACCAGACCAGCAGGTCGTCGAAGTCGAGCACGCGCTGCGCCTGCTTCTCGGCGGCGTACGCGGCGAACAGGCGCTTCAGCTCGTCATGGGCGTCGGCGCACCAGGGGAACGTGCTGGCCAGCACCTCGGCCAGGCGGGTCTCGGCGTTGACGACCCGCGAATAGATCGCCATGCAGGTCGCCTTCTGCGGAAAGCGCCGGCGCGAAGCGGCCAGCCCGAGGCGCTGGCGCAGCACGTGGATCAGGTCCTCCGACTCGCCGCGATCGTCGACCGTGAACGCCGGGTCGAGCCCGAGCTCGGCGGCGTGGGCGCGCAGCAGGCGCGCGCCGATCGCATGGAAGGTGCCGCACCACGCCAGGCGCGGTGCGGCGGAGCGCGGCGCCAGGCCGAGCGCCTCGTGCAGGACGCGGCCGACCCGGCGCTCCATCTCGGCGGCAGCGCGGCGCGAAAACGTCAGCATCAGGATCCTCGCCGGGTCGGCACCCGCCAGCACCAGCCGGGCGACGCGCGCCGCCAGCGTCAGGGTCTTGCCCGAGCCGGCGCCGGCGATGACCAGGAGCGGCCCGTGGCGCAGGTCTCCCGGCTCGATCCCGTACTCGACCGCCTCGCGCTGCGCCGGATTGAGGCCGCGAAAGGTCGCGGCTTCAACGCCGGGCGGCGGGGCGGGGGCGAGAACGGGCATGCGTCGAGGGGGTGGGCACGGGATGCGGATACGCGGACTGTAATTCCATCCAGCTTTCCGGCTCGCCTCGAAGCCCGTGTCGCCCGTGCGATCGGCCCGGGCGGCGCACTTCATTTCGGCGCAGCCCTGCCGAAGACCCGTCATGTCCCGCGTTTCGACAACGGTGGCGGCGCCGTCGCCCGCGCCTTCGCCATGAGCACCGACTCGATCAGCGCCGCGCTCGAGCCGAGCACCTTCGGCGACTCGCGGGTCGGCGACTCGCGGGTCGATGCAGGCGAGGCGCGTCCCGCCGCCGGCCGGCGCTCGACGCTCGCGCCGCAGTTCGTGGTCGAGCGGATCGCCCTGGCGATCGCCCTCGTCATCGTCGGCGCGATCATCGGCTACGCCCTGATCAAGACGCACCGGGCCACCAACGCGACCGAGCGCGATCGCCTTCACGCCCAGGCGCGGGTCATCGCCGAGAACGTCGGCCAGCAGCTCGACGGCATCAACCGCGCCCTGGCCAGCGTGCGCGACGACTTCGTCACCATGGCGCCGTACCAGACCTCGACCCTGCTCTCGGCGCGCCTGAAGGTGCTGAGCGACGCCATCCCGGGCGTCCGCTCGATGGTCGTGCTCGATGCCGACGGCACGGTGGTCGCGACCAGCGTCGACGCGCTCCTGGGCCGCGACTACGCCGACCGCGACTACTTCCGCGCGCCCAAGAGCGGCCACAGCCCCGCCACGCTGCACGTCGCCTCGCCGTACAAGACCTCGCTCGACAACTACACGATCGTGTTCGGGCGGGCGATCCTGGCCCCGAACGGCGCGTTCGCCGGCGCCGCGATCGCAGCCCTCGAGCCCGAGTACTTCGAGGTCTTGATGCGGTCGGTGCTGTATGCGCCCGACATGTGGGTTTCGCTCGGGCACAGCGACGGCAAGGTGTTCGTCACCATGCCGCGCAACACCACCCGCCTGGAGACCGACTGGCAGCCGCCCGCGGCGGCGGTGGCGAGCGCCCAGCATCCCTCGCCGGCCGCGCCGGTCATCCTGGGCCCGGTCGGCGGCTCGAGCGAGCAGCGGGTGACCGCGCTGCGCAGCCTCTCGCCGCCCGAGCTGCACATGGACAAGCCGCTCGTCATCGCCGTCAGTCGCGCCGATGCCGACATCTTCCGCGCCTGGCGCCAGCAGGCCGTCGAGTACACGATCTTCTTCATCATCCTGGCGGCGGCGGCGGCGATCGGCCTGTTCCGCGGCCAGACGCGCCGCCAGGCCTTCGCCCGCCTCGAGGCAAGCGCCGCGCGCGAGCGCCGGCAGAGCGCCGAGCAGCTCGAGCTGGCGCTGCAGGGCGCCGACCTGGGCCTGTGGGATTGGGACCTGCGCGGCGACCGGTTCGAGCACAACGAGGTCACCCGCAAGCAGCTCGGCTACGCCCCGGGCGAGATCGGCACCTTCGGCGGCGAGTGGCACGGCATCATCCATCCGGTCGACCGGGCGCGCATGCTCGCCGCCGTCGAGGCGCACTTTCGCGGCGAGACGTCGGCCTACGAATGCGAGTTCCGGGTCCGGCACAAGAACGGCCACTGGGTCTGGCTGCTGAGCCGGGGCAAGGTGGTCGAGCGCGACGAGTTCGGCATCGCCGTGCGCATGGCGGGCACGCACATGGACCTGACCCGCAGGAAAGCCACCGAGGCGCAGATGGAGCGCTCGGCCGAGATGCTCAAGCGCACCGGCGAGCTGGCCCAGATCGGCGGCTGGGAGCTCGACCTCGCGAGCTCGCGGCTCGACTGGACCGAGCAGGTCTATCGCATCCACGAGCTCGAGCCCGGCACGATGCCGAGCCTCGACAACGCGATCGACTTCTTCGCGATCGAGGCGCAGGCCGGCGTCCGCGCCGCGTTCGCGGCCGGCGCGCGCGACGGCCGGGCGTGGGACCTGGAGCTCCCCTTCGTCACCGCCAAGGGCAATCCGCGCTGGGTGCGCATGCAGGGCATCGCCGCGGTCCAGGACGGCAAGCCGGTGCGCCTGCACGGCGCGTTCCAGGACATCACCGAGAAGAAGACCACCCTGCTCGAGATGCATCGGCTCAACGAGCAGCTGACGCGGCTGTCGACCACCGATGCGCTGACCGAGGTCGGCAACCGGCGGATGTTCGACCAGACGCTGAAGACCGAATGGGCACGCGCCGCGCGGCGCGGCGAAGCGGTCGGCCTGCTGATGATCGACATCGATCACTTCAAGGAATACAACGACCACTACGGGCATCCGGCCGGCGACGTCTGCCTGCGCCAGGTGGCGCGTATGGTCGGCCAGTCGATGCGCCGCGGCGGCGAGCTGGTGGCGCGCTACGGCGGCGAGGAGTTCGCCCTGCTTCTGCCCGGCGCCGATCTCGACGACACCCGCCGCGCCGCCGAGCGCTGCGCCCAGATCCTCGCCGACGCGAAGATCGAGCACCGCGCCTCGGCGACCTCGGCCTGGCTGACGATCTCGATCGGCGCCGCCAGCCAGGTCGCTTCGGCCGGGACCGATTGCGCGGTGCTGGTCGAGATCGCCGACGCCGCGCTCTATCGCGCCAAGCGCTGCGGGCGCGCGCGCATCGAGTACTGAACTTTCGCGCCGCGCGCCGATTCCGGCGCACGCCGGGATAATGCGCACCCGCCGGTCCGGCGGGGATGTCGCATGCCCCACCTCACGATTTCCTTCCCCCGCCTTTTCGTTCCGCTACTGATCGCCGCACTGGCCGGCTGCGCCAGCCTGCCGCCCTTGCCCGAGCGCAGCGCCAGCAGCGCCGCAGTCGATACCGGCGGCACCCTGCTCGGCCGCCTCGCCGCCGCGAGCCTGAGCGGCGCGGGCCCGGGCGAATCGGGCTTTCGCCTGCTGCCGACCGGCGACTACGCATTCGACGCGCGGATCGCCCTGGCCCGCCGTGCCGAGCGCTCGATCGACGTCCAGTACTACCAGATCCAGCGCGACAGCGTCGGCCTGCAGCTGCTGCGCGAGCTCCGCGATGCGGCGCTGCGCGGCGTGCGGGTGCGCCTTCTGGTCGACGACCTCTACACCGGGGGCGAGGACGAGCTGTTCCGCACCTTCGCCGCCGTGCCGAACGTCGAGCTGCGCCTCTTCAATCCGTTTCCGTCGCGCGCCCCCACCGTGGCCGAGCGGGTGCTGTTTTCGCTGCACGAGTTCGGCCGCATCAACCACCGGATGCATAACAAGCTGTTCGTCGCCGACAACCGCTTCGCCGTCTCGGGCGGCCGCAACATGGCCGACGAGTACTTCATGCGCAGCGCCCATGCCAACTTCATCGACATGGACGTGCTTTCGGCCGGCCCGGTGGTGCGCGAGATGTCGCAGGTGTTCGATCGCTACTGGAACAGCGACCTGGCCTGGCCGGTACAGAGCATCGTACCGATGCCGCTCGATACGGCCGGCCGGGCCTCGCTCGTGTACGCGCCGGCCGCCGTGTTGGCCGACCGCCCGAACAAGGCCGAGCTCACCTTGCGCAACGATCATGTCTCGACGGTCACCCGCAGCGTGCTCGAAGAGCTGGCGACGGCGCGCTCGGAAATCCTGATCGCCTCGCCGTACTTCATTCCCGGAGAAGTCGGCATGGCGAGCATGCGCGCCTCGATCGCGCATGGCGTGCGGGTGTCGGTGCTGACCAACGGCGTCGGCGCGACCGACGAGCCGCTGGTGCACTTCCGCTATGCGCGCTACCGGCGCGCGATGCTGGCCATGGGCGTCGAGCTGTTGGAGGTGAGTCCCGGCATGGCGGGCGATCCGGCGACCTTCGGCGATTTCGGCCAGTCGTTCCGGCGCCTGCATGCGAAGGTCGCAGTGATCGACAGCCGCAAGGTGTTCATCGGCTCGATGAACTTCGATGCCCGCTCGGCCTGGTCCAACACCGAGGCCGGGCTGCTGATCGAGAGCACCGAGCTCGCCGCGGCGCTGCACGGCCTGATCTCGCGCGACCACGGCGAAACCATCTACCGGTTGCGCCTGGCCGCCGACGGCTCGACGATCGAGTGGACATCGCGCGGCCCCGACGGCAAGGAGCGGGTCACCACCGACGAGCCGCACAACAGCTGGCTGCTGCGCCTGAAGATGTTCCTCCTCGAGCCCTTCGCCTCCGAAGAGCTGCTCTGAGGCGGCCCCTAGGCCGAGGCGAACAGCAAGGCCAGCGCGAGCGCCGCCGGCAGCGCCTGGACGAACAGGATCTTCTTGCCCACGGTCGCGGCGCCGTAGACGCCGGCGACGACGACGCACAGGAGAAAGAACACCTTCACCTGGAACCCGGCGCCGCCGAGCCAGAGGCCCCACAGCAGGCCGGCGGCGAGGAAGCCGTTGTAGAGCCCCTGATTGGCGGCCAGTGTCTTGCTGATCGCCGCGTGCTCGGGCGTCTGCCGGAAGGTCTTCAGGCCGAGCGGCTTGTCCCAGAGGAACATCTCGAGCACCAGGAACCAGACGTGAAGGAGCGCGACCAGCGCGATCAGGATATCGCCGAGGAGTCTCATCGGTCGTTCAGCGCGCCGCGCTGCTCCGGGTCTTGCGTTTGGCCGCCGGTGCCGCAGCCGCCTGTGCGGCCGGAACGACGCGCAGGCGCGGCTTGCGCGCCGCGGCGCGCGGCCGCTTGGCCCGGGTCGCACCCGCGGCCGCCGCCGCGACTGGGGCGGGCGCGGGCGCGGCGACTTCGACCGCCTTCTCCGGCGCGGCGAGCGCCGGCGCCGCGGTCAGCGCGCGCAGCAGCGCCATCGCCTTTTGCACCTGCTGGCCGAGCTCGTGCACATCGGGCACGGCGCGCCGGCAGGCGATCAGGCCGAAGCAGATCTTGTCGACGTGGCTCTGCACCGTGATGTTGAGCGCGACGCCGTGGACGACGATCGAGAGCGGGTAGTAGTCGGTCATCCTCGCGCCGACCAGGTACACCGGCACCTTCGAGCCGGGCACGTTGGAGATCGTCACGTTGGCCAGGCGCAGCCAGTCGGCGATGCGCGAGCGCCCGTAGAGCGAGGCCAGGCCGCTGATCAGCCAGGGCGAGCCGAGCGAAGGAAAGTCGGTCGGGATGATGCCGCCGAAGGTGCCCATCTGCTTCTTCATCGCCGCGGTGCCGCGCTTGATCGCCTTCAGCCGCTCGAGCGGATCGGACTCGTTGGTGCCGAGGTCGATCAGGGTGCCGGCGACCTGGTTGTTGGCGGTCGTGTCGCCCTCCTGGCGCAGCGAGATCGGCACGCCGGCGACCAGCGACTTCTCCGGAAGCTCGCGGCTGTCCTTCAGGTAGCCGCGCAGCGCGGTGCTGCACAGCCACAGCACCATGTCGTTGATCGAGGCGCCGAGGCCCTTGCCGATGGCCTTGATCTCGGGCAGCGGCAGCGAGACGGCGGCGAAGGCGCGCTGGTTGGTGATCGAATGGTTGAACGGCGTGGGCGGCGCGAACTTGAAGGCGCTGTCGGGTTTCTCGGCCTTGCGGGCGGCGCGGTCTTCGGCGCTCTCCTCGCGCCGCTCGGCGAGCGCCTTCTGCGCCGCGCCGGCCAGCGTCTTCGCCAGCGCCGGCACCAGCTTCAGGCCCTCGACGATCTGCCGCGCCTGGTTCTGCAAGGCCGCGGCGAGCAGCTCGGCGACGCCGAGCTGGTAGGTGTTGGCGCGAACCTCGCGCGGCGGCTTGACGGCGCGCGGCTCGGGCGTGAGGTCGAACAGGCTGGTCGCCATCGCCACCCCGGCCTGGCCGTCGACCGCCGAGTGATGCACCTTGCCGTAGAAGCCGATCCGGCCGTCGGCCAGGCCCTCGATGATGTAGAACTCCCAGAGCGGGCGGCTGCGGTCGAGCAGCATCGAATGCAGCCGGGCGGCGAGCGCCTCGAGCTGCTCGAGCGTGCCCGGCTTGGGCAGCACCATGTAGCGCACGTGGTAGTCGAGATCGATGTCGTCGTCGTGGATCCAGACCGGGTTGGCCAGGTCGAACGGCATCAGCGCGAGCTTGCGGGTGAACACCGCCGCCATGTGCATGCGCTTGGCGACGTGCGCCTTGACCGCCTCGTAGAAGCCTTCGCCGCTGTAGCCGGCGGGCGGCTCGAACAGGTTGAGGCTGCCGACGTGCATCGGCATCTCGGCGCTTTCCATGTGCAGGAAGGCACCGTCGACGATGCTCAGGTGTTTCATCTGGGTCATGGCTCGCTCCGCATTCAGGTCCGCTTGTACCGCGCCCCTGCGCAAACTGCCATCGGAGTTGCCCGCAAGGAGCGCCGACCCTCAGCTCGTCGGAACCGCCAGATGCTCGCGCCAGCGCGCCAGCGCAGGCTTGGCGCTGCCGTCGCTCGCCTGCAGGCCGGTGTAGGTCCAGATGTTGGCGATCTGCTGGGCGTCGCCGCTGAGCTGCGCGGTCAGCCGCTCGAAATCGATGCCGGCGAAGTTGACGACGAAGCTGAAGCGGTCGCGCCGGGCCGCGTCGAGCAGCAGGCGGACGTGGCGCTCCTGGTCCTGCGGCGTTCCTTGCAGGGTCAGGGCGAAGACCTGCACATCGCGCGAGGTGTAGCCGCTTTCCGAAACGGCGACCGGCATGCCGCCGGCCGCGCGCCCGAGCTCGCCGAGAAAATCGAAGAAGCCGTCGGGCAGCGGGCGCGGAACCGCGAAGCTCATGTGCGGATAGACCGACCAGGCGACGAGGTCGCTCGCGTCGAGCAGGGACAGCATCTCGCGCCGCTGGACCGCCGCGTCGGCGCCGGTCGCCCAGCCGCGAAAGTGCAGCGCCTCGATCGTGAAGCAGACGGGCAGTGCCGGATAGCGCGCCTTCACGGCCTGGTAGGTCGCGCGATGCAGCGCGGCGTAGGCCGGCCAGGCGGCCGGCGTGTTGGTGAGCAGGGCGTTGGCCTCGATGCCGATCGCGAGGTAGTCGGGCTGCATCGCATTGACCACGCGCAGGGCGAAGTTCGCATACGCGGCCTTCACCTCCGGCGCGTCGAAGGGCAGCGTGTCGAACGGCGCGGGCAGGGGCAGGTTGTCGCTCGCGCCCCGGTAGGGCGCGAGGCGGGCGCGGGCGTCGTCGAGCGCGCCGATCGAGACCAGCATCTTCCTTCCGGCCGGCGGCCGGTAGGCGAGATCGTTCTGCAGGCCGGTCGCAAAGGCGGTGCCCGCCAGTGCTTCCGGCCAGGGCACGCCGCCGAGCAGCATCGGCGCGACGAAATCGCAGCTCGCGCCGACGAAGGCATCGACGGCGGCGATGCCGGCCAGCGTCAGCTCGGGCGGCCAGCGCGTCACGCCGAGGCGAAAGCTGCGCGTGGCCGGGTTCGCAGGCTCGGCCGAGCCGCCGCCGCCGCAGGCGACCTGCGTCGCCGCGGCCAGGGTCGCGACCACGAACCGGCGCCGACTCGAGGCATTCATCGCCATGCTCCGCTGCTGAACCGCACCATCATGCCGCCTTCGGAACGTCCCATGGCAGCACCGGGCGATTGCCTTCCAGCGGGCCTGCACGGGTTCATACTGAATCCTTTGGGTTCGAAAGCACATGAAGACGTATTTCTATCGAGGCAGCTTCGACCGCACCGTGGTCGAGCACATCGTCGAGACCGGCGCCGGCCTGGAGCGCGTCATGCGCGTCAGCGTCGAGGCGTTCGGCGGCAAGGTGATTCGCTGCCATCTCTCCGCATCGTCGGTCGATCCGATCGGCTTCCTCGAGTTTGCCGAGGACATCGCCGCGCGCTCGTGGAATGCCTTCTATTCGACCCAGCCAGGCGTCACCGGCTCGACCATCGAGCGCCTGCTCGACGAGGCCGACATCGCCGACCTCGGCAAGCGCGTCCAGGCCAGCCGGGCCAAGGCCGTCGCGCATCGCTGAACGCGGCTCGCTCGCGCACAATCCTCCGATGCAAGCCGTCCGTACCGTCCCAGCCGTCGATTCCAACGCCGCGCGTCGCGCTTTCTACGAGCGGATCGGCACGCTCGGCATGACGCCGCTCTGGGAGGTGCTGGGCGCGCTCGTGCCGCCGCAGCCGACCAGCCCGGTCGCGCCGGCCCTCTGGCGCTACGACCAGGTGCGCGAGCACGTGCTGGAAGCGGGCCGCCTGATCACCGCCGAAGAGGCCGAGCGGCGCGTCCTGATCCTCGAGAACCCGGCCCTGCGTGGCCAGTCGTGCATCACCCAGTCGCTCTACGCCGGGCTGCAGCTGATCCTCCCGGGCGAGGTGGCGCCGGCGCACCGCCACAGCCAATCGGCGCTGCGCCTGGTGCTCGACGGAGACGGCGCGTACACGGCAGTCGACGGCGAGCGCACGACCATGCGCTACGGCGACTTCATCATCACGCCCTCGTGGACCTTCCACGACCACGGCAACGACGGCGACGAGCCGGTGGTCTGGCTCGACGGCCTCGACATCCCGCTGGTGCGCTTTCTCGACGCCGGCTTCGCCGAGAAGAGCTCGGCGAAGTCGCAGGCCGCCACGCGCCCGGAAGGCGACGCCCTGGCCCGCTACGGCATGGGCTTGCTGCCGATGGACCTGGAACAGCAGCCGCACGAGCCGACGCGGGTCTTCGTCTACCCCTTCGCGAAGACGCGCGAATCGCTGCTCGGCATTTCGAAGGCACCGATCGATCCGCACCACGGCTTCAAGCTGCGCTTCGTCAACCCGGCGACCGGCCGCTCGCCGATGCCGACGATCGGCACCTTCGCGCAGCGCCTGCCCGAGGGCTTCGAGACCCAGCCTTCGCGCAGCAGCGATTCGAGCGTGCACGTCTGCCTCGAGGGCGGCGGGCGGGCGACGATCGGCGAGCAGACCTTCGAGTTCGGCCGGCGCGACATCTTCGTCGTGCCCTCGTGGCAGACGCTCTCGCTCGCCGCGCGCGAGGACAGCATCCTCTTCAGCTTTTCCGACCGGCCGGTGCAGCAGGTGCTCGGCCTCTGGCGCGAGCAGCGCCTGGACTGAGCGCGCGGGTCGCGATGTCGGCAGGCGGCTCGCCCCGGGGCACGGTCTTGGTCGCCGGCGGCGGCATCGGCGGCCTGGCCGCGGCGCTGGCCCTGGCGCGCCGCGGCTTCGCGGTCAAGGTGCTCGAGCAGGCGGCCGAGATCGGCGAAATCGGCGCCGGCGTGCAGCTCGCCCCGAACGCCTTCGCCGCGTTCGACGCGCTCGGCGTCGGCGAGCAGGCCCGCGGCCGCGCCGTCTACAACGAGCGAATGGTGATGATGGATGCGACCGACGGATCCACGGTCGCCGAGATCCCGCTCGGCGACGCGTTCCGCGCGCGCTTCGGCAACCCGTACGCGGTGATCCACCGCGCCGACGTGCACCAGTCGCTGCTCGACGGCGTGCAGAAGCACGCCAACATCGAGGTGCTCGCCTCGACGCGGGTCCTGCACATCGAGCAATCGGCCGAAGGCGTGACGGTGTTCGACGCCGCCGGCCGCGGCCATCGCGGTGCCGCGCTGGTCGGCTGCGACGGCGTCAAGTCGGCGGTGCGCCAGCAGCTCGTCGGCGACCCGGTGCGCGTCTCGGGCCACGTCGTCTACCGGGCCGTCGTCGATGCCGCGGAGTTTCCCGCCGACCTGGCGTGGAACGCCGCCGCCGTCTGGGCCGGGCCGGACTGCCACCTCGTCCACTACCCGCTGCGCGGCGGCGAGCAGTACAACGTCGTCGTCACCTTCCACTCGCGCCAGCCGGAGACCTGGGGGGTGAGCGAAGGCAGCCAGGAGGAGGTGCTCTCGTACTTCGACGGCATCTGCGCGGAAGCGCGCCAGCTGCTGCACCTGCCGAAAAGCTGGAAGCGCTGGGCCACCGCCGACCGCGCGCCGATCGAGCGCTGGAGCCAGGGCCGCGTCACCCTCCTCGGCGACGCCGCGCATCCGATGCTGCAGTACCTGGCGCAAGGCGCGTGCATGGCGCTCGAGGACGCGGTGACGCTGGGCGAGGCACTGCATGCGACCGGCGACGACCTCGTCGCCGCATTCGCCCTCTACGAGCGCTCGCGCATCGCCCGCACGGCGCGCGTCGTGCTGCTGACGCGCGAGATGGGGCGCCTCTACCACGCCAAGGGCGTCGAGCGGCTGGTGCGCAACGACCTCTGGAAGGGCCGCCCGGCCGAGCGCTTCTACGACGCCCTCGAATGGCTTTACGGCTGGCGTGTCGAGCGCTGCCTCGCCGACCAGCCACCCCCGCTCGCCGGCGGGCGACGCTAGAACGCCGCCCGCCGGCGAGCGAGAATGTTCGCTCGAGACTGTCCGAGCCGAGGAGATTTGCCATGGCCGTTCTGCGCGAGCGTCCCTACTGCCGCTTCAACTTCCTCGTCGACATCGGCGATGGCCACGAGGGCGCGAGCGCGGGCTTCCAGGAGGTCGGCGCGATCGAGGCCGAGGTCGGCGTCACCGAGTACCGCAACGGCAACTCGAAAGAGAACAACGTCGTCAAGATCACCGGCCTGAGCAAGTTCACGAACGTCACGCTCAAGCGCGGCGTGATCGGCGCGCTCAACCTCTACCAGTGGTTCGACCAGGTGCGAAACGGCGACCAGGCGGCGCTGCGCACGGTCACGATCCAGCTGCAGAACGAGGACCACACCGCGGTCGTGCAGACCTGGAAGCTGCTGCGCGCGCGGGTCGTCAAGTTCACCAGCGGCCCGTTCAACGCCCAGTCCACCGATGTCGCCCTCGAAGAGATCGTCCTCGCCTACGAGCGCCTCGAGCTCGAGTGACGCCGATGCTCGGGCCCGGCCGCTCGGCCGCTCGAACTTCGTCGTCCAGTGGGGCGGAGCCACTGCGGCCTCGCAGGGCTTCGCGGAGGTCGTCTTGCCGCGGTTCCCGGTCGCGGGCGACGCGGCGACGCCCGGCGGTGCAGCGAGCGGCGGCGCCGTCACGGCGGCCGACGGCCATCTCGTGCTGCGCCGCGCCGCGACCGGCGCGCTCGACCTCTACGACTGGTGGGACCGGGCCCGCCGCGGTCAGGCGCCGCGCCGGCGCGTCGTCACCGTGCGCCTGCTCGGTGCCGACCGGCGCAGCGTCGTCATGACCTGGCGTTTTCGCAATGCCCGCCCGGTCAGCCTCGGGTACTCGCCGCTGCTGGCAATGGACGAGGGCGTGCTGATGGAGACGATCGAGATCGCCTTCGACGAGGTCGAGATGGTGTAAGCGCGACCGGGTCGCGCCGCGCACCTAGGCCGGCGGCGGCGGCCCGTAGCGGCAGGGCACGAGCACGCGCACGGTCGTGCCGTGGCCCACCACGGTGTCAAGCTCCATGCTGGCGTTGAGCAGCTCGCACAGCCGCTTGACGATCGCCAGGCCGAGCCCTTCGCCGTGCTCCTGGTGCACCGGTCGGGAATCGGCAGTGTGCGATGCCGCGTTCGCCGTTTCGCCCGCCGTGGCGCTGAGCGCGTTGACCAGGGGCGCGCCCGGGCCGGCATGAAAGCCCGGCCCGCTGTCCGCGATCGTCAGCACCCAGCGCCCGTCGTCGCGGGCCTCGGTCTGGCCCCACGAGACGACGACGCCGCCGGACTCGGTGTACTTCACCGCATTGAGCAGCAGGTTCTGGCCGATGCGCCGCACCTTGACGGCGTCGCCCTCGACCGGCAGGAACTCGACGCCCTGCGTCCTGAGGACCAGGCCCTTGGCTTCGGCGACCGGGCGCAGGTCGTCGCAAAGGCGGCGCAGGACGTCGGCGGCATCGAACGGGGCGACCCGGCGCACTTCCTGGCCGGCCTGCAGGCGCGCCAGGTCGGTCACGTCGTCGAGCAGGCGATGCAGCGCGCCGACGTTGTTGTGCAGCAGGCCGAGAAAGTTTTGCCGGCGATCGGCGGGAAGCTCGGCGTGGGTCAGGCCCTGGGCGACGTTCGAGACGACGCCGAGATTGCCGCGCAGGTCATGCGCGGCCTGCTGCCACAGCTCGGCGCGGCTGCGCTCCAGGGCGCGAACCTCCTCCAAGGCGCCTTCCAGATCGCGCACGGTCCCGGCCGCTTCCATGCGCTCGAGGCGAAAGTACTGCGCCGCGCTCTCGCTCGCCGCCTCGCTGATGAATCCGGCGAGCGTCAGGCGCGCCCCGGTCTGCACGTCGGCGGCGACGGCGTGGCTTTGAAAATAGCGCTCGACTTCTGCCACCAGGCAGACGTGCAGCGCGCCCCACTCGCGCGTGACCTCGTGCAGGTCATAGCCCTGCTGCCAGCGCTGCAGGCCGTGCGCCTTCGCATCGTGATGCTCGTCGACCCGGCTGAAGCGGGCCTCGGATGAGCCGGGCTCGGCGGCGAAGGCACGCCTCATGGCATCGAGCCAGGGCGGCAAATGGTCGAAAAGCTGCGCCCGGGGCAGGGCGTCGCCGGTGGTCAGGTGCGGGTCGGCGGCGATCGCCCTGCGCCAGGCATCGAGCAGCGCCGGTACCCGGGTTGCGAACCACTCTGCGAACGCCCTGCGCTGGGCGGCGGGATCCTCTGTCGTCTCACTCAAAACACGCGTCCTCGGCGACATCCTCGTACCCGCGCATTGTCGCGGGTTCGCCGGCCGCTTCAGACCGCGGGCGGATCGGTCTCCCGCTCGTAGTGACGGCGCCGCGCCAGGGCATCGAGGAAGGCCGCGACGTCGCCGCCGGCGTCGACCACGATGATCCCCGGGTCGGCGCTGCCGCCCGGCAGCGCCGCCGACACGCCGGTCTTGTCGAGCAGGGCCGCGCCGGCGCCGATGGCGAGGATCGGCTTGCAATGGCGGTACTGTTCCTTGACGAAGTCGAGCGCCTGCCCGAGGCGGCCGAGCCGGTCGATCGCGTCGCTGCCGTCCGGGATGACCAGGCCGTCGAACAACACCGCCGGCATCGCTTCCAGCGACGTGTCGACGTGCACCGCCTCGCCCGAGGCGGCTTGCCAGGCGCCCAGGTGCGGCCCGACATAGCGCGGCACCGCGCCGCGATCGATCAGCGTCGCGTAGAGCGGCTGCAGCGATGCGAGCTCGACGCCGGGCGCGACCAGCAGCGCGATCCGCATCCCGGCGAGCGAGCCGTCGCCCGGACGGGCCGTGAGCGAGAGCGCCGGCGACACCTCGTACTCCGGCTCCTCGATCTCGAGCACCTTGGGCATCGCCGGCGGCACCTGGATACCGAGACCGATGGCCACGCCGTTGGCGAGCGCCGCGTCGACGTTCGCGAGCATCGAGACCACGCGCTCGCGAACCGCCTGGGTCTGCACCCGCGACAGCTCGAAGCGGAAGGCGGCGACGATGTGCGCCTGCTCGACCGGGGTCTGGCTGCGAAAGAAGAGCGACGCCTGCGAGTAGTGGTCGGCGAACAGCTCGGGCTTGCCGCGCACCTTGTCCGGCTCGCTCATCCGGTCGGGAAAGGAGCTGAAGCCGCGGCCGGCCATGCCGGCCTGGAACGGACAGCCGCCGGCGAGCGAATTGGGCTCGTACGCGACCCGGCCGCGATGGATCGCCTGCCGGTGCATGCCGTCGCGCTGGTTGTTGGCGACCGGCGCGACCGGCGAGTTGATCGGAATCTCGTGGAAGTTCGGCCCGCCCAGGCGCGAGATCTGGGTGTCGAGGTAGGAGTGGATCCGGCCCTGCAGCAGCGGGTCGTTGCTGAAGTCGATGCCGGGCACGATGTGCGCCGTGCAGAACGCGACCTGCTCGGTCTCGGCGAAGAAGTTGTCCGGATTGCGGTTGAGCACCAGGCGGCCGACGGGGGTGAGCGGCACGAGCTCTTCCGGAACGATCTTGGTCGCGTCGAGCACGTCGAACGCGAAGCCTTCGGCCTCCTCCTCGGTGAAGATCTGCACCGCCAGCTGCCACTCGGGGAAGGCGCCCGCCTCGATCGCCTCCCAAAGGTCGCGGCGATGGAAGTCGGCGTCTGCCCCGCAGATCTTGGCCGCTTCGTCCCAGACGAGCGAATGCGTGCCGGCGACCGGGTTCCAGTGGAACTTGCAGAACACCGAGGCGCCTTCGGCGTTGACCAGGCGGAAGGTGTGCACGCCGAAGCCCTGCATGGTGCGATAGCTTCTCGGAATCGCCCGGTCCGACATCAGCCAGTTCAGCATGTGCGTCGACTCGGGCATCAGCGACACGAAGTCCCAGAACGTGTCGTGCGCGCTCGAGGCCTGCGGCATCGCGTGATGCTGCTCCGGCTTGACGGCGTGGACGAGGTCCGGGAATTTCATCGCGTCCTGGATGAAGAACACGGGCATGTTGTTGCCGACCAAGTCCCAGTTGCCTTCGTCGGTGTAGAACTTGACCGCGAAGCCACGTACGTCGCGCACCGTGTCGGCGGAGCCGCGCTCGCCGGCGACGGTGGAAAAGCGCACGAATACCGGCGTCTGCTTGCCGACTTCGGCAAACGGTGCCGCCTTCGAGAACGCGGTGATGTCGTGCGTGCACTCGAAGACGCCGTGC
>Ga0193752_1002022_pt1 | contig 15783 bp, 12 predicted proteins | sample H1c1metaG_FD_144924 | JGI IMG/M metagenome (GOLD analysis project Ga0193752, IMG submission 144924) | Soil microbial communities from a riparian zone of the East river system, Colorado, United States - H1c1 | ecosystem: Environmental > Terrestrial > Soil > Riparian zone | place: USA: East River... | reverse complement strand
GAATTGGAGCCTGACCATGAACCAATTCGCTATAATCTTCGGTGACCGGCTGCCTATTCGCGGCCTAAACGACAATCAATTTACACAAAATTCCTGACAGGCTCGGAAGCGGGTTTTTGGGTAGCTTATTACCGCGGCACCGGTGATAACCCATCCGTATCTATCACGGTTCAAAAGTTGTGATCTACCAGACAGCTGCTTAAGTTCCGCCTCTGGAATTAACGTTACGTCCGTATTCATTTAAACTAGGGCTTTTCGCAGGCGAAGGCTGATTGTCTTTTGGAGGTATCTGTTTTTGACCATTCGAGCCCGTCTTTTATGGCTGACCGTCGGTTTAGCTGTGCCACTCCTTCTGATAGGGTTCTATAATCTCTGGGAAGCTTGGAACGTGAGCCGTGAACAGCTGAACGAATCCATTGAGAGGCAGGCTGAGCTCGCGGCTACTGCTTTCGATCAGTGGATCCGTTCTCATACCCAAACCCTGACCACAATCTCAACCCTTTCGCAAAATAATAACCAGGCAACATTAAAAGACTATCTCAATTCGATTGTTGAAACGCGTCCGCACTGGCTTGATGTTCAGATCGTTAATCAGTCGGGTGAAACTGTATTATCGCAAAACGTGCGCGATAAGCCTCTGCCACTTGTCTCGATAGAAACCCTCAGGCAGGAGATTGCGACAAGGAAGACCTTGGTTATTATTACCGAGCAAATTAGCGAAGAAAATGTTCGGCTGTTATCGCTCGCTTTACCACTTGCGAACGGGAATTTTGTGGTTGCACGAATAGAGGGCGAGGGGGCAAGCAACGTATTCCAACAGCTGAATTTGCCGGAAGATCATATTATAGCCGTCTTCGATTCTAACAATAGGCTGCTTTACCGCAACAATGTTTCTCCCGAACAAGTATCGTCGGATGTGAGCAATACGCCCCTTCTTACCGCTTTAAGGGATAAGCGTGTGGGGACGATCGAGGTTGAAAGCCCCTACGATAGGATCAGACGTGTTTACGGCCTGAGTCGGATAGAGGGAGTTAATTGCATTGTTGCCGTGGGTATTCCCAGCGAGGCTTTATATGGGCCGGCTCGACGGCAGTATGGACGCCAGCTGGTGCTTGGCGCGGCGATATTATTTCTTGCTGTTTTTTTGGTCCTGTACTTAGCGCGCGCTATCGTTGAACCTATCCGGCAGCTAACAGACGCGGCGCGGGCATTCGGCGCGGGTGATCTGCATGCACGAACCGAAATCCGGAATTCCGACGAAACATTTCACCAACTCGGCGAAACATTCAATCAAATGGCGGAGCAAATCGCGGAGAGAGAGGAAAAGCAAAGGCAACTTGATCGATTAAAATCTGAATTTGTCAGTAGTGTTTCCCACGAGCTTCGGACGCCTTTAACTACCATAAAAGCCCTCGTCCGGGTTTTGGAACGTGAAGGCGTTTCGCTTGACGAACGTTCGGAGTATTTACGAACAATCGCAATCGAATGCGACCGTCAGATCGAATTCATCGAAAACCTTCTCGATCTTTCCCGCATCGAGTCAGAAACGGAGAGTATTTCCCTGGTAAAAACCGACGTATGGGACGTCATACGTCAAAGTACGGAAATCCATGGGCGAACAGCATCCTCACGAGATTTGGTCTTGAGGTTGGATGAGCCGAAAGAGATGGTGCCTGCGGTTCGAAGCGACGCACCGTCCCTGCGACGTATTATTTCAAGTCTGATTGAAAATGCAATGAAGTATACGCCGGAAAGCGGGGAGATAGGCGTCAGTTGTGAACGTCGCGGAGAGAATGTCGCGATCGGGGTATGTGACAGCGGCTGCGGGATTGCGCCGGAAGACCTCCCTTTTATTTTCGATAAGTTCTATCGGGGCCGACCGTTAGCAATTGATGGGATTGACGTGGAATGCGAGCCTCCTAGTAATATTTCGGGCACTGGCTTGGGCCTCTACTTGGTAAAAAACTTAGTGGGACGCGTCCGGGGTCAAATCTCCGTTCAGAGTCCAACGCGTGAAGGTGGCCGAGGCACTTGTTTCCAAGTTCTCCTTCCGATATTTCCCGACCCGCCTGAGTAAAAATACCTATTAAAATTAAGTAAAAACGCCGATGTTTACTTCCTGCCAATGCGATTAAATAAAAAAAGTAAGGGATCTACACGCTCTTTGGTCCCCTCTATTGACAGCTGGAACAATCGTATGGAAAAGACGATCGTCCCAGTCAACTTGGGAAGCGAGTCTACTAAGAAAAGTAAACCTGAGTGCCTGGACTAAGCAGGATCGCTTCCCGTTTTTTACTATCAACCTCATCTCGGAAGTGGGAGCTTTCATGAAAAAAAAGGAAGATGTCTACAAAACAATTAGAAAGGACAAAAGATTTACAATTTTAACCGAGATTCTCGAAATTACAGGAATTGGAGAAGCCATGTCCACCGAGCAAGAGGCATTTACTTTTTTTGCTCCCATTGATTCCGCCTTTCAAAACATGGGGGAGAAGACACTCCTTCTGGTAAGAAGTCCCGAGGGAATCGGAATGCTCAGTGCTATTTTAGGTCGACATCTGGTTCCAAAAAAGTATTTGTATTCGAACGATTTACGCATACGAAAATCGGTGAAGACGCTTCATGGCGCGGACCTGAAAATAACTAACGAAGCAAATATTCTTCAGCTGGACGGTGCCCACATCCTTCTTCCTGGGATAGCCTCGAGCAATGCGATGGTTTTTCCGGTCGATAAAGTGTTGCCCATCAAACGTATCGCAACTATGGCGTGATCAAAGGAGAATTTTATGTACGGAGTAAACCACTTGGAAAGAGGGATAAATTCAGAAGTCGAAACGACTCGGGACAAAGCCGGGTTATCTTTCTGGCGGCGTCTGCTAGTCATACTCGCCTTGCTGGCAATAGCGTTTTTGGCCGGACTCATACCGCAGTGGTTGTCCGCACGCGAAATGTCCAAACAGCTAAACGCTGCCCAGGGAAACTTGCGCTTGAGCCAATTGCAAAATCGCCTGGGATCGGCGGCGATCAATGCCAGGCGAGGTGAATACGAACCTGCCCGAATTGCGGCAAGCGACTTTTTTACCGATTTACGCGCAGAGCTAGAGCGCAGGGAAACTACCTTCAACGCTAATCAGCGCGAAGCCATGGAACCGCTATTAAACGAGCGCGATGAGATAATTACACAACTTGCCCGGTATGATGCCGGCGCGGGTGATAATTTAGCGAATTTATATTTGAGTTACGCCCGAGCGGTGAATCCTTCGGCCCTAAAACAGAATTGAAGTGCCAAGAAATATCGGAATCGCATTCGTCACCGGACGCAAACATTTTCAAAATGTTCTTCGTTCCTATATAAACAGTTGGCTAGAACACGGCCTGATCGCGGACAAATCGGTTCGGCTGCACCTTTTTATCGTCTACGATGTCAACTACTTCAACACAGATCCAAGCGACTACAGGAACATCCCGGCGGAATTGTCGGATCTGGTTGAATCAATCAATTTTTACGGTCGTAGAAGCCTAAAGGAAGAAGGCAGAGAGTTGATCGAGAAAGGAATCATCAATGGAGCGGAAGGTGACCTTCTGTTCGGCGAAGGCTATGCAAAAAAAAGAAACGCCGCTCTTTACTTTGCCTCAAAGAAGCATATGGACCGGCTTCTCTTTATCGATGACGACGAGTATCCGCTTGCCGTTCTAAGAGACGGGAAAAATAATTTGAGCTGGATGGGACAAAGCGTTCTGGGCACCCACCTAGAGTACGGCGGAGACGCCGACATAACGCACGGTTATCACTGCGGATACGTCTCCCCTATGCCGAGAATCGAGTTTGACGACGACTTTACCGAAAACGACTTCCGCGATTTTGTCGAAGTGACAAGTAACGACATCATCACTTGGGAGAGCATCAAAAACACCGTTATCGACAATAATGGCGTCACATATGCCGCCGCTGAAATAATCAAAAGTCGAACCACCTCGGAAGTTAGCGAGGTTGGCGGTATGAAGTTTATCTCCGGGGCGAATCTTTGCTTTAATCTTGAACGTATCGAACGACTTCCGGCGTTTTACAATCCACCGGGAGCCCGCGGAGAGGATGCGTTTATGAGCACAACTCTTTCAGACCTCAAAGTCGTCAAGGTGCCTTGTTTTACTTTTCACGACGGTTTTTTAGAGTATAAGCATCTCTTGACCGGGATACTGCCCACGGAATTGCGTCCGGTAGACGCGCGCTCGCTTACTATTCGCCAAAGATTTATAAAGGCGTCGATCGGCTGGATACGTTATAAGCCACTACTAACGTTCATTACCCAACGGGAAAATTACGACTTGATCATTGAGGATATGACGCAGAAGCTCGATTCCGTAATCCCAAAACTGGGTAAGTATTTTGATACGGAGCAGTTTGTACCCTTGCGGGGCGAGCTCCAACGGTATCATCGAAATGTGCGGCGCCATTTCCGGACCTTTGAGGCGACGCGAGATGCATGGACAAAGGTCACAAGGGCGCTGCACCCTGCCTGGATTGCCATTTCACTCAGTATTGCGGTAACGCACTGATCTTACGGCCCACGCGGATCCGGAACGGCTAACTAAAAACCGATTTTCCCTAAAGGTGATCGGCGGATCGGAGGGTTTACAAGGGATGTGCTTTCGCCGCTCCCTTTTTAACCATATTCTCGATGACGCCGCAAAAACGGTCCAATTCACGCAGCGTTGTGAAAATGTTGGGCGTAATACGTATTCCCAGAAACTCGTCATGAACTATAGGCGTGGCGATTATCTTATGTTTCGTCATTAAATGATCCGTGATTTTCACCGGATCCGTTCCTTCGATCTTAAAGTTTGCAATAGCACAAAATTGGGCAGGGTCAAATGACGTGTTAAAACTAACACCCTCAAGCGGACGAAGTCGGTTCATCCAGTAACCTGAGAGGTATCGAAGCCGCTCCTCTTTGCGTTTTGCGCCGATTGCTTCATGGAATAACAGCGCTTCACCGATCGAGAGCCTGGTTGCGGATGAATGGGTGCCGATCTCCTCGAATTTGCGAATGTCACTCCTGTTCTTGTGCTCGGAAGCCATTAGTGCCCAGACATCGTGAATCTTGTCTCGTCGTGCGTAAAGTAGGCCGGCGCCTTTTGGCGCATATAGCCACTTATGGAGCGAACTGCCGAAATAATCGCATTGCAGGTCGTCTCGCTTGAAATCGAGCTGAGCGAAAGAGTGCGCGCCATCGACGATGGTTTCAATGCCCCGTGCCCGGGCCATATCGCAGATCTTTCTAACCGGCATGATCTGCCCCGTAATGTTGATCTGATGGGAAATCAGGATCAGCTTTGTTTTCGACGTGATCGCCGTTTCTATGGCGTCGATTATTTCGTCGGTATTCTCAGGAGCAAGCGGAATTTTGACCAATTTTAGTTTCGGGCCCTCACGGAGCGCCCGTTGTCGAAGTGCCGTGAGCATTCGAGGGTAATCCTGTGTGGTAGCAATAACCTCATCGCCCGATCTTACGTCTATCCCAAATAGCAATATCTGCAGCGACTCGGATGCATTTCGGGTAATCGCGATCTCATCCGGGCCACATCCAAAAAGCGCCGCCAGGCCGGCGCGGATAGTCTCAGCCTGTGGTTCCAGCATTTGCCACATTGTGTAGGCGGTCGCATCTTCCTGATGCTTGTAGCGGTTAAAGGCTTCGGTGACCATGCGTGGAGATGGGCTGGCCCCGCCGCTGTTTAGATTGATAGTACTCCGCGAAATGGCGAACGCTTGCGCGATCAAACGCCAATATTCTTCGTTCGTCGCGGCCTCTATCGGTGACATATGGTCGACAAGCTGTCGCGCCTTTTGAACATTCCCCAAGAGAGATTCGACAGTCGGGGACAATAGCGCCATTAGACCCAAGCCCTTGCCCGCCGATGCTAAAAGTTTGCCGCGACTCAATTTCCTACTTACATCCCCTGTTGCGGTCTTCTTTAAATCCATTGTTATGGTCTGATGGCGAGAACTCTCGGTGCGTTCCTGTTTTTTTCTTAACATACTCAGGATTTCGACTATGGAATTAACGTGTAAATCTAAATGACATAGCCAATAATGAGAATTGCGCCTTCGAGACGGTTAAGGATGAAATTTCTCCCACGTAGAGCATTGAGCAGGATCGCACTGCCGAGCATCACCGCAAGATCAATTGTCCGAACTCCCTAGGTCGAGATAGGTTGTATCAAATGCGGTAAATCCTAAAACCGCTAAAATGTTCAGGATATTTGAACCGATCGCATTTCCCAAAGCAATGTCGCGTCACCGTTTTTCGCGGCAATGGTTGAGGTCGCGAGCTCGGGCAAGCTTGTACCGATCGCAACTATTGTTAGACCAATGACGACGTCACTGACGCCGAAATACTTGGCAATATTAACAGCACTTTCCCGATGTAAGTTCGCCCCTAAAACAAGAAATGCCAGGCCAATGACAATAAACAGAAAATCGATACATACCTTACTTTTCGGCTTTTCATAGGCTTCTTCGAATTCATCTTCGACTCCTTTTGTCCGTTTTTGCTTAGATAAATAGTACGTCAAGATTGGGTAAATAACCGCCCCAATCGTCAGTAACGCACCTTCGAGCCTACTGAATTCGCCATCGTACAGAAGAAGCCACAAAATACCCGTGATGACAACCATTATCGGGGTTTGGCGCCGGACGATCTCCGCCCGGACTTTCAAGGGTCTAATAACGGCGGCGCTGCCGAGGATCGGGTCAATATTGCTAATATTCGAGCCGATCACGTTACCCATTGCCAGCCCACTATTTCCATTCAAAGCTGAACCCACCGAAACAACCAGTTCCGGACTTCCGGTCCCGAAAGCTACTATCGTTAATCCTACTACCAATAGGGTTACACCCAATCGAAGGGCAACGGACGTACCGCGAACCAGGCCTTCGGCTCCTCCTGCAAGCAAAATTATTCCGGCTAAAATCAGTAGGAAATTCATGAACATCTTAAATAGCTACTTCAGTTCTGAACAAAGGCGTATAATAAGTTTGTATGTACTGTCCCAAATGCGGAGCAGATCACCAAACGCCCGATTCCTATTGCCGGCAATGCGGTGAGTGGCTACCGGATCTTAATGCGTTGGCAAAGCGAAGGCTTTTTGGCAAACTGACGCGTGAACAGAAAATCGAAAAAATACGCACGCTGGAGATAATAAGTGCCGGGCTCTCCATTACCGCACTCGCAATTATCATTTCGGTTCTAGCGGGCGGCGACAGACAGATGCTTTTTCTGGCGGCGGTCTGCTGTCTTTGTGTAACCACTTATCAGATCGTCAATATGTATTTGGGCTATAAACTACAAAAAATGAAGCGAAGCCGCGCGAACGAAACAGAAGTTATTGAGGGGAGCGGCGTAATCGCCGATAGCCAACCCGCGTTAAATGCTCCGGTCGACCAGTTCATCAGCCCCGCGGGCGTGACTGAAAATACAACTGACTTGCTGGAACCCGTGCCCGTCGAACGTGGAGGGAAAACAATACCTATTGACTGAGGGTAGGAGGCGCTTTTATTTAACGAGGACTGAATGCAAATGGATACTATTCGATAATAGATCGAGGGAAAAAAAATACAGCGGTTCTTAATCGCGTTTTAATGGTAACAATCAATTGAGTTCGTCGACGGCGAAATCCATAGAATCCATATCTCCGTCATCTTTCCTTGGTTTACCCAACAATTTCAGCCAAAGGAATCCGAGAATTCCGGCGGACAGCGAAGCGAGAAGGATGGCGATCTTCGAGGCGTTGATTAAATCCGCATTTCCGGCAAAGGCGAGATTGGTTATAAAGATAGACATTGTAAAGCCAATGCCTCCTAAAATACCTGCACCGAAAATATGCTTCCAGTTCAAATCGACGGGCAGACGGCAGATGCCCATAGTGACGCCTATAAAGCTCAGCAACATAATCCCTAGCGCTTTGCCCGTCAGTAGCCCGAGAATGATACCTGAGCTGTTTGGCGACGATAGGTGCTGCATCCAATCGGCACCCATTACGATGCCCGTATTGGCAAGCGCGAAGATCGGCAGGATCAAAAATGCCACTGGCTTGTGCAGAAAATGTTCAAGCCGGTGTGAGGGCGATGCCTCGTCGTCTTGCTTGTTTGTAAAAGGGATAGTGAAGGCAAGCATAACGCCAGCGATCGTGGCGTGAACGCCCGACTTCAACATTAGAAACCACATTAAAACCCCACCCAAAAGATACACTGTTAGGCTCATTACCCGGAAAAACCGGTTGAGGACCAGGAGCAGCGCGAATACCGCGAACGCTCCGAATAAATACAGCGCCGAAAATTGGGCCGTGTAAAATACGGCGATAACTATTATCGCGCCCAAATCATCTATCACCGCTAAGGCGGTAAGGAAGATCTTCAATGAAGCGGGAACTCGACTACCAAGGAGTGCGAGAACCCCGAGCGCAAAGGCAATGTCGGTTGCCATCGGGATTCCGATCCCCGCCTGCGTATCCAATCCGCCGTTGAAAATAAGGTGTATCAGGGCGGGAATAACTATGCCGCCGACAGCCGCTAGGATAGGCAAGAGCGCGCTTTTGAAATTGGAAAGTTCACCATTGTAAAACTGCCGTTCGAGCTCTAAGCCGATAAACAGGAAGAAGATCGCCATTAACCCGTCATTTATCCAGTGCTCGACACTCAAGCCGACCGCATAGGTTTGCCAGATGCCGAGATATGCCTCGCCGAGGACCGAATTTGTGATCGCCAGGGATACGATTGTACAAATGACAAGCAAAACGCCACTCGATTTTTCCGAATCGAAAAAGTTTGTGAAAGTTCTGGATAGTTTTCTTCTAACGGTGCTCATATGACATTTTACGATTTAGCGGTAAATACGACGACCGTGCTGAGCGTATTTCGATTGGATAGAACAATCGCGGGAGGGTACAGGGATATGCACAGGTGACACAGAAGTGTGTGGCAAATAATTTTAGAGAATTCGAAACTCGGTTGGGCGGCTGGGCAAATGCTTAGAAATGGGCTGAAACTATCAAAAATTAAAAAAATATGCTAAACCAATAAGACGATAATCTCACGCCAGAATGCAAATCAAGCGTCTGAGGTCAAATATCTTTCTGCCTATGTTCCCAGAGGAAAGCGCACGGCTCACAATAGACAAAATGCTGACTGAAGCGGGTTGGGTTGTTCAAAACAGCCAGGACGCCGATTTGGGTGCAGGTATTGGCGTGGCGATTAGGGAATTTAGCTTTAGCTCAGGCGCGGCCGACTATGCTTTGTTTGTCGATAGAAAGCCCGTGGGCGTCGTTGAAGCTAAACCCGAGGGGACAACGCTAAGCGCGGTTTTTGGGCAAGCGAGAGGCTACGCTGAAGGACAACCTAAATATTTCGAATTATCCCAAGCTTTGCCGTTTATTTACGTCTCAACCGGCATCGAAACCCACTTCTGTGATTTGCGCGATCCTGACGCCCGCTCCCGTCGTTTATTTGCTTTTCACAAGCCCGAGATGCTTCTATCCTGGGCCGAGGAGCCCATTACCCTACGCGAGCGTTTAAGGCTCATGCCGCCCCTGATCGAAGAAGGCTTACGGGAATGCCAGATCGACGCCGTAACGAGCTTAGAGGAGTCTTTCTTCGCAAATCAGCCACGTTCCTTACTGCAAATGGCGACCGGCAGCGGCAAGACATTCACTGCAGTAACAGCAGCTTATCGCCTAATTAAACATGCGGGCGCAAAGCGTATATTGTTCCTAGTCGACCGCAACACACTGGCGCGGCAAACCAAGCTCGAGTTCGAACAGTACGATACGCCAGACGACGGCCGTAAGTTTACCAGCCTCTTTAACGTTCAGCATCTCCAATCGAATTCACTGGACCCGGCGAGTAAGGTTTGTATCACCACAATTCAGCGCCTCTATTCGATGCTTCGAGGCGATGCGGAATATGAACCGGGCAACGAAGACGCTCCGCTTTCACGGATCAAACTTGATAGGCCGATCGATGTTTCCTACAATCCGGCGATACCGATCGAGACCTTCGATTTCATCGTTACCGACGAATGCCATCGGTCGATTTACAACGTCTGGCGGCAGGTCCTGGAGTATTTCGATTCTTTTCTTGTCGGGCTTACCGCGACGCCTTCAAAACAGACGTTAGGCTATTTCAAACAGAATCTCGTTACCGAGTACAGCCACGAAAAGGCCGTCGCAGATGGCGTAAACGTCGTCTATGACGTTTTCCGCATCAAGACACGGGTTGGCGAACAGGGCGGGGAAGTCGAGGCCGGGTTTTATGTGGATATACGTGAACGGGCGACCCGGCGCATCCGCCAGGAGTTGCTTGATGAAGACCTTACATTCGAGGCGAAACAACTCGATAGAAGCGTGGTGGTTCCCGATCAAATTCGTACCGTCCTGAAGACTTACAAGGATAATCTCCCTGTGCTATTCCCGGAGCGTACAAACGTTCCCAAAACGCTTATATTCGCAAAGGATGATAGCCACGCCGAAGACATTACCGGCATTGTTAAAGAGGTTTTCGGCAAAGGTGACGACTTCTGCAAAAAGATCACATACCAGGCGCAAAGCCCCGAAACCTTGATCGAACAATTTCGCAGTGAATTCCTGCCCCGAATTGCCGTTACGGTCGATATGATCTCGACCGGCACTGACATAAAATCGCTCGAATGCCTCGTATTCCTGCGCGACGTGCGGTCACAGGTTTATTTCGAGCAGATGAAGGGCCGCGGCACCCGCACCATCGACCGAACCGACCTTCAATCTGCGTCCGGCGAAGAGGCGACGGAAAAGACGCATTTCCTGATAGTCGATGCCGTGGGTGTATGCGAGTCTGACAAATCGGATTCGCGGCCCCTGGAGCGCAAACGTACGGTTCCATTCGGCACCCTTATCGATTCTCTTCAATACAAACGTGATGAAGATACGATTTCTTCGCTTGCTGGACGCCTTGCCCGGTTGGACCGTCAACTCGAAGAGACCGAGAAAGCGGAGATTGAGCAGGCTGCGAATGGGAAATCCTTGAACGAGCTTGTTAGGGGGTTATTTAATGCCATTAACCCCGATGAGCAGGAAACCAAGGCCAAAGAGTTATTCAATACCGAGGAACCCACCGGCGAGCAGATGAAGGCCGCTTTTACTGAGCTTGCAAAAGAGTTTTGCGGGCCTTTCGATAATCCAAACCTGCGTAATACGATCAAGAACATAAAGCAGCGAAACGAACAGACCATAGCGCCTTCTGTGACCGATGAACTGTTAAGCGTCGGTTTTGACGATACGGCGATTCAAGAGGCCGCGCGAAATCACGTTGATCGTTTCAAACGCTTTATCGAAGAGAACCGCGACGAGATCACCGCTTTACAGATAATTTTCAGCCAGCCGTATGGACAGCGCCGCCTCACATATCAGATGATTGACGAACTCGCGCAAGCCCTGGACCGTCCGCCTTATAACATTGCGCCCAAAGCGGTCTGGAACGCCTATTCGGTAATTGAAAAATCGAAAGTAAAAACTGTTCCGCCGGAAAAGGTACTTGCAAACATAATCGCCCTGATCCGGTTTGCCATCGGTGAAACGCAAACGCTCGAAACATGGGAAGAGACCGTCAATCAGCGATTTAACATATGGCTGAATCAACAGGAAGAAAGCGAGAATAAATTCACAGCCGAACAGATAGAATGGCTCGAAATGATGCGCGACCAGATAGCCATCTCTGTTGAAATGCGCATCGAGGATTTACAGGAGAATCCATTTCGCGATAAGGGTGGTGTTTTTGGAGCGGCCCGAGCCTTTAATAACGACTACGGTAAAATAGAAGCGGTAATGAATGACCTCAACCAAGCTTTGGCCGCATAATCGCCTTTGGCATGGAAATAAAGTGGCTAGAAATTATATGCGGTCCCAAATCTCGTACATATGGCAGAAACCACGTTGAACGAAAAACAATTACAGGTCTTAGAACTTCAAATAGAGCATGCTCCCATTCACGAGGCGGGTCACGTAATAGCGGCCCGGCATGTCGGTTTGGAAATTGTCTCCGTTGATTTAGGCGTGGAGATTAGCGGTAAATGTGGAAACACGAAGGTTGTGCCGATGGGGGCTAACTATTCAATTTCAACCGGGTTGCCTTGGGATGCAAAAGAAGCGCTAGACGGATTTCATCGCCATAACTTTGAGATATTCGGAGGGGCGGCAGCTCAAGTGAATTATAGGTATCTTGAACGCCTTCTCGATTCAAATGGTTTCGCAACTTTTCAGCCTGAGATTTGGGGAGTCCTCCTTGAATTTCCGAATAAAGAAGATTTCTATGAATTTGACCCAACAGAGTTAACACACGGAATGGCGTTCTTTTTTAACAAGACGGGCGCAAGTGGTGATTGGCAGACTCTGCTCAAGCATTTCCAAATGCTGCCTTACGATCACTTTCAGGACTTCCAAACTCACGGGCAGAGGATTGCCTATATACGTGCAATGTGGGCCGAAGCACTGAATTTGATTCAAGAGCAATGGGACAAAGTTATTATTGTCGCGAACGCCCTTAGAGACAAAAAATCGCTCACCGGTCTCGAGGTGGAAGAATTACTAAAAGAGGAATAATGATCGAATATGACGGGATGAAATACCTGCCCCGCCAATGGGTCCACGCCACAATCGGCGAGTTAGTTTCAACCGACGGAATTTTTAATGACGGCGACTGGGTTGAAAGCAAGGATCAAGACCCTAAGGGTGACATTCGTCTCATCCAACTTGCGGACGTCGGAGACGGTCTTTACCGCAATCGTTCCGCCCGTTTCTTAACTTCACAGAAGGCACAGGAACTAAATTGCACTTTTTTGGCGACTGGTGACGTGCTTATTGCGCGAATGCCCGATCCATTAGGTCGCGCATGTGTTTTTCCCGGCGATTCAAAAGGCGCAGTGACCGTAGTCGATGTTTGCATTGTGAGACTAGGGTCAGAGCGTGTGAATAATAAATGGTTGATGTTTGCTGTCAACTCGCCACAATTTAGGGCAGAAATCGCCAAACTCCAGAGTGGCTCGACTCGCAAGCGGATTTCGAGAGGAAATCTGGCAACTTTGGTTCTGCCAGTTCCCCCGTCGAAAGAGCAACGTCGGATGGCGGATAAGATAGAAGAGCTTTTTACGAAACTGGATGCAGGCATTGAGGAACTAACCAAGGTTCAAAAGCAAATTAAACGCTTTCGGCAAGTGGTATTGCGAGATGCGGTCACGGGCCAACTAACCAAAGCATGGCGCGAAGAGAATAAAGCGGACTTAGAACGAGCGGATTATTTCTTGAAGCGTATTCTGACCGAACGCCGCGAACAATGGGAAAAAGAGCAATTTCAGAAATTTAAGGAATCGGGCAATATCCCCCTGAATGATTTCTGGAAGAAGAAATACAAAGAGCCTAAGGCTCCTGACACCGAAAATCTGCCGGAATTGCCCGAAGACTGGACTTGGATAAATCTCGACACTGTTCTTACGAAAATTGAAGCAGGGAAGAGTTTTAGATGTAACGAAAGGCCGCCTCAAATTGGTGAAGTAGGAATTGTTAAGGTTAGTGCAGTAACTTGGGGAACCTTCAATGAATTGGAGAGTAAAACCCCGCTGAATGGGAATCTTGTAAACGAACGGTTCTTAATTACGGCAGGTGATTTTCTCTTTAGCCGGGCAAATACCATCGATTTAGTTGGGACTTGTGTAATTGTGAGATCTTTCTCCCGCCAATTGATGCTAAGCGATAAAATTCTGCGCTTTCGTTTCATTATTTTATCATCAGAATTTTTGCTTAATCTACTAAGAAGCGAAATGGGTCGAAGCGAGATCAAACGCCTTGCCACTGGCAATCAAGATTCAATGAGAAATATTGGTCAAGATCGTATCCGTGAAATCCGTATTCCACTACCACCGCTTAGCGAACAAAAGGAAATTGTTAACGAAGTTGAACGCCTTCTGTCAGTGGCGGATGCAATTGAAGAAACGGTTCGACAAAGTTTGAAACAAGCGACACGCCTTCGCCAAAGCATCCTGAAGCTCGCTTTCGACGGCCGACTCGTTCCACAAGATCCATCGGATGAACCGGCTGAAATATTGCTCGAAAGGATCAAAGAGGAAAAAGAGGCCCGGCAGAAAGAGTTAAAAGGGAAAGGAAGAAAATCGCGCCCTCGTCGGGCAAAGGCCTCATAGGATTTATGTCAAACGAAGCGTCAACCATTATTAACCGCGTATGGAATTATTGTCATGTCCTAAAGGATGACGGTTTATCATATAGCGACTATCTCGAGCAGTTAACGTATCTCATCTTTCTCAAAATGGACGATGAGAACGATTCGCTGCCTGGCGCTTTTCGTATCAAGTCGAAGGTACCGGAAGACTACAACTGGAAGGCATTGAGAAAGCTCGAAGGCGATGATCTTGAGATCCAATACCGCCATACACTGGAGGCCCTTGGCAAGGGAACCGGATTGCTTGCCACGATCTTTCGTAAGGCGCAAAACAAAATCCAGGATCCTGCCAAGCTTCGCCGCCTGGTCAACCTTATTGAAGGTGAGAACTGGGTGGGGCTCGAAGTCGATGTAAAATCGGAGATTTACGAGGGATTGCTCGAAAGGAACGCACAGGATACAAAGAGCGGGGCCGGTCAGTATTTCACGCCGCGTAATCTTATCAAGGCGATCGTTACTGTAATGCGCCCGCAGCCGGATACTCGTATTTGTGACCCGGCTTGTGGAACGGGCGGATTTCTTCTCGCAGCCCACGACTACATAACAAAAAATTACACGCTCGATCAAAAGCAGAAAGACTTCCTGCGTGAAAAAGCTTTGAGCGGTAATGAGATCGTTGACGCGACGGCTCGCCTATGCGTCATGAACCTCTATTTGCACGGTATCGGCGATGACGACGATGTCCCGGTAAGCGTGGACGATAGCTTGAAATCGAACCCGAGCGAGTTTTTCCAGATGGTGCTTTCTAATCCGCCGTTCGGCAAGAAATCGAGTATCACGATCATTGACGAGGACGGTAAGGCCGGGAAGGAAAGCGTTACCTATCAGCGGACCGGGTTTACCTCGACTTCGAATAAACAGCTAAATTTCGTTCAGCATATCGTTTCGCAACTGGAAACACACGGGCACGCCGCCGTCGTTGTTCCGGACAACGTTCTGTTTGAAGGCGGAGCCGGTGAAACGATCCGTAAGAAACTCTTAACCACATGTGATGTTCATACGCTGCTGCGCCTCCCGACCGGTATATTCTACGCCCAGGGCGTAAAAGCAAACGTAATATTCTTCGACAAGAAACCCGGCCGCGAGAAACCGTGGACTTCAAAGCTCTGGATATACGACCTGCGTACAAACAAGCATTTCACACTCAAGACAAATCCTTTGAAGGAATCTGATCTCTTAGAGTTCATCGAAAGCTACAATCCAACAAACCGAAACGTGCGCACTGAAACCGACCGTTTCAAGTGTTTTGAGTATGAGGACCTGATCAAACGCGACAAGACCAGCCTCGATATTTTCTGGCTCAAAGACGATAGCCTGGAAGACTCTGCGGACATCCCCGCACCAGACATCTTAGCGCGGGACATTATGGAAAATCTCCAAGTAGCATTAGAACAATTTGCCGGTATCTATGAGGAGTTGGAGAGCGCTCCGGATGCCCCCGCATAAGGATGCAGCGATCTTAACGTCGCGTTGCGTACATTCCCTCGGTCAGCTTAGCCGCGGCTATGAGGGTATTTCGGACCTCA
>Ga0193752_1002018_pt1 | contig 15839 bp, 10 predicted proteins | sample H1c1metaG_FD_144924 | JGI IMG/M metagenome (GOLD analysis project Ga0193752, IMG submission 144924) | Soil microbial communities from a riparian zone of the East river system, Colorado, United States - H1c1 | ecosystem: Environmental > Terrestrial > Soil > Riparian zone | place: USA: East River... | reverse complement strand
TTGGGGGAAAGCTGCCCTGGATCACCGAGAAGATCATCGGCATGTCCCAGGCGATGGAAGATAACTTCTTGCGCTTTTTCATCCTGCTGATTTTGATCGCTGTATTTATTTTCAGCGTCAGGAAATCGGAGCGCTACAGGCAGTTGTCCACTAAGTTGGTACTGCGCCTGCCTATGGTGGGCAACCTGGTTCAGAAGATCTACCTGGCCCGGTTCTGTAATTCCATGCGGCTGCTCATCAATGCGCGGCTGCCATTGCTGCGGGCTATTGCTTTAAGCCGGCAAATGATCGGTTATTATCCTATAGAATCTTCTTTACAAAAAGTAGAGGATGATATCATGAAAGGTAAATCACTACATCAAAGCTTGCAGCAATTCAGCGTCTATCCCCGTAAAATGATCCAACTGATTAAGGTTGGTGAGGAAACCAATCAGCTCGATTACTTCTTCGCCAAAATATCCGACCAATATATCGATGAGGTGGAATACAAAACATCCACCTTAAGCAGCATGATGGAACCACTGATCATCATCTTTTTGGGCCTGATCGTCGGCGTGATATTGATTTCGATGTATTTGCCTTTGTTCCAAATGAACAATAGTTTTCAATAAGCAGTAATTCGTAATAAGAACTATGAAATAGGGCCTTAGTTAGCTAATATTAAAGATGACACGGCTAACAATAGCCGTACAGTCATGGGTAAACCGCCCGGTTGTCGGCACTGTCTACCTGCGCCAGTTGAGTATCCTCTGCTTCCAGGCGGCTTAGCAAACGGGACACAAGCAGGTGACGCTTTCGGTAGCAGGGAAGAGCTAATAAGATTTTGCTTTCTTTATTTTTTTCCCATTATCAATTAATAACCAATGACTGCCCATGTCCTTTAGTTTCATAATTCCAATATTGTGATAATAAAAAGTTTCGTACCTAACTGGAATATGAATATCTATAAAGTTACTGTTAGAATTAATTTGCACATCTTTGGTTAAGATCGCGGTAAAAGACGGTGATGGAATGTTTCGTGTATATCGTTCTGGCAGTTTTATCTCAACGGAAAGGTTTTTTGAAGTAAAATTGTTTATTAGTGTATCAATTTTAACGCCTTTCAAAAAAATATCTTTATCATCTAGGTGTATTATAAGTTTATACTCATTTAAGTGATCAAAGGTCAAGTCAGACATTATTTTAATTCTAAAATTATGTCCTAAATCGTTTTGGTATTCTTGTGATATCTTTGCAGGGAAATTATTATTGTTTATTGAATCGGCATGAAGTGTATATTGATTACCATCTTTCGAATAAACACCCTGGCTATAGATTAATGTATTATATAAGGTGTCGCTGTGGGAATATAAATATGAAAAAGCCGTGTCATTACTAAATTTCAACGAGAGAGTTTCCTTTACTCTAAAATCAGATAAGCCTAGCTTGCTGGCATGACAGGAGCAAAATACCGCTAAAAAAAAGAAAAGTATTTTTCTATTTATCATTGTTTAGATTTCATTTTCATTCGTGTTGTAACAGCTTTTTCAAAATTGGGATCATCAAGCCCGCATACCGTTGAGTTTGTCGTAGCACGTGGTAAATGGCCATCAATGCCATAATTTGCTTTGTAGGCAGGCGTTTCTATATCGACATCAAAGGTGCCATTTGGTTTTTTTATATCTGTTCCCGGTATCAATTCAAATAGTCCGTTTGATACCTGCCCCCCATGAGTAACTTCATGCGCCTTATTACTCAAATCCCCGGACACATTTATCACATAAATGCCTTCAGCCGTCCTCCCCATTGTAGTTTCATTTGTTGACATCCCATCGCTTTCACCCGTTTTAACCTGAGTGTTGAAAGTGAACATCACACCATTTGGTTTTTCCATATCGTTAATTGCCTGTAGGGTATTTTTATTAACTTCAATTCTTTGGTTGTTATTTGTAATTTCTGCATTTAAACTTGCAGCCTTCTTGCTGTCTCCTTTGGCTTCTGCGGTTGCAAGTTGCTTTGTAAGTTTTGCATTTGTATTTTCTAATTTGGAATTCACTCCATTAACTTCCTTTTTTATTCCTTCCGCTATATCCTTATTTTTATGCGACTTTTTATGGTTCTTATCTTCCGGATCATACAATTCCATCCCATCGGGATCGATAAACCTAACAGGATTATTAAGAACATAATTATATGGAGACCATCGTCGGCTTTTTTCAGCGAGCGGATCAATAGTATTCCACCTGGCAATTACCGGGTCATAAAAACGTGCACCATAATCGTATTCCTGTAACTCCTCCTGAAGCTCTTTTTTATTGTAAAGATATTCATTTTTTGGACTGGTTACACTCTGACTAATCTCCATTCCGAAAGGATAATAATCATCCTGTTGCACCTGAACGGCGGCACCCGTCTTGGTTTCGAAAGTGATGCGGGTGTTGCCCAGGTTGTCTCCCAGGTAATAAACATAGTTGTAAGTTGTTCCATTGGGTACTGCTTTTCCTTCTTCAGTCTGAATAAATGTAAGTGCCGGAGTGCTTACGCCGTCATATTGTATGCCGCTGATATAGTCGGTGATGTTATTGGCCGTGGTGCTGTTCTTTCGTAACTTATTGCCTGTAGCATCGTAGGTATAAGTAATGGTCTTGCTGCCGCTAATGCTTTGCGGCAGGTTCAGCAGGTTGTAACCGATCGTGATGCCGGTTGCTCCCTTGGTCGGGTCGGTGATCATATTGCCGTTGCCATCGTAGGTAAAGTTGGATATACCATGTTTCAGGCCCACGTCACTGGTCGTCTGGTCATTGATGCTTTGCAGTTGGTTGGTCGGGTTGCCGCCGCTGGTATAGGTATAGAGCAACAAATCTATAGCCGTGCCTGCCTGGTAGCGGCTCAGGCTGGTGATATTTCCCTGCAGGTCATAGCCCGGGAACTCTTTATAATTATCTAAAGTAGCCCCGGCGGTCAGCCGGTTCAGTTTATCGTAGGTGTATGCAAAACGGCTGGCCAGCGTCGGCCCCCAATTCTGGTACATGATGTTTCCATTATAAGCTTTACTTCCCCCGGAGGTATTGTAATTCAGCTGCATCTTAAACAAGGCGGCACTGCTGCCGAGCAGCCAGCCGCGTTCGTTATAGGTATAAGCGATATTCTGTAAAAAGTTAACACTGTCCTTACTGTGCAGGGATTTAGTTTTCACCTGCCCGATCTCGTTGTAGGCCAGCTGCGATACCAGCCTGTTGGTATCGGGTGCTAATGCCCCATTGGTGATCTGTTCCCAGTTCTTCAGCTTACGGCCCATATGGTCGTAAATATACTTATTGGCTATCGTCACCAATGGTGTGGTGGCATTGGCTCTGGTAAAATGTTTACGAGAGGTCGTAGTCTGCGCATTGGTAAAATTATAAGTCGTGGTGTTCAGATCATAATTATTGGTATCGATCACCCCGCCCAAATAATGCTGCGCATAGGTTTTTGTAGATCTGCCCAGGTCGTCATAATACATCGCATCCCACAGCTGGTTAGCCGGCGTGTTCAGCACGGCTGTTTTCTTTATCGTAGGCAGGCTGCGGGTCATTAGACTTATCCCGGATACCGGCTTGTATTTTGCCGGCAGGTTAGGAATATTGGCATAGGTATCATAAAAGTTAATGGTCAGTGTAGCGGTTACCGCCGTGTTCGGCCAGGCGACATTGGTATAACCGTTGCCGCTGTTTACCGGTGCTTCATACAGGTTGGTGGTAATGCCGGTAAGCGTGGTTTGCAGTGAGGCCCGGCTGATGGCCGTTCCGCCGTTGTTCCAAATACCCGAGATCACAGGTCTGCCCTGTGCATCGTATTTGGTAAATAGCCATTGATTAGCTGCACGCTGCAAGCTATCCTGGCTGGCTACCGGCTGATCCATGGTGTTGTAAACCGTATACTCCCAGCCTTTGCCGGGTATCTTTTTGCCGATAGGCCTGCCCAGTTCATCATATTGGTACTGGTAGCACAGGTTGTTCAGCGTAAGCTGGCTGATCGCTGCAGCACCGTCCGCACCTGATAATGGCGGCAGCACATAGGCCAGCTTGCCCATATCGTCATATACATAATAAGTGGATAATTGCTGTAGCGTAGTGCCCACATAATTGTAAGCTCTTTTCAGGATCACCTGCCCGTCAATATCTTTATACTCCTCCACTGTGCCTGCACGCCCACTTATCCAGTTCTCATCCTTGACAATGGTTACCGTTAAAGCGTTAGCTGCATAATAGCTGTTGTTATGCAATATCCGGGTATTGTTGCTGTTGATGGTCACATAGTAATTCGCTACCTGCCGGCTGTTTACCGAGTCCGCTGCCCAGGTGATGGCATTGTTCAGGGTATAGGTCATTTTTACCGTATGCCCGCTGCCGCTTACCCCGCTCGTACTTAATTGCCAGGGTGCGCCGGGTGCGCCTGCTTCGAGCGCCCTGTTTAAAGGCGAACTCTCCAAAGTCGTTTGTGAATAGGGATTGGCTATCGCGGTTACACCCGAACCTGATGGCGGGCTGGCATAAAAACTTCCCTGGTCGGTGGATACCGCGTTAGGCCTGAATGTTCCTGATGTGCCTGTCTGCGGCACAAAGGGCAGGTATTTGGTGATCTCCCGGCCGTACTGGTCATAGGCCATCGGCTGGATCACATCGTAACCAAGCGGTGAGCCCTGTTTCTGGATCGTTTGTACCGGCCTGCCCAGGCCATCCACGTATTGGATCCCTATCTGTACCTTGGTCTTGTCACTGGCATTCGCCGCCAGTGTGCTATCATTCACGATGCCACTGATACGCGGCGTTTTCGTGATGATGTAGTTCTGCGTGTTCGTCTGCGCTCGCGCTGCGATAGCACTTATCAGGAAAACAAGGATAAGTCCGATCGTATACTTTACGTTCAGGATTTCGGGCCGGAATGCTTGATTTTTCAATGACTACTTTTTAATGGATGAATCGATAGAGATAGATTTTGTTGATTCCTGTATTCACGCACTTCCCGATAGGAATAGAAGTATACTGAAATATTAAACACCTAGACACGAGCCTTAAATGTTTATCCCATCTTTGTCCCGAAATTTATGTTACCAACTTTGAGGTTATCGTGGTCATAGTGTGATAAGGTTAAAAGGTTAATGATTTGAAGATAGTTCTATTTTTAATAATCGTAAAATAGCTGCGCCTATTATTTATCAACATTTTTCAATTTAAATAAGTATTGCATCCTATTTTCTTCAGTAAATAATAGCTACATACCCGCTAAATTTGTCCTGCCCGTTTTTTGCGGTAATAACATAGTAATATGTTCCTGTAGGTAGTTGTTTATTACCTTTTGACCCATTCCAGGGGGTGCCGTAGCCTTTGCTCTCATAAACCAGTTGCCCGTACCTGCTAAATACTTTCACTGACGCGGTTTGGTCATCCTCCAAGCCTCCTATATTCCAGGTATCATTGATGCCATCGCCGTTGGGGGTGAAGGTATTAGGTATATGCACATCAGCACATTGCTCAGTTACATTGACCTGTTTGGTAGCCTGGCAACCATTATCATCTGTTACTGTTAAAATCACGGCCTGCGGATGGTTTACCTGGTAGGTTTGCTCACCCGGTTGTCCGTTCCAGGTATATTTTGCAAAACCTGGCGGTGCAGTCAGCGTTCCCACCTGGTGGGTATAAGTACAGATTGACATATCATTCATGTTGAATACAGGATTAGGTAAAAACACCACATTGGTATTAGCCTCAGTTATACATCCGGCAGCCGAGGTAACCGATACTTTATAATTGCCCGGCGTGGTCACGCTGATCAGGTCAGTGGTCTCCCCCGTTGACCATTTAACCGTTCCATCGGTGTGGTTCACTTTTAAGCCGATGGCTTGCCCCTCGCAAAGCGTGGTTTTTATAATTTGTTCAATACTTGCCGTTGGCGGTGGATTAAAGACCAGGGATTGACTTGTAGAATTTTGTAAGCAGATACTGCCATCGCTATTGGCTTCATTATTTTTTACTGAAACTGTATAGTTACCAGCAACACTTGTAGTCAGTGAAGTTTTATCCTGGTTATCCGTTAACAGAACTTTATCCCGGTACCAGTTAATTGTATAACTGGTAGATGCAGGTACATTTACAGTCAATATGGCTTGGTCACCTATACAATACGCAGGCTTATCAGTTTTGATAACCGGAACGGGTAATTGCACAACATCCACCTGTACTTCTTTTGACGAAACCCAGGACCCTACACAGGAGCTTACCTCCACCTTATATTTTCCTGTTTGTGTAATGCTCAAAGTACTAGTTATGTCTCCGATCAATACATTGTCTTTATACCAGCGGTACTGATAATTCGCACTCCCTTCAGCTTTAAGAATTACAGGTGTACCGCTACAATACCTTAATTCATCAGGATAGTTAAAGATAAAGACAGGCGAAGGTGTAAAAGATACCTGCTTAGGCAGAGCGGATTGAGAACAGTCCGCGATGGTGCTTTTTATAGTTACGGTATAGGTTCCGGCAATGGTTGTTTTGATGGTAGTCAAATCCTTATCCGCCGTAAGCAAATTCCCATCCCGATACCAATTGATGGTGTAACCGGCATCTGTAGGTGTATTCAGCGAAAGTGTCGCTTGATCCTCGGCACAATAAACTACTTTATCAGCAGTGATCTCCGGAACTGGAAGTGTGATCAAATCCACCTCTACTTCCTTAGACGGCACCCAACTATCGGTGCAGGCGCTTACCTCCACTTTATATTTACCGGTTTCAGTTATGGTAAAGCTGGAAGTGGTTTCGCCATTTAACACGCCATTAGTATACCAACGATAAGTATAAGCCGGGTTGTCATCTGTTTTTAAAACAACCGGCGTGTTATTGCAATAGGGCATCTTAGTGGGATAGTTAAAGCTGAAGTCCGGAGCCGTGATCACCTCTACCGTTAAATGATTGCTTTCCAGGTGAACATTTTGGCAGGGGTCGTAGAGCAGTGCATAATATTCTCCGGCGGCATTGATGATGAGTTTATCTTTTATTTCCGCAGGCAACTCCTGGCCGTTTTTATACCATTGCACAGCGTTGCCGGTACCAACATTGGTATTTAACACCGCGGTTACTGAAGTCCCTTCGCAGATTTTCGTGTCGGTTACCTGGCTATCCTGTCCTTCAAAGCTCACCGCGTGGAATTGCTGGCTGTTCAGATATTTCGCATAATCCGGTTTTACCAGGTAAAGCCCATCATCGCAAGCCAGCCATACGCCGTCTTCGCAAATAGGTGCTGTAATAGAAGCCGCATTCACGCAGATGTCATTAACCCGGATATTGCCCAATTCATCAAAATGAACAAGGGAAAACTGCCGCAATTGATTGGTAAAGCCATTGGGCAATTGAAAGTCATTATAAATTGAATTGCTGAAGTAAAGTCCCTGATCGGTTCCTACCAACAGGTTTTCCTTGACAGGGCCGGGATTGTTATAGGAGCTACCGCTGCCGAACGCGACCAAGCCATACAGGCTGGTGATCTTATTAACATTGATCCCGTTCAGATAATGAAGATGGGAACCTATCGGGTACTGGCTGCGGTTTGCATTATTCTGGAACATTCCCTTGCTGTTTCCCCAGAAAAGATTGGTATAATCCACCAGCAGGTCATAATCGTAAATGGAGGCATTGGCGCGGTAAGCTGTATTGATATGGTAGCCAAATTCATTCCCTCCTTCCCATAGGTAGTCGACTATAGTAGAACCGGCTTCCCCGGTGATCATGGCCGGTAAATATTTTATGGAATCTCCCCGCACCACATTGCTAAACGTTGAGGAGCTATCCTTATACATTGCAGTGCGGTAAGTTGCCTCATATACCTGGCTTAACCCGTCATTTAAAACTTTCACCGGCGATTCGGCAGTGATATCGTATTGACAAAATCCATGATCGGTGCCGATCATTAAGGCGTTGGGCAGTTTACCTCCGAGATAATTGCCGGTTTTATCAATGCCGACCGAGTTAACGATAGCCGGTATGCCATTGGCCGCACCAATTAATTTGAGCGTGCCGCTTTTATATTGAATTACATTGGTTGACCGGGTGGCTATAAACACAATATCCTGGCTGCGCCCAACTATATCTATAAATTCCAGGTTATTGTAGGTGGCAAATTGCGGGGTATAATTATCAATTTGATTGGTGAGGCTGTTAACCCGATAAATCTCGTTGTTTTTTGCCAGCACCCACAGGTAAGGATCATAAAAGTCTCTTTTAACTTTGATGATGGTTTTGCCCGGCAGTAAATGTGCATTCAAATGAAACTCCACATCCTGCTGGCCATAAGCTATTGCAGAAACAAACAGGAATATTATTACCAGGAAATTGCGATAAGGCCACATAGTAAGGTCGCTGCAATTTAAGGATTAATTCTGAACACATTATAATATGTTTATCATAAGTAATGAAGCACTATGGTAATTAAGGGTGCTGTTGTGCTTAACGTGTTCCAGTGCTGCGGCTAGTGGTGGTTGGCGCATTGGTGAAATTGCAGGGAATCTCACTATTTTGGGGTTGCCTGCGGCGGGGCTGTACGCTCATACTGCGCAGGCCTTATCCACATGGCCGGTATACGCTTCCATCCCTAACCCGGCGTTGCGGGCCAGTTGAGGGTTAACATGGTTAACACAATTTAGCTGTACGTTCAATTTAAATCATTGATAATCAAATATTAAATTATTTAAGGTGTTAACCAAGATTTAGACTATTTAAAGCTATTTTTGTGTATTCGGTTAAATAGGCACGAGTACGCGGCCCGCTCGCCTACGCTGCATACTCGCGCCAGTTTGGGGGGACTATTGTTTTAGCACCTCCGCTCCTGGTATGTGTTGATGTCGCTTTAATTCCTGAATTATTTCTTCCATATAATTTAGTTTCTTCTCCTCATCCAGTGTGGCTTCATTTTTTTTAAAGTATTCATTTATTTTCCCAATTACACTTTCAATAGAATAATTTGTTATTATTTGCACTCCGTTCTCTTTAGTGTATATAAAAAGATATGTTGAATGGTGGGATCCGATAATTCGAAATCTGTATATTCCTTCTACAAAACTAAAATGGCTTTTCTCGTCTTCGCCTAACAAGTGAAATACATACATGCCACCGGTCACTTTATAGGGACTCTTATTTTGTATAAAAGTATATAATTTACGGCTAATACTATCGTCCACTTTCACCATATGAGCTACATAAGACTTTTGACCTTCGGAAGATTTAAAACAAACTACTATTAGTAATACTATTATTATAAACCTAGTTTTCATCATTAATGGCTTTGGGATTCATTTTTTTTCTTCAACTCTTCTCTTTTCTGTTGCTCTACTTGATTGGCCTTATCCTCTTTATCATCCCTTTCAATTCCTTTATTATGCTGTTCATAGTTTACATCCTTTTTTATCTCCGATTTATTAGATCCATGCACATCCTCATGAGTTGCTATCAAGCCAAGTGCTACTATTTTTGAAAGACCCTCATATTTTTGACCTGAACCTGGTTTTATTGCTAAATCAACACTTCCAGCAAAAATTGTAATGGTCGCTTCTTTAATGCCCACGGCTTCACCATTATCATAGACTATACCTTTATCTATAGCCTTTTGATTTCCTTGATCTGTAATTCCATAAACGAGCTCCTGTTTTCCTTTATCATTAGTCAGAACTCCTGCATCGGATTCAATCTTAATAGTCGTCCTAATATCATTATTTAAGACTTCATCCATTGACGCTTTGTTATCAACTGCCATTAACGAGTTCCCCCAGGTTTTGGTATCCTCTGAAGCGTTGGCACTCCAACCTGTTTCTGGATCGTATGTTACAGGATTATTATCTGTGCCTGGCACCCATTCCATCCCATCAGGGTCAATATAACGAATCGGATTATTTCTCACATAATTATACGGGCTCCATCTCCGGTCTTTCTCCGCCAGCGGATCAATGGATTCCACCTCCCAATTACCGGATCATAGAACCTTGCCCCGTAATCGTATTGCCTACCATTAAGTTTTTCAGGTTGGTATTATTTTGGGGCTTTGCACTTTCTGGGTGCTATAAAGAACTTTTTGCCCCGTAAAGTTAAGCGTTAGTTTTGCATTTGCAAGTCTGTGGGTTGGCCGATTTTTATGCGCTGAGTGTTCGGGTTGGCCGTTTTTTCGAGCCTGGTAACCGGATAATCTTCTGTAAAGCAAAGGTAGCCTCCGAAGCAAGAGCAGTAAAGGGCTTTCGCGGCATAAACCCACAAGCCATTCACACACAGGCCATTTATTCCACGATCCCTTGACAGCCCTTTCTTCTCCCGCTTTTTGGTGCTTAACAGAGGTTATCCTGAGATTATATCATCAGATTAATAAAAAAGGCCGGACGTTTTCGACGGGGATGTAAGCATGGGTGGTGAGGGCGGCCGTGCGGCTTGCATCGCTGGCGTAAACGATCCAAAGGGGTTTGGGGGCACTGGAAGATTGCCCCAATTAAACAACTATGGCCTCCATGAGCGGTGGGAATGTTCAGGACAGTTTCAGCGGGTGGAATTTGTTAAGCGCATCTTTCAGGTCTTCCAGGTTACTTGTCTGGTAACGCTCCGTGCTGCTGACGTACCGGTGGCCAGCCATGTATTGCACCGTCCGCAGGTTCTTATCTTTCAGCCATTCCGTGATCACGCTTTGCCTGATCTGCATGGGGTGCTTTACTTTAGGGTTGATCCTGCGCAGTGCATAGGTCAGGTGCAGCAGGCTGTTTTTAAGGTTTTCGTTACTGTTTATGCTGATGATAAGCCGCTGTATGTCCTTTTCATCCTTATAGCTATTTGGTTTTCGGCCACCCCGGTCTGCCATGCGTTCCGCTATGATTTTAGGACGGATCAGTAGCTGGTATTCCTGTAGTTCCAGGATCTGATGAGGTTCGAGCGTAAGTATCCGGGTGTTTAGTTTACCGGTTTGCGGGATATGGATTTTACCTTCCCTCAGCTTCAGATGTTCAGCGCGAAGCGCATGCAGTTCGTCCCTCGTCACAGCCTGGTAAACCAGCAGTCCAATGATCACTTTATTGCGGTGGGTCCGTTCGTCTGTTACCGTATAGCTTTCATAAAGCGCCTCCAGTTCGGGTTTGGTTAACAGGTCATGGGGAACGTTCCTGATGGCACCTTTCAGCCGGATACCAGCTGCAGGATTTTGAGTAGCCTGCCCGTCATATTGCAGCCAGGTAAAGTAATATCCGACAGCCAGCATTACCCGGTTGATCAGATTGATACTCATGCTGTCTTTTTTAAGATAGTCGGCAAAGTCGAGCATTTCCGCATGCGTTACCTGTGGTATGGCCAGGCTTGATTCCGCCAGCCAGGCTAAGAAGTAACTGGCATATTTACGATGCTGATAAACGGTTTCCGATCCTAAGCCTTCGGCTTCAAGGTATTCTTCAAACTTGTTCATGCTTTAAGTGGGTGTAGATCTGCGTACTTTCCATACTGCTATGGCCGAGGAACCGCTGTATTTGCTCTAACTTCATTCCCGAATGCAGCAGGTGGCTGGCAATGCTGTGGCGCAGGGTGTGCAGCCCCGCAGGCTTTTTGATCCCGGCAGTTTTTTTCAGCTTTTGCAGCCGTTCATAAGCTGAGTACCCGGTGAGCCGGGTCCCATTTACGCTGAGCAATAAGGCTTCTTCTTTTTTATCACCGGCGAGATGAGGCCGGGCATATAGGATGTAGTTCTCCAGGTCGGCTTTGCCGATCCCGGCCAGCGGCACATAACGTTCTTTATAGCCTTTGCCTTTGCGCACGTAAACCAGTTCCTTATCCAGCAGGATGTCCCGGACGTTAATGCTGGCACCTTCGTTTTTACGCAGGCCGCAGCCATAGTACAAGGCCAGGATCGCTTTATCCCTCATGCCCAGGGTGTCATCTTTTACAGAGGCATATAGCCTGCTGATCTCAGCCTGGCTCAGGATACTTTTGATATTGCTGCTTTTACCACGGATGCGCATTTTAACGGTAAAGCTTTCCTGCCCGCTTTCAGTCAGGTAACGGCTGAACTTGCGTATGACCTGTAACTGCTTGCGGATGTAGTTTTTGCTCAGGCCGCCGCCCCATTTCTGATTGGGCCGCTGATCCAGGTATTCAAAGTAGTTTTTCAGGTGATCGGAATGTATATCATGCGGATGAAGGCAGTTCTTCGTCTCTAAATAAGCCAGGAACTCGGTCAGCATCTTAGGCATGTCCCGCTGGCTGGTAGGTTCGAAGTTGAGGATGCGCAGCCACTGACCGAAGCCTGCATGCAGCCTTATATAAAGCGGATTTTTAAGGGTGCCTTGCATTTTCTACTGCACTTGGGTTACTGCCTTCTTCGCGCTGGTTTTCTGCACGTTATGTAACCCATCGATGCTGTGGCTTACTGGTGGGCTACGGGTTACTGATTTGATCTTTTCGAGTATGCCTTTAACCATGTTTTGGGCATCATTGGCTAAGTTTTCCAGGTCGTTCCAATTCGGTATTTTATACTCAAAGCCTTTATAGCGGTTGCCACGGGCAATTTTGATATAGCCCATGCGTTCCAGTTCGTACAGATAACGGTTCAGGCTGCTTGGACTGAGCCGGAACGCAGCACGTACTTCTTTGCTGTAAAAGCTATCGGTGTCGTTTTGCTTTAGCCAGGCTTTCAGCTTTTCAAAGAATGAACGGCAGGCATCGTTCAGTTCATCGCTCTTTTTTAGCAAGGTTGTTTCCAGCAACCTGAAAGCGTTTTGTATATCCTCGATGGTACTTTCAATGTACTGCTCACCTGTATCCTCATCAGTTTTCAGTTCACGCTGGTACTGGTGGTAGTAGGTAATGGTTTCGGTAAACAGCAAAAGCAGCAGCATGGTGCGCCGTGGTTTGAACACGGCCTCCGGCAGTTGCAGGTAAGTGGCATAAGGGTTTTTAACGCTGATCGGCTTTAGCAAACGCTGCACGTTTTTTAGCTGTTCCCGTATATGGCGTTCCTCTTGCTGGTCAACCTGGCCAGCGCTCAATTTGCGCTGGTAGTCCATGATCCTTTTATCCTGCTCCGGGCTATTATCCATATAAAGCAGGATACAGCGGTTCGCATTATCTTCATAAAGCTGCTCTTTGGTGGTGCAGCCGCTTACACAAACCGGGCCTTCCACGTTCAGCGTTACCGTTTTCAGGTTGCCTTTACTGTCTTTCAGGGTTACGGTTTTGCTGATCCGGCGCTTGCTTTGCAGTTCCCGGAGCGGGTACAGCACGTTATCCGCGCCGTCCATGTCTTCGATCAGCAGCAGCTTATGTTTCAGTTCTTCCTTACCGAAGTAGTAAAAAGCATTCATACTGAGCGTGGTAATCTCCAGCTTATCTTCTTCCGGCATCAGGTCGCTGACCTTTTCCTGTAACCAGGTTTTGCCGGTGCCTGACGGCCCCAGGCACATCAGGTGCAGCGGTGTATTCCGCTTTCTGGAAGTGTAGGTCAGGTAGGCGATCAGGCTGTTCACTTCTTCGCCAATGATACCGCTCTGACCGATGGCCTGCCTGGTTCGGGATAGCAGATCAGCGGATTTCAGGTAGGTTGCAGCAGCTTTACGTTCAGTTTCGGTAAGCGTTTTCTTCTCCGGCTGGCGGGGTTTCATGGCTTCCAGGCGTTCCGCCCGGTAGCTTTCCAAAGCGGTGGTCAGCTGGCTTATGGCCGTGCTGATCTCGCGGGTTCCCATGTCCAACGCATCGGCAGCTTTCTCTATCAGCTGCTCTGCCTGTATACTGTTATACAGGTCTAAGTTGTGGCGAAAGACGGTTTGCTTATCATCGGTGCAAACCAGTTTAAGCGTAACCTTCAATCGGTCGAGGCCGGTCAGCTTGATGCCGCCCAGTATCGTAACATGCAGCTTACCGTCAAGGTAAAGCAGTAATTCCGGGTTCTCCGTGACCAGTTTAGCAGGTTTTTGCATCTGTTGATAAAACTCTCATTGTGCTATATATGATGCAAATATATTTATTAAGAAGACTTTAACAAGTTATTTATAACTTTAATAAGTCTTTTGTAGCACAATAAATGATTGATTGATACATTTTAGCTTTATTAATAGAATTTTATTGTAGTGTTTATGCTACGTATATTTGTGAGGATAGGTAATCAAACTACCGTAACTAAACGATATGAGCACTTTTGGTAAAAGATTAAGGGAATGCAGGGAAGCTAAAAAGTTTTCGCAGCAGAACTTAGGCGCGCTCATGCATACCACCTATACCGTTATCGGCAAATACGAGCGCGATGAAACCAAGCCATCTATTGAGGTAGCTGGCAAATTGGCAAAGGTACTTGATACTACGGTAGGTCATCTAATGGGCGAAACAGATACGTCGAATGTGCTTAAAGACCCCGCAATGTTAAAACGGCTCAATGACTTGAACGCGCTGCCAGACCCTGATAAGGATGGCATTTTATATGCGCTTGATGGACTATTGCGTGATGCAAAAGCCCGTCAAACTTACGGACGTTAAGCAAAAAGCCCGGCGCTCGGCCAGGCTATGTATCTTCAATTAAACCAATGCCTCTGCTCTATCTTTATTTTCTTGCTATCATAGTTTAATATCATGTAATGATCTTCCTTATATGGTATAAATCGTTCTCTTTTTAAACTCATAAGACTTAACCTCAGTGTGTCGTTATCTCCCTGGATTCTAACTTTTAAAAAATCCAATGAGCCATCTTTATCAAAATCACCAAAACAAGATTCACTGCCATACTTAGACCACAAAGGATAATATTTAATAGATCTCTTATCAGTAATATCAAAAAGATTACAAATGACAGAACTTGTACTACTACCACTTCCGGTATTTATGCATGTTAAAAGAAGATACTTTTCCCCATTATATTGCCCTTTGTAAACCTTAAACGATGCAACATCCAAATCACAGGCAAAGTCATGTTCAAAATGCCCCTTCAAATTAACTCTATGGCCATTCAGTATAAAATAACTGCAACCACTGTCTGTCTTGCTTTCCGGATAAAAGTATTCCAGCCTAAGTGACTTATTATTAAATAAGTAACTATAATTCAGCTTTCTGCTTTCTCCATCTACTATTGTTGTTTTTACTTTATGAGCAATGAAACTACCTGCTAAAGGTTTAAAGAGCTTAGGCTGATTTATGACAGATTTATAAAAGCTGCCGTACTGTGCAGATGCACTTTTTATCCATAACAACAATATAATAATCAGTATTCTTTTCATAATTAGTAATTAGGTGTGCCATGCTTAACAAGAGTTGGATCTATCCTATAAAAAACAGTATGCCCCGCTGCTGCCGTGCTTTCACGACGGTATGTGCCATTTGATAATGGTTGATTACCCATGTTAAATATATCATGGCTGGCATTAGTAAAATGAAAACCGTTCGCATGACTGTTATTTGGTAAGTCTCTGCCATCCCAACCTGTCGCCCCGTTAGAGTAGTCTCTTCCGCCTGAAGTAGCATTTACTGCTGCCCCCATCGCTGTGGTCATCGCCGGGTTACTGTTTCGCCCATCGGGAGTTGTGCAGTTAACCAAGTTTCCATACCGTACATTTCCATCAAAGGTTGCATTAGATATTTTACTTAACACGTCAGAAAATGAGGGGTTGCCACTTCTTTTATCTTTGCTTTCTGCATTGTAGTTATTTACAGATGCAGAAGCTATGCCATATTTCTCATCGTGATTATTGCTCTTAGCGTCAGATTCAGCATAAGCAACCCCCGCTAATTTAACTAAATCACTATTGCTAACACTCAACTGTTGGACTACAGGGATTCCTATTCCATAAGCAGTTAAATCTGTTTGCTGGGAAGCAGGAATCCCTGTAGTCC
>Ga0193752_1002017_pt1 | contig 15844 bp, 14 predicted proteins | sample H1c1metaG_FD_144924 | JGI IMG/M metagenome (GOLD analysis project Ga0193752, IMG submission 144924) | Soil microbial communities from a riparian zone of the East river system, Colorado, United States - H1c1 | ecosystem: Environmental > Terrestrial > Soil > Riparian zone | place: USA: East River... | reverse complement strand
TACTCCCGCCAAGGGCGAAGCTGAATCCGAGACGGAGCAAGAATCGGCGGGCGCCGGCGGCGCGCTGGAAAACTACACCTTGAATCTTAATGTACTGGCGCAACAAGGCAAGATCGATCCGCTGATTGGGCGCGACAAGGAACTGGAGCGCGCGATACAAATTTTGTGCCGCCGCCGCAAAAACAACCCGCTGCTGGTGGGCGAGGCCGGCGTGGGCAAGACCGCGATTGCCGAGGGGCTGGCGCGGCGTATTGTCGAAGAAAGCGTGCCGGATATACTGCAAAAAAGCACCGTCTACGCGCTCGACATGGGGGCGTTGCTGGCAGGCACCAAGTATCGTGGTGATTTTGAGCAGCGTTTGAAGGCGGTGTTGAAACAGTTGCAGGAAAACCCGCACGCGATTTTGTTTATCGACGAAATTCACACCCTGATCGGCGCGGGTGCCGCTTCGGGCGGCACGCTCGATGCATCCAACCTGCTGAAGCCCGCGTTGTCCAACGGGCAACTCAAGTGTATCGGCGCGACTACCTACACCGAGTTTCGCGGCGTGTTCGAAAAAGACCATGCGCTGTCACGGCGTTTTCAGAAAATCGACGTGCTGGAGCCTTCGGTCGAAGAAACCGTGCAAATCCTCAAAGGGCTCAAGTCGCGCTTCGAGGAACATCATGGCGTCAAATACATGGCGGGCGCCTTGACGGCCGCTGCCGAACTGGCGGCGCGCTTTATTAACGATCGTCACCTGCCTGATAAGGCGATCGATGTCATCGATGAGGCCGGCGCCGCGCAGCGCATCCTGCCGAAGTCGAAACAGAAAAAAGTCATCAGCAAACATGAGATCGAAGAAGTGGTGGCGAAGATCACGCGCATCCCGCCGCAGACCGTTTCGAACGATGACCGCAATTCGCTGAAGACGCTCGGCCGCGACTTGAAGGCTACGGTGTTTGGCCAGGACAAAGCCATCGATGCATTGACGACCGCGATCAAAATGGCGCGCAGTGGTCTGGGCAATCCGTTGAAGCCCATCGGCAGCTTCCTGTTCTCGGGTCCGACCGGTGTGGGCAAGACCGAGGTCGCGCGCCAGTTGGCGTACGTGATGGGCGTGGAGTTGATCCGCTTCGACATGTCGGAGTACATGGAGCGCCACGCGGTGTCGCGCCTTATCGGTGCGCCGCCGGGATACGTGGGCTTCGATCAAGGCGGGCTGCTTACCGAGCAGATCACCAAGCAGCCGTATTCGGTGCTGCTGCTCGACGAAATCGAAAAAGCGCATCCGGATATTTTCAACATTCTGTTGCAGGTGATGGATCATGGCACGCTCACCGACAATAACGGGCGCAAAGCCGATTTCCGCAACGTGGTGATCATCATGACCACCAATGCGGGTGCGTCCGAGTTGTCGAAATCCAGCATGGGTTTCGCGCCGAGCAAGCAGGCGGGCGATGAAATGGGCGAGATCAAGCGCCTGTTCACGCCGGAGTTCCGCAACCGGCTGGACGCGACGATTTCGTTTGCCGCGCTCGACCGCGAAGTCATCTTGCGCGTGGTGGATAAATTCCTCATGCAGCTTGAAGACCAGTTGCACGAGAAAAAAGTCGATATCACCTTCACGCAGGCGTTGAAAGACTACCTGGCGAAAAAAGGTTTCGATCCGGCGATGGGTGCGCGGCCGATGGCGAGGCTTATACAGGACACCATCCGCAGCGCTCTGGCTGACGAGTTGCTCTTCGGCAAACTGGCCAGCGGCGGCAAGGTGACGGTTGATCTGGATGCCAACGACAAAGTCAAACTGATCTTTGCCGAAGAGAAAAAAACGGAAGCCAGTGTGGTCTGAAGGTCTGGCTGCTGCGATAAAAGCCCCGGTTCTCCGGGGCTTTTTTTTGGTGCACGGTATTTCCGAGTGTGCATTCGTCGCGGCGTTGCTATACTAGACCGCAACCATTCTGACCAAGAGGAGGTAATCATGAAAAAATCATGGACCGGGGCATGGTGGGCAGCCGCGCTGCTGGCGGGCGCTGCCACGCCGCTGCAGGCGCAGGACGCCAATGCCGCACGCGCGCTCGCTGCAACCTGTTTTACCTGCCACGGCACGGACGGACGCAGTGTCGGAGGCGTGCCGCCGAGCATTGCCGGGCAAAACAAGACCATTTTGTTGCAGCAGCTCAAGGATTTTAAGGAGGGCAAGCGTCCCGCCACCATCATGCATCAGCATGCCAAAGGCTACACCGATGCGCAGCTTGAACAGATCGCGGGCTACTTTGCCGCGGTAAAACCTTGAGACCCTGAGCGGAACCAGGAGAAAATCATGACCATTTCCAGACGTGAATTCATGCAATGGACGGCAGCGGCAAGTGCGACAGCGCTGGCCGGGTGTGCAACCACCGGCAGTGGCGGCGCGGGGCGCGTGGTGGTGATCGGCGGCGGCATCGGCGGCGGCACCGCGGCGAAATATGTGAAGATGTGGTCACCCGACATCGATGTCACCGTGGTCGAGCGCGACGCGGGATTTATCTCGTGCCCGATCAGCAATCTGGTACTGGCGGGCAACACCAGCATCAATGAAATTTCCCGCGACTACAGCGGACTTGCCAATCGTGGCATCAAGGTTGTGCGCGACAATGCGCTGGCGATCGATCCCGCCGCAAAAACGGTGCGGCTTGCCGGCGGTAATACGCTCAACTACGACCGCTTGATTGTGTCGCCCGGCGTGGATTATCTGTACGACACGATTCCCGGGCTCAACAATGCCGCGGCGCAAAGTCAGGTGCTGCACGCGTGGAAGGCAGGGCCGCAGACGCTAGCGCTGCGCAAACAACTCGAATCGATGCCCGATGGCGGCGTATTCGTGTTTCACGTCCCGCTGGCGCCGTTCCGTTGCCCGCCGGGACCCTACGAGCGCGTATGTCAGGTCGCCGATTATTTCAAGCGCGCGAAGCCGAAGTCGAAAATCATCGTGCTCGATTCCAATTCAGACATCGTATCCAAGGCGGGCCTGTTTCGCGGCGCATGGAATAACCTTTACAAAGGCATGATCGATTACCGGCCCAATAGTGAAATCGCGGACGTCGATGTGAAAGGCATGACCATCAAACTGCAGTTCGGCGATGTCAAAGGCGATGTGCTCAACGTGGTGCCGCCGCAGCGCGCGGGCGAGATCGCGCGTCAGGCGGGCCTGATCACGGCGAACAATCGCTGGTGTGGTGTGGATTGGATGACGTGCGAATCAACGGCGGTGAAGGGCGTGCATGTGCTGGGCGATGCGACGTTGTCGGCGAATGCGATGCCCAAGTCGGCCAGCATGGCGAACCAGCACGCCAAGGTATGCGCGGCCGCGGTGATTGCGCTGATCAAAAATCAGCCGGTGAATCCGCAACCGATGATGATGAACACCTGCTACAGCTTCGTCGACGCTAAAAACGTGATTCATGTGGCATCGGTGCATCAGTACAGCGCGTCGGATAAAACCATGGTCGTCGTCAAGGGGGCTGGCGGCTTGTCCGACAAGCCCAGCGAACTCGAAGGCACTTACGCCTGGGGCTGGGCCAAAAACATTTGGGCCGATTCTCTGGCGTAGGCGTTATTTTGTAAGTGTTTGTTTTTATTAAGTTTTTTATTTATCTGGTTTACGTCGCGGCGGGATAAACCAGAACGTCGTGGCGACCAGCACGGCGAACGCAATGTAGATTGCGGTGAATACCCATTCCGGCGCGCTATAAAACATCACGCGGTGTACCCAGCGCGCGATAAAACTTTTTTCGTGGGCTACACCACGCAGCACGTCTTCCCACAGCGTCAATGGGCAAACGAAGCCGAATAGCGCTTCCCCCGCAACAAAAATGATGGCGGCCAGGTGCAGCGCGCGGAACTTGAAATTGCGCACCCACGGCCAGCTTGCTGCGTAACCGATCCAGATCAGCGCCAACCCGCCGATGACAAACAGCACAAAGGCAAAATGGACGAGCAGGATGATATCGGCCGCCAGGGTGTGCATGGGTGTAACCTGCCGACGGTGTTGCTGAAGGTAACCGGCCTATCCGGCCTGCGTGGTTTGCGCGCCCGCAAGTCCTTGCCCCAACGTGGACAAAATGCAGGCGCGCAAATTTTCCGGTAGCACCGGTTTCAGCATGAACTCAAATTTGTTCTGGCGCGCCTGATCGTTCAGATCGGGCGTGATGCTGCCGGTGACCAGTATCGCGGGAATTTCCGGATCGAGTTCTTGCCTCAGCCGTTGCGCAACCTGGATGCCGTTTTCACCGTTGCCCAGCCGGTAATCCACAATCAGCAGGTCGGGCAGACGCGCCAAAGCATGCACTGCGTCGAGTACTTCGTCGCCGCTGGTGGAGCCGATGACCTGGGCACCCCAGCCCGATAGCAGTGCTTTCATGCCTTCGACGATGGGTTCTTCGTCATCAATCACCACGATAAGCTTGCCGGACAGATCGGTCGGCGATGTCGGCGCAGGGCTTGCTTTCACTGCGGCGCGCGCCGGCAGTTCACCCAGCGGCACATCGAAACTGAAGGTGGATCCCTGTCCGGCGGTGGATTGCAACTGCATGGCGTACCCCAGCAGTTCGCACAGGCGCTGGACGATGGACAAGCCCAGGCCGAGGCCCTTTTTACTGGTGCGTCCGGGATTGCCGACTTGAAAAAATTCTTCAAAGATGTGTTGTTGATGTTCGGCTGGAATGCCGATCCCCGTATCGCGCACCGACACGCGCAAGCGATCCCCGACGCGTTCGAGCGTAAGCGCAATCTTGCCGGACGGCGTGTAACGGATGGCGTTGCTGACCAAATTGCGCAGAATGCGTTCGAGCAATAGCGGATCACTATGGACGGTATGCGACTCGGCGCTTATCTCCATTTGCAATTTCTTGGCTTTGGCCTCTACCGTGAATTCTTCGCGCAGCCGGGCGAGTATATCCTGGATAGCGAAGCCGCCGAGCTTTGGCTTGATCGCGCCCGAATCCAGCTTGGAGATGTCGAGCAGTTCATTGAACAGGGATTCCAGTGCATGAACCGATGCATTGATGCTGTTGACAACGCTCACCACGCCAGGATCGCGGATTTTTTCGGCCAGTGCTGACGCGAACAAACCCATCGCGTGCAGCGGCTGGCGCAGGTCATGGCTGGCCGCTGCAAAGAATTGCGTCTTCGCGCGATTTGCCTGCTCGGCTTCATCGCGCGCAGTTTCCAGATCGACATTCTGCGCCGCGAGTTTTTCAGCCAGCATTTCGTTCTCGAAGCGGTTGCGCAGCGATTCCACCAGCATTTGATTGTAGTTGCGGCCAAACGAAAGGTAGCCTAGCGTCACCATAGTCATGATCACGCTGACGGTGACATGCGGCACATCGCCTTCCATGGCGTTGCGTATGATGAAGGGCGCCAGCGCCGGCAGCACAAAGGCGTAGAAAGCAGGCATGTGAGACCCGATCAGCGGCACCGCCCCCGCGGCGGCGCCGAACACGACAATCGCAAGCAGTGCTTGATAGATCTCATGTCCTGACGTGTAGAACACGAACGCCATTGAACCCCACAGCACGCCTGAAATTACGGCGCCGGCTGTCCAATAGAGCGCGGCGCGATCGGTGTTGGTGCTGACGAAATTGTGTTTGCAGTCGTGAAAGTAGAGGATGAGCCGAAAGACCTGATTGACGACGACGCACGCGAGCCACACGGCTATCATCCACAAAGGCCGTTCGCCGATGAGGGCTGCCGCCAGCACGAATGCGCCGGCCACCTGGCCGACAAAGGAGCGCGGGAGCTGCTCGTACAGCACACGTATTTGTTCGGCGCGAACCAGCGTGTCGAGTTGCGATCTCGCGGTCGGATTCCAAAGCGCGCGTACTTTCTGCGATGTGTTCATATGGAATTCGAACGTTTGGCGCCGGTGCCGTTTCTGCAGTGCTCAACCACGCCGGCGGGCGGTGCGGTTACCGGTCTCAGGGCGCCGACAGTTTCAGCCCCAGCTTGCCGACGGCGACCACCGCCTGCGTGCGATTGGCGACATTGAGCGCACGCAAAATCGCGCTGATGTGTATCTTCACCGTGCCTTCAGCGAGATTCAAGTTACGGCAAATGAGTTTGTTGGGTTTGCCCTGCACCAACAGCGCCAGCACTTCGGCCTGACGGTCGGTGAGACCCAGGTCGCGGCAGGTGATCTCCTTTTGCGGGATGCCTGGTGTCGCCGACGGATGGGGATGTGCGGCCGTCGAATGCCGCAGCACTTCCGCAGGCAGATAGACGCCACCGCCGAGCACCAGGCGCAGCGCGCCCAGTAACACGTCATTCGACGACGTTTTGGGAATGAAGCCCATGGCGCCGTCGTCCAGCGCGCGCATCACGCTGGCTGGATCATCCGTGGCGGAGAGCACGACCACCGGGATGCCGGGATGCTGCTCGCGCAATTGGTGCAGTACCTCAAAGCCGTTGGCATCCGGCAGTGAAAGATCAAGCAGTATCAGATTCAGGTCGGGATTGTCTGACGCAGCCACCAGCGTTTCATGCGCATTGGCCGTGCTCAGCAAATTCAGATTCGGATCCAGCACTTTGAGCACTTGACGTAGTGCGTCACGGATAAGTGGATGGTCGTCGACTGCAAGTATCTTCACCGCTCTCTCATTTCTTATGCTGTCAATTGTAGGGGACGCCGATGGCGAGTCCTTAGAACCTAAGTACTAGGTTTACTAGGTTAGTAACAAGCAAGTGTATTACAAACCTGTTGCATTTTGAATATAACATAAGTATCTGTAATTAATGACTTTTTTTGAAAATGTCACCTGTGATAGCCGCTGCGCCCGAAACAACGGCGTAACACTTCTGGCTGATACCGCGAAATACCGCTTGTCGAGAGAATAGGCACGTGGGCGATTATTGTGATCGTCACACACCGAATGAACAAGGAACTCGACGGAGGCACCCATGTTAACCAACGACGAACGAAATCAACTGGTGGACGAGTACCGGCGCAACCCTGTTTCAGCCGTTGGCCTGCTGCTGACCTGTGCAGCGGGCTTGCTGATGGTGATCGTGTTGGCGCTGGTGGGGATCGACATCCATACCTTCAACAATGCCGACGCGCCCCGGCAAACCGCGACGCAATCCCGTTGAGCCGATGATGAGCGCACGCACAATGAGCATAAGCACCCGCGAGGCGGAATCCAGTGACGATGCAGCAGCCCAACGCCATCCCGGGCGACGGCAAAAAATGCAGCAGATGGTGCGCGACGAATTGGCGCTGGCGCTTGGCGCTGCGCTCAAGCTCGGCGCTGCCCTGCTGATTCTGGAAGGGCTGGTCTGGCTCGCGGCGGACAGCAGTCCGCAACGGGACCCCGATGTCATGACTGCAAAAGCCAACCCGTCCCACTCCGCCGAACCCGTGGCGCATGCCCCCATCGAACGCCTGCAAACCTCGGCACAGCAACTACCACGAACAGAGCACGGGGCGCAGTAAGCACCGCTTAAAGTTATACGCGGGTTACGTGCTGCCGCGCGCCACCGGCCGCGCGCGGTTGCTCACCCACTCGCTCCACGAACCCGGATACAGGCGCGAGCCATTCAGGCCCGCTACTTCCATCGCCAGCAGATTGTGGCAGGCCGTCACGCCGGAGCCGCATTGATGCACTATGGCAGCAGCGGCTTGTCCGTTGAGCACCGTTGTGAATTCCAGCTTGAGCTCGGCGGCAGATTTAAAGCAACCGTCTTCGCGTAAATTATTTTTGAAGAAGCGATTAACGGCGCCGGGTATATGTCCGGCGACCGGATCCAGCGTTTCGTTTTCGCCGCGAAAGCGGTCTGGGCTGCGCGCATCGATCACGCGCAGCGCATGGCTGTCGAGGCTGGCGGCGACAGCCTGGGTATCCACCATCCGTTGTGGATTGGGATTGGGATTGTACGTTGCCGGTTTTATCGAGGGCGGCTCGGTGGCCACCCGTTGCCCGGCCTTGACCCACTTATCGAATCCGCCATCAAGCACCGCTGCTTTGTTGTGGCCGATCCAGCGCAGCATCCACCACAGGCGCGAGGCGTACACGCCGCCGGCATTGTCGTAGGCGACAACCTGTTTGCCGTTATCGATGCCCAGCGCCGCCAGCCGCAAGGTAAACGTGATGGGATGCGGCAGAGGATGGCGTCCGTTGACGCCGGTCTTGGGGCCCGACAAATCTTCATCGAGATGCAGGAAGCGCGCGCCGGGAATATGCGCTGTTGCGTAGGCCGCACGACCCGCGTCGTATTGCGCGATGTCGTGACGGCAATCACATACGATCCAGTCCGCGTCATTCAGATGTGCGGCAAGCTCGGGGACAGCGATCAGGGTCGTGAAACTCATCGGGGGCCTTGATGCGTTGAAATGATGTGAAGAAGCGCGGGGAGCAACGGTAATCGAAAACTGCGCCGTTGCAAAGTTCGGCGCATCAAAAAAGCGGCAGAGCTTGCGCCCATGCCGCTTGTAAGTATTTGTTTTTATTGATTTTTATTTTTGTGTTGCAAGTCTGGATTTACACCTTCAGATGCGGTCCGATTTCACGTCGCAGAAATTCATGGAAGTGTTGCATCCCGTCTTCCAGTGGCGACTGATACGGCCCCGCATCGCTCGCACCTTGTTGGTACAGCGCTCTGCGGCCTGCTGTCATACGATTAATGATGTCGCGATCTTCGATGGCGGTTTCATGGTAAGCCGCCTGTTCCGCTTTGATGAACTCGCGCTCGAACAACACGATGTCTTCGGGATAATAAAATTCGACCACGTTGGCGCACGCTTCAGGCCCGCGCGGAATAATGTGGCTGACCACCAGCACGTGCGGATACCACTCGACCATCAACGCCGGAAAATAAGTCAGCCAGATCGCGCCGTGCGCCGGCGTTTTGTTCTCGTCGCGGCGCATCACTTGCTCGTGCCAGCGCCGGTAGATATCACTGCCGGGTTTGGCCAGACCATGTTTCACGCCGCAGGTCTGCACGCTGTACCAATCGCCGAATTCCCATTTGAGATCGGCCACATTCACAAACCCGGCCAGCCCCGGATGAAACGGTTCGACGTGGTAATCCTCAAGGTAAACTTCGATGAACGTCTTCCAGTTGCAGGCGTATTCTTCGACTTCAACGCGGTCGAACATGAAACCGGCGAAGTCGAGGTCTTTGGCAACACCGAGCGCACCCAAGTCGCGCGCGATGTCGCGTTGGCCCGCAAACAACAAGCCGTTCCAGTGGGTCAGCGGCGTTTGCGCGAGATCGAGACAAGGGTTTTCGGGAAAATGCGGCGCGCCCAGCAACTTGCCGTCGAGACCGTAGGTCCAGCGATGCAACGGGCATACAATATTTTTTGAGTTGCCGCGTCCGCGCAGCATTACCGCTTGCCGATGGCGGCAAATGTTGCCCAGAAGCGAGATGCCGTTGGCGTTGCGCACCAATGCCTTGGCGTCATCCGCCCATGACAGAGAATGGTAGTCGCCGGATTCCGGCGTGAGTAATTCATGTCCGGCGTAGTTGGGGCCGGCGTCGAACAGCAGACGCTTTTCCAACTCATAAATTTTCGGATCGAAATACCAGGCTACGGGAAGCTGCGAAGTGCACTGGCGAAACGCAACAACGCGGGAGAGGTCAGACATGCAGTGGGCGTGATAAAAGTCGGTGGTCAGGTTACCGGTAACTATAGTCTAAGGGACTGATTTTCAAGACTTTTGGGTTGAAAAAGAGGAAGCCATTCTTTCCCATGTCCCGACAAAAAGCAACGAAAATCCCATCACTTTGTAACCCTATGTTTATAAAACGAAATATCACCATAAAACGCCAACGCCGATTCGCCGGTGCCGTCGGTATCGGTGGCAATGGCGACCGCTGATACGGGGGGCGCATCGTCGCCAAAAGCCGCCTTGAAATCGGCCGCCACATCGCGTTCCACCGTAAGCCACTGGTTAACGCGGGAGGCACCGCTTTCGACGACAATTATGCGAACCAAATTAGTGTAACTGCTGGCTACTATCGTGCCGGCCGGCGCTTTGCCGTCCCACACATAACATAGCGTCGCCGCGGGCAGATTCGGGTCGTGCAGCGCCCGCGCCAGGCGCAGCTTGGTGCGTTCGGTAAACGAGAGTTTTGCCAGCGGGTAGTCGAACATCACGTAGACGCGCGCCGGGTAGTCGTCGCCCTTTTTCGAACGAATATCACTGCTTTTCAGAACGTTCGCGATTTTCCAGCGCCATTTAAGGTTTGGGTATTCAGTGGGATTCAGGTTGATGTTACGGCTAAGTCCGGAGGCCGATGCGTAGGCTTCCGCACGCACCACGGTTACGCCGCTGTCGTCCACCAGCGTGTAGCGCGTGCGACGGGTCGCACTGGAGACACCCAACGGCTTCCAGTTTTCAGGCAGCGCCATACCGGCTTTGAGCGCGGAAAACGCGCCAGCGGCCAGCATATCTGCCTGCGCCCACGCGCGCACGGCCACGCAACACGCGATCATTGCGACAGCGATGCCGATGGAATTATGCCAGCGGCGCGTGGTCATTGTTGATCACCAGCTCCGACCAGCGCCGGTAATCTGCCGGGCGGTCGATATCCCACAGCGTTTCGAGTTCGTGCCAGCGCCAGCGGAGTGCGCACAAACGCTCGCGCGTAGCCGCAAGCACCGTGTCGCCGCCCCACGCGATGCCGTCGAACAACCGCGCGTCGCAGCATGTCAATCCGATCAGCGCATAGCCGCCGTCTTCCGCCGGAATCAGCACTGCATCGCCGCCGCTGGCTAAAGCTGCTTGCGCGTCGTTCAGATGCTGCACCGTCAGCACCGGGCAGTCTGTGCCGACAATGATCACACGCTCGTGGCGTGCGAGACCTTCATCGAAGGCATTGCACATACGCGCGCCCAGGTTTTCACCTCGTTGTGGCACGAGAGTAACGCCGAAGCGCCGCGCGCGGTCTTTCAAAAATGGGTCGTTGACGTCGAATGCAGCGTGTAACTCCACCGGCCCAAGGCCGGCATCGGTGGCGGTGACCAGCGTGCGATGCACGAGTTGGCGATGCAGCGCTGCCGCACCCTCGGCGCCGAGCAACGGAATCAAACGCGTTTTCACCTCGCCCGCGCGTGGCGCCTTGGCGAACACGATGGTCAGCGCGTCACAACTTGTGAGGGGCATAGTGTTGCGCCAGTTCGCCGGGATCGGCGCCCAGCCAGTATTGCCAGCGGAGCCGCCACATCAGTAACACCGTGCGCAGCACGCCGTGCCTTTCCCAGCGTCGTCCCGACACCCGCATGCGGTGGCGCAGGTTAAGCGGACGGCCGTAGTGTTTCAGTTGCTTGGTGAGCGCTACATCCTCCATCAACGGAAACTGCGGAAATTTTCCTGCGGCTTCAAACAGCGAACGAGTGACGAAGAGGCCCTGATCCCCTGTCGAAACGCCGGTCAGGCGCGAACGCAGATTCATCAACGCACCGACCACGTGCAGCAACGGGCTGTTGCCGTCGAGTTCAACGTCGAAGCGCCCCCAGGTTTTTTGCGCGCGGTTCAAACCATCGGTGATAAGGCCGTCGGCGCGGCCGGGGAGCCTGCAATCCGCATGTAAAAATAACAGGATATCGCCGTGCGCCAGCGCCGCGCCGGCGTTCATTTGCAGCGCACGGCCACGCTTTGTAGTAATGACTTGATCTGCCAGCGGGTGTGCCAGCGACGCAGTGGCGTCGTCGCTACCGCCATCGACGACCACGACTTCCACGCCGCGCGTGCGCAGCGGCGCGAGCGCGGTTAACGTATCAACAATGCCTTCCGCTTCATTCAGGCAGGGAATAATGACCGAGAGCACGTGCTTTACTTTTTGGCGTCGTTAAGGCCCCAATCATAATCCAGATGTTTGATTTCGGCTTTGCCGTCTCGGATGATTTTTTGCTGTTCGGCGTTGTCGGTGAGGAGATTTGCGTATTTTGCGAAGAATTGTTCGCGCGACTTGATGCCTTTGAGTCCGCTGGTGAAATCGACCACATACCATTTGAAGATTTCGGAAACTTCCAGCGCGTTGTTCGCCGCACTGTAGCGGTTACGCGATTTGTCGGACAAAAAGCGCGTGACCTGTTCTTCGAGTTGCGCATCGAGCCGGTCGGCCACAAACGCTTCTTCGCGCAGCATGGGGCAGCCGACGGAGGCGCAGTTTACCGCCATGTGTATGCGCGGATCGTCATGCACACCCTTGGCACGGATGGTGTGGTGCTCGATGTTATCCAGCGTAAGCTTGCGACCGAACAGGCTGATGAAGTTATCCTTGAACGGATTGCCGATCAGCTTGCCGTAATCCCACACCGATTTGATGTTGGGATAGCGCAGCAGAATTTTTTCCACCATGTTGGCGTTGTAAGCGTTGATCAAAAATGCCAGTTGCTGGTTTTTGTTCCAGCCCTTGAAGTCGGATTCGCTTACTTTGGCGAGGGTGTCGAGATACGTTTTCAATTGCGCGCGGTCGGCAGCCATGCCGGTGTAGCGCATCTGTGAGGCTTTGCCGCCGTCGATCACCACCACGTGTTTTTTGAGTAGCATGGACCACTGCGCATGGCTGTGATCGAACTGACTCCATGCGGCGCTGGCCGTAAGTAACCACAGCAAGAATATCGTAACTATTTGTTTTAATTGCATTTTTTCGGATGCATTTCATATACTTTTAATGGTGTTCGGCCACAGGCGTAGCGCGAGTGCCTTGCCCCAGCAAGCCTAACGCAGCACCTACCACCGCGCCGACACCGCCGGCGCCACGCTGCCAGTGGTTGAACGCTGCCACGAATCGCAACTGCTGCTCGGTGGTCTGCGCTTTTTTCCATACGCCCGCCGCGTATTTGTTGGCTTCGCCCAGCGTCGGGTAAATGTGGATCGTGCCGAGTATCTTGTTCAAGCCGAAACCATGTTTCATCGCGGCGACGTATTCGACCAGCAGGTCGCCGGCGTGTTCCCCGGCGATGGTGACGCCAAGTATTTTGTCACTGCCCGGCGGCGTGATGACTTTCACCAGGCCGTGCGCCTCGCCGTCGGCGATGGCGCGGTCGAGATCGTCGATGCCATAGGTGTACACCTCGTGCGGAATGTTCTTTTCTTTGGCCTCGGTTTCGTTGATACCCACGCGGGCGACTTCGGGGTCGGTGAAGGTGCACCACGGTATCACCGAATAATCGACCTTGAATTTCTTGAAGTTGCCGAACAGCGCATTGACCGCGCAGTACCATGCCATATGCGACGCGGTATGCGTGAACTGGTAAGGACCGGCGACGTCGCCGCAGGCGAATATATTCGGGTAAATGGTTTCCAGATACTCGTTGACTTCCACCACGCGCTGCGCGGGAATGCCCAATGCTTCGAGGCCGTAGCCTTTGAGATTCGCAACGCGGCCGACGGCGCAGAGGATTTCATCGAACGCGATGCGTTTTTCGGCACCATTGCTTTCGACCACCAGAAATTTCTCGCCGTTTTCGACCACCACCTGTTTGGCTTTGTGATTAACCAGCACGTTAACGCCTTCGGCCTGAAAGCGTTTCATCACCAAGTCGGACACTTCCGGGTCTTCGCGGATCAATAGGCGCGGCAGCATTTCCACCTGCGTGACTTGCGAGCCAAAACGCGCAAAGCATTGCGTAAGTTCCGAGCCGATCGGGCCACCGCCCAGCACCACCAGGCGTTTGGGTAGCGTGCGTAGATTCCATACGTTGTCCGAAGTGAGCGGATTCGCTTCCGCCAGTCCCGCTATCGGCGGGATGAACGGGCGTGCGCCTGCGGCGATCACAATATTCTTGGTGGTAAAGGTTTTTTCGCCACCAGCGGTTTTGACTTTGACTTCCCACGGCGACACGATGGTCGCTTCGCCCTGTACGCAATCCACGCCGAGGCTGGAATAACGCGCCACGGAATCGTGCGGTTCGATATCTCTCACAATGCGTTGCACACGCTCCATCACTTCCGCGAAATCGAATTCCGCGCTCGCCTGCCGGATACCGAATTCCTTGGAGCGTTTCATATGCGACAGCAGCTTGGCCGAGCGGATCAGCGCTTTCGACGGTACGCAGCCGGTGTTCAGGCAGTCTCCGCCCATTTTGTGTTTTTCCACAAGGGTGACTTTGGCCTTCACCGCGGCAGCGATGTACGACGTGACCAAGCCCGCCGAACCGGCGCCGATCACCACCACGTTGCGGTCGTAACTCGCGGGGCGCTTCCATTTGGCGTAGACCTTGCGCGCCTTGAGTGCGTCGAGTATTTTTTTCGCGATCAGCGGGAAGATGCCGAGCAGTACAAAGGCGGAGATCAATCCTGCGCCGATCTTGAATGCGCCCAATTGCGTGCCAGCGTACACGTACACGATGGTACCTGCCAGCATGCCGAGCTGGCTCACCCAGTAATAGGTCGTGGTTTTTATCGAGGTGAGGCCCATCACCAGGTTGATTACAAAAAACGGAAACACCGGCACCAGCCGCAGCGCAAACAAATAAAACGCGCCTTCTTTTGCTACGCCCTCGTTGATGGGTTTTAGTTTGTCACCGAATTTGCTTTGCACCCAATCGCGCAGCAAAAAGCGCGAGGCCAGAAAGGCCAGCGTTGCACCGATGCACGAGGCAAACGACACCAGCACGGTGCCCCATAACAAGCCGAACACGGCGCCGCCGACAAGGGTCATGATAGCAGCGCCTGGGAATGAGAGTGCTGTTACCACGACATAAATAACGAAGAAAATCAGTCCCGCTGGTATGGGATTGCTCGCCACATAAGTGTCGATGACCGCGCGCTGCGATTTGAAGTAATCGAGACTGAAATATTGTTTGAGGTCAAAAACAAAAAAAGCCGCAATGGCGGCGACGATAATCAGCAACAGCAGAATTTTGCTTTTTTTCAAGGCGATTCCCCAGAGTTTGCTTCGGGTGTCGACCGTTGGTCGGGCCGCACCGGCATTGCTTACGTCAGTCGATTCGCGTCGTGCGCGGTGTACGCGGGACCGCATGTGATTCTTTGATAGTACGACAGATACGCCGCGCTGCCCGGCACCCATTGTGTGAGAAATTCATCATGCCAACGCGCATGATCATAGTGCACGGCCAGCGCATCGACATGAACGCCGCCGATGCGCGTACCATAAAGCGGTGTAACGTGCGGCGTAGGCGTAACCGCAATGCGCGTGATCACGCCGAATTGCGTGTCGCGAAAATTCGGCATGCCCGCGGCACCGTTGTTGAACACTGCGCAGCGCCCGCTTTCGCTGTCGTAGGCGTATCCCACCGGCAGGCAGGTGTGACTGCTGGCAACAATTTGGCATTGTGTTGTAAGTCTTTGTTTTTGAACATTATTTTTTGATTCATCCGCAGCGAACATTTCTTGTGACAGCGACCAACCCGCGAGCGATTCAAGGTCGCCATGCACGATGGCGATGCGCACGCCCGCGACTTGCGCCACCAGATGCATAGACAGCGCTGCAAGGCGCGTGCGCAAATCCAGGTGACGCCGCGCCGTATCGCGCAGCCTGATGATGATTTGATTGGAGCGTTCGACTTCGTCGGCGCCGACGCTGTCCGGATAACCACAGCCGCAGCCGGCGGCTTCATCGTCGTCCGCGATTTCGGTTTCGACGTTGCCGCGCAGCGCGTGATGTCGCAGCACTTCGCTGTTGATCGCGCGAAAACCCGCATCATCGACGTCGAACCAGTTGAAATCACCGTTGAACGCCAAGGTCACCGGCGAGGGCTCGCGTGCTGCAAGCGCAAGCACCGCCTCCAGCGCGGGCACGTTGCCGTAAAGACCGCCGATCACATACAGCGTTTCCGCATGAAAGTCCGGCGCGCGCGCCAACGCCTGCGGCGAATAGCGATAGTGCAGCGGACAGCTGCGTCCAGGTTGCACTT
>Ga0193752_1002016_pt1 | contig 15859 bp, 16 predicted proteins | sample H1c1metaG_FD_144924 | JGI IMG/M metagenome (GOLD analysis project Ga0193752, IMG submission 144924) | Soil microbial communities from a riparian zone of the East river system, Colorado, United States - H1c1 | ecosystem: Environmental > Terrestrial > Soil > Riparian zone | place: USA: East River... | reverse complement strand
ACCGCAGACAGGCCCAAGCCGAGCGCGATCGGACCGCGGATGCCGAAGCGCATCACCATCTTCGCCGAAAGGCCGAGCGAGAACGCCGCCATGATCAGGTTGGATGGCAGGAAGGCGAGGCCGACCTGCATCGGGCTGTAGCCGAGGACCAGCTGCATGTAGAGCGCGGAGATGAAGAACCAGGCGAACATCGCTGCGGCCCACAACGCGCCGACCACGCTCGACACCGAGAAGCTGCGCATGCGGAACATGCGCAGCGGCATGAGCGGGGCCGGCACCCGCGCCTCGATGGCGAGGAACACCGCGAGCAGCACCACGGAGGCGGCGAGCAGGCCCAGCGTCTGCATCGAGCCCCACCCGGACCCGTTGCCGTTGACGATCGCGTAGACCGCGAGCATCAGCGAGAGCGTCACAGTCAGCGCGCCGCCAATGTCCAGCCGCACCGGTCCCTGCGCGCCGCGGTCCGCCGGCAGCACAGACAGGCAGAACGCGTACACCGCAATGCCGATTGGCACGTTGACGAGGAATACCCAGTGCCAGCTGAGTACGTCCGTGAGCACGCCGCCCAGCAGCACGCCGATGCTGCCGCCGCTGGCGCAGACGAAGCCGTAGAAGCCCATCGCCTTGGCCCGCTCGCCCGCCTCGGTGAACAGGTTGATGATGAGCGACAGCGCGACCGCCGAGACCACCGCGCCGCCCAGGCCCTGGATGGCGCGCGCCGCGATCAGCACCGACTGCGATCCGGCCACCCCGCAGGCCACCGAGGCTGCCGTAAACAGGGTGATGCCGGCGAGGAACAGCTTGCGGTTGCCGTACAGGTCGCCCAGCCGCCCGCCGAGCAGCAGGAAGCCGCCGTAAGTGAGCATGTAGGCGTTGATGACCCAGACCAGCGACGACTCGGTAAAGCGCAGGTCCTCGCGGATTGAAGGCAGCGCGACGTTCACCACCGTCGTATCGAGCACGATCATCAGCTCGCCCAGGCACAATAGGTAAAGCGCCAGCCAACGCTTGTCTTTCGCCACCACTCAGGCCTCCAGGGACTTCTGCAGCGCGTCCATCAGCGCGCCCGTGCCGTGCTCGCGGCTGCCGGCGTCGTCGTAGCCGTCGAGGAACGCGCCTGCTCGGTGACTCTCATGCGCGTGCCCGGCGTCCACTGCCCGCTCGGCCCGGAGAACCAGGCCGCCTTCGCCTTCGGGTCCGACCAGGCGGCGAAGACGCGCTCCGGCGCATGCGGCAGCTCGCGCACGATCGTGAAGCTGCCGTGCACGGCGGAGATTTTCTTCCCCTGCATTGCGGTCTCCTTACTTCTCGGAGACTGTCTTCAGATCGGCGAGGCCCTTCTCGAACTCCTTGCCGATCATGCCGTCCATGTCGCAGAACACCTGGATCACCTTGGTGATATACGGCGAGGGACCTTGCATATCCCAGGTGACTTCGGTGGCGTCACCCTTGGGCACCAGCGAGAACACCACCTTGTTGTGGCCTTCGAACGGCTTGACGAAGTCCAGGTCGAGCGCGACCCGCGAAGGCTGCGCCTCGGTGATCGTCATGCTGCCTTCGCCGACCTCGCTGTTGCCGGCCCACGCGTACCTCGCGCCCTTGCCTTTTGGCTCCCCGGTGTAGGTGCGCTTCATGGCCGGATCCATCTTTTCCCAGGGGGACCACGCCTTCCAGGCCTGGAAATCCGACAGCACGGCCGCGATCTTCTCGGGCGGCGCCTTGATGCTCGCCGAGCGCTGCACGCGGAAGTTGTCGGGCTTGGTCGTGGCGAAGGCCAGCACGCCGGCGACGGCCAGCACGAGCACGATGAGAATGATCTTGATGATTTTCATTTTGATAGGTGCACCGTAAGGTGGTCCAGCGTCCCGCCCCAGCCCTGCTTCATGCTGTCGCGGCCCTCTTCGAAGGTCTTGCGCTCGAGCTCGCTCGAGCCGTCGGCGGGCAGCCACTGCACCGTGACCCTGGTCTTGCCGCCAGCCTGCTCTTCGAACATGGCGGTGGATTGGATCTCCAGCGGCCAGTTCGGGCTCCACGGGTGGCGCGTGACGCCGCCCTTCGCGTCCGAGAACGACACGATGAAGACCAGCCTGTGCGGCGCCTTGATCTCGCGGTAGACGAACCGGCCCCACACGTCGGTGCCGTCGGGCCCGGTCATGCCGTAGAGAAAGCTGCCTCCGGGCCGCAGGTCGACCTTGCAGGTATGGACCTTGAAGCCCGCCGGGCCCCACCACTGCTTGAGCTGGTCGGTCTCCGTCCAAGCCTTCCACACCTTGTCGCGCGATGCGTCGAACACGCGGCTCGTCTCGAAAGTCCTCATGCGTCGACCACTACCTTGAAGCCGCCCCAGATCATGCGCTTGGGGTCGAAGGGCATCTTCTTCATGTCCATGCCGCCAAAGCGCTTGTCGGACATCGCCTTCTTGTTGACGCTGTCGCGGTGCTTGCGGTTGCGGTAGACGATGTACGAGAACCAGACCGTCTCGTTCTTCTTCTGCTTCACCGCCCGCGGAAACGAGGTCGTCTTGCCCCACGACACGTCGTCCGCGATGCACTCCCGGTACTCGAGCGCGCCATGCTCCAGCCAGACTTTCTTGCCCAGGCGCGCCATCTTGGTATAGGCCGCGCGCTTGTTCTTCGGAACAGGGATCAGGAATCCGTCTACGTACATAAGAGCCTCCTAGTGGGTTAGTCGGTTTTCAGCATGCGGCCGAGCCGCTTGAAGTCGCCGCGCCAGGCGTCGGGCGCCCGCGGGTCGAGCACCGGGTCGAGCGTGAACGTGAGCTCGGTGCCGTCCGCGGTCGGCCGCAGGTCCACCGTCACCAGCGCCTCGTGGTCGAACGGCGAGCCGCGCTGGTCCCAGGTAAAGACCAGCCTTCGGTTGGCCTCCACCTCGCGGTAGACGCCCTGCACGGTGTAAGCCGTACCGCTCGAGTCGCGCATCACCAGGCGGTAGGGCCCGCCGGCGCGCACGTCCCACTCGGCCTGCCACGCCGCCGCCTCGGTCTGGCCGAACCAGATGCGCAGCGCCGCGGCGTCGATCCAGGCGCCCCATACTTTCTCCGGCGCGACGGCGAAGCTCCGCCTGAGGACCAGTTTTTCCAGTGTCTTTTCCATGACCTATGCGCCCTGCAGGAACTGCTCCAGCTTGACCAGCGATTCGCTCCAGCCGCGCTGGTGCCCGTCGCGCACCGATTCGTCGAACAGCTGCGAGTGCACGAAGTCGAGCTCGGTGCCGCCGCCGTCGGGCTTAAAGAGGAGCGTCACCAGCGACTCGCGCTCCGGCGTGGTCCGCGGCCAGGTCCAGGTGAATGCCAGCTTGCGGTTCGGCACGACCTCCTTGTAGACCCCGGTCACCTCGTGCTCGGTACCCTGGGGACCGCCGAAAATGATGCGGAAGCGGCCGCCGACGCGCACGTCGAGCTGCGCGAGCGACACCGGGTCGTTGCCACCCGGTCCCCACCAGCGCTTTATCGCTTCCGGGTCGGTCCACGCCCGCCAGACCTTCTCCGGGGAGACGGGGTAGTGGCGCTGGAGGTTAAGCGAGGGCTTCTCGGCGAGCCTAGTTGTCTCCATGTCTGCAGTTCCTCTTGCTGGTACAGGTAGCGGGCGAGCGAATCGAGCTTCTCGGTCCAGAACTGCTCGTAGCGCTGCATCCAGGTGGAGGCGGCCTGCATCGGCTGCGCCGACAGCTCGCAGCTCACCACCCTGCCCTCCTTGGAGCGCGCGATCAGCCCTGCGTCCTCGAGCACCCGCAGGTGCTTCATGAAGCCGGGCAGCGACATCTCGTGCTCGTTCGCCAGCTCGGTGACCTGGCGGTCGCCCACGGCGAGCGACTGCAGCACGTGGCGCCGCGTCCGGTCGGACAAGGCGGCAAACACGGTGTCGAGATCGTCCTCTGAATACTTAACCATTAGGTTTAGTTTCAGCCAAAGCGCCGACGCTGTCAACTAGTATTGCAAAAGCGTTACGTCAGGCTGTCCTGGTAGATCCGCCGTACCGTTTCAATCGTGTCGGCATCGTTTGCCTGCTTGTCCGGTCGATAGCCCTTCACGCGCGCGAAGCGCAACGCGAGGCCGCCCGGATAGTGCGGACTTTCCTGCAGGTCGTTGAAGGCAATCTCGACCACCAGCTCGGGCCGCACGTACACGGTCCAGTCGTCGCGCTGCACTTCACGTGCCTGCAGCTCGCGCGTCTGCCAGGCCAGCAGCTCGTCGGTCATGCCTTTGAAAGTCTTGCCCAGCATGACGAAGCCCCCGCTGGCCGGGTCGCGCGCTCCCAGGTGCAGGTTGGACAGGAAGCCGCGCCTGCGCCCGCTCCCCCACTCGGCGGCCAGGACCACAAGGTCGAGCGTCTTTGCGCGCTTCACCTTGAACCAGCTGGCGCCCCGCCTTCCCGCCTCGTACGGCGCGTCCGGCGCCTTTGCCATGACGCCCTCATGGCCCCTGGCGAGCACGTCTTCGTAGAAGGCCTGCGCCTGCGCCACGTCCGAGGTGATCAGGCTCGGAACCAGGTTCTCCGGCAACGCTTCCGCAAGCGCCTGCCGGCGCTCGCGCGCGCCGAGGTCCACGAGGGGGCGGCCATCCTTGAAGAGACAGTCGAAGAAAAAGACCGACAGAGGCAGCTCGTGGCGCAGCGCCTCGATGTCGAGCTTGCGGCCGAAGCGCCGCATCGTCGTCTGAAACGGCAGCGGGCGCCCGTCCGGGCGCAGCGCGATCACTTCGCCGTCGAGAATCAGGGACTCCGCCTGCGCGCGTCTCACGACCTCCACGACCTCGGGCACCGCAGCGGTTACCTCCTTGAGGCTGCGCGTGAAAACGCGCACCTCGTCGCCCGACTTGTGCACCTGGACGCGCGCGCCGTCGAGCTTCCACTCGAGCAGCGCCGTACCGAGCGCCGCCAGGGCGGCGCCGTTGTCCTCGGCCGGCTGCGCCAGCATCGGCAGCACCGGCTGCATGAGGCGGATCGAGAAACGATCGAGCGGCTCGCCGGCCAGCGCCGCGCGCGCCACCTGCGCGACGCCGCCCGCGAAGGTCGCCGCGCGCCTTACCTCGGCGGCCTGCAACTGCGCCGCCGCCGCCACAGCGTCGAGCATCACGCCTTCAAGTGCCCCCTGCCGCAGCTCGCCGATGATCAGGCGGGTCAGGAAATCCTGCTCTTCGGCGCTCGCCCTTTCAAACAGGCTCTCCAGCAGCGCTTCGCGCCGCTGCGCGGCCCCCTTGCCTTTGACGGCTTTCAGCTGCGTGAACGCGGTGTCGACTTCAGCCAGCGTCAATGAAGGCGAGGCGGCAGGCGAGCGTGCGGAGCGCAGCGTGGCGTACCCGATCGTCAGCTTGCCCTGCCGGATGTCGCCGCTCAGATAGGGAATGGCGATCTCGACCTCCTGCGGATCGAGCCGTTTCATGCACTCGGCGAGGCTGCGGACCTTCGCCAGGCGGCTCGACGTGCGCGCCACCTCGTTCGAGGCGCGCACCACGTCGGCCAGCAGAGTCACGCCGAGGTTTCGGCCGGCCGCGCGAGGAGGAGGGAAAGGATGCTGTGCAGCTTGTCACGCAGCTGGCGGCGGTCGACGATCATGTCGATCGCGCCCTTCTCCAGCAGGAACTCGGCGCGCTGGAAGCCCTCGGGCAGCTTCTGCCGCACCGTCTGCTCGATCACGCGCGGCCCGGCGAAGCCGATCAGCGCCTTCGGCTCGGCGATGACGACGTCACCGATCATCGCAAAGCTTGCCGACACGCCGCCCATGGTCGGGTCGGCCAGCACGGAGACGAACGGCAGCTTGCGCTCGGCCAGATCAGTCAGGGCTGCGGTCGTCTTCGCCATCTGCGCCAGGGAAAGCAGCCCCTCCTGCATGCGCGCGCCGCCCGAGGCGGTGACGCAGATGAACGGCAGCTTCTGCTCGATCGCCACGCGCACGCCGCGCACGAACCGCTCGCCGACCACCGAGCCCATCGAGCCGCCCATGAAATCGAACTCGAACGCGGCGCACACCACGCCGAGCGCCTTGATCGAGCCCTGCATGACCACCAGCGCGTCGCCCTCGGCGGTCTGCTCCTGCGCCTCGGCCAGCCGCTCGGGGTAGCGGCGCGAATCCTTGAACTTGAGGGTGTCGACCGGCAGCACCTCGGCGCCGATCTCGAAGCGCCCGTCGGCGTCGAGCAGGGCGTCGAGCCGCGGGCGGGCGCCGAGCCGCTCGTGGTGGCCGCACTTCGGGCAGACGTTGAGGTTCTTCTCCAGGTCGGTGCTGTAGAGCACCGCGTCGCAGGACGCGCATTTGGTCCACAGGCCCTCGGGCACGGTCTTGCGCGCGGCGCCGCCGGGGCCGGTGCGCTGGATCTTGGGCGGCAGGAGCTTTTGCAGCCAGCTCATCGGTCAAATGAGGCGTCCAGCGCCTCTCGGATGGGTTTCATGAAAGCCTTCACCCGCGAGACCGCGGAATCGGCGCTGCCGGCCTCGATTTCCTGGATGATCCGGCTGCCGATCACCACCGCGTCCGCGGTCTGCGCCACGCGCCGCGCGGATTCCGCGTCGCGGATGCCGAAGCCGACGCCGATGGGCATGCGCGTGGCGACACGGATCGCCAGTATATTTTTGGTAATCTCAGAAAAATCAATATTCGCGGCACCCGTGACACCGCGCAGCGATACGTAGTACAGGTAGCCGCTGCCGCTGCGCGCGACTTCATCGATGCGCTTCTTGGTTGAGGTAGGGGCGAGCAGGAAGATCGGGTCGATGTCATTGCGCTTCATCAGGGCGGAGAACTCGAGGCACTCCTCGGGCGGATAGTCGACCACGATGACGCCATCGATGCCAGCGGCTTTTGCCGAGACAGCGAACTTTTCCATGCCCATTGCCTCGATCGGATTGGCGTAGCCCATCAGCACCACCGGCGTGGTCTTGTCTTTGTTCCTGAATTGGACGACCAGCGCCAGCACATCCTTGAGGCCGACGCCGTGCTTCAGGGCCCGTTCGCCCGAGCGCTGGATCACCGGACCGTCGGCCATCGGATCGGAGAAAGGCACGCCGAGCTCGAGGATGTCGGCACCGGACTCCACCAGCGCCAGCATCAGCGGCACGGTAAGCGAGGGATGCGGATCGCCCGCGGTGATGTACGGAATGAGCGCCTTGCGCTTCGCCTTGGCGAGAGCCTCGAAGCGGCCCTGGATTCGCGACATCAAAGCGTCTTCCCCGAGCGCTCGGCTACCGTATGCATGTCCTTGTCGCCGCGGCCGGAGAGGTTGACGAGGAGGATCGCGTCCTTCGGCATCGAAGGCGCCATCTTCATGGCCTGCGCCACGGCGTGCGCGGACTCGAGCGCCGGGATGATGCCTTCACTGCGGCACAGCTCGTGGAACGCAGCGAGCGCCTCGGCGTCGGTGACCGCGACATACTCGGCGCGCTTGCTGTCTTTCAGCCAGGCGTGCTCGGGGCCGACGCCCGGGTAGTCGAGCCCCGCCGACACCGAGTGCGTCTCGGTGATCTGGCCGTTGGCGTCCTGCAGCAGGTAGGTGCGGTTGCCGTGCAGCACGCCGGGCCGGCCGGCGCACAGCGAGGCGGCATGCTTGCCCGTCTCGAGTCCCTCGCCTGCCGCCTCGACGCCGATCAGCTTCACCTTGCCGTGCGGGATGTAGGGATAGAACAGGCCGATGGCGTTGGAGCCGCCGCCGACGCAGGCGATCACGGCGTCGGGCTGCCGGCCGGCGAGCTCCTGCATCTGGACGATGCTTTCCTCGCCGATCACCTTCTGGAAATCGCGCACCATCATCGGGTATGGGTGCGGGCCGGCGACGGTGCCGATGATGTAGAAGGTGCTGTCGACGTTCGTCACCCAGTCGCGCATCGCTTCGTTGAGCGCGTCCTTCAGCGTCTTCGAGCCCGATTCGACCGGCACCACCTTCGCGCCGAGCACGCCCATGCGGTGCACGTTGGCCGCCTGGCGCTTCACATCCTCGCTGCCCATGTACACCACGCACTCCATGCCGTAGCGCGCGGCGACGGTGGCGCTCGCCACGCCGTGCATGCCGGCGCCGGTCTCGGCGATGACGCGCGGCTTCTTCATGTTGCGCGCGAGCAGCGCCTGGCCGATTGTGTTGTTGATCTTGTGCGCGCCGGTGTGGTTCAGGTCCTCGCGCTTGATGTAGATGCGCGCGCCGCCGCACTTTTCGGTCAATCTTTTCGCGAAATAAACGGGGCTCGGGCGCCCGACGTAGTGCTTCAACTCGTAGCGGAACTCGGCCTGGAACTCGGCATCCTCGCGCGCGCGCTCGTAGGCCACGCGCAGCTCGTCCAGCGCCGCGCTCAGCGTCTCGGCGACGAAGATGCCGCCGTAGGGGCCGAAGTGGCCGCGCGCGTCGGGCAAGTCATACATCCGCATTCCTGACCTCCGAGATGAACGCGGCGATCTTCGCTGCGTCCTTGATGCCTTTCGCCGACTCGACGCCGCTCGACACGTCGACGCCCCACGGGCGCAGCTTGCGGATCGCCTCCGCCACGTTGCCGCGGTCCAGGCCGCCCGAGAGCACCAGCGGCCGCTCGAGCTTGCCCGGCACCAGCGACCAGTCGAACCGCTCGCCCACGCCGCCGTAGGCTTCGACGAAGCTGTCGAGCAACCAGGCCGACGCGGCCTCAAAGGGGCGCAGATATTCTAACAAATCAAGACCTTTGCTCTCCCCGGTTTTTACCCGGCATGCCTTGATGTAGGGCAGGCCGAACTGCGCGCAGAACTGTGGCGTCTCCTCGCCGTGGAACTGCAGCATGCCGGGCTTCACGCGACCGATCACCTGGGCGACCTGCGCCGCGTCGGGATTCACGAACAGCGCGACGGTTTGCACGAAAGGCGGCAGCGCATCGCGGATCTCGATCGCCCGCTCGCCCGACAGGTAGCGCGGGCTTGGCGGATAGAACACCAGGCCGATGGCGTCGGCGCCCGCCTCGGCGGCGGCACGCGCGTCCCCTGGCCGGGTGATGCCGCAGATCTTGACCCGCGTCCTCACTGAGGAAGGCTCCATTTCGCCTCGTATTCTATTTTCTCCAGATAGAGGCCCTCGGGACCGAAAGTCGGCGCCGCCTTGCTGCGGTCCCTCGAGAGAAGGATTTCCCTCACCTGCAGGGATGCAAGGCTGCCCTTGCCGACGTAGACCAGCGTGCCGACCAGGTTGCGCACCATGTGATGCAGGAAGGCATTGGCGCGCACGACGAAGTCGATGCGGTCGTCTGTTCTTTCCACTGAAAACTCATGGATCCGCCGTACCGGGGACTTCGCCTGGCACTCGGACGAACGGAAAGCGGAAAAGTCATGCTCGCCGACCAGCAGCGCCGCCGCCTCGCGCATGCGCTCGGCGTCGAGCGGCAGGTGGAACCAGCCGACATGGCTCGCGGCGAGCGCCGGGCGCACCGGGCGGTTGAGCAGCTCGTAGCGGTAGGTGCGGGCGAACGCGCTGAAGCGCGCATGGAATTCGTCCGGCACGGGGTGCGACCAGAGCACTGCAACGGTGTCGGGCAGCAGGGCATTGACGCCGCGAACCCAGGCTGAGGCCGGCCGCTGGGCGCCGGTATCGAAATGCACCACCTGCGCGCGCGCGTGCACGCCGCGGTCGGTCCTGCCCGCGCAAGTGACGCTCACTGATTCACCGGCGATCTCGGCGAGTGCGGGTTCGAGCGCGTCCTGCACCGTACCGCCGCCTGGCTGGGTCTGCCAGCCGAGAAAGCGGCTGCCGTCGTACTCGAGTCCTAAGGCTATCCTGATGACAACTAGCCTAGCTTGGCGAGCAGCTGCTCGGCCTGGCCCTTCTGCGCCGCGTCGCCGTCCTTCACGACCTCGTTGAGCAGCTCGCGGGCACCGTCCTTGTCGCCCATTTCCTCGTAGGCCTTGGCGAGGTCGAGCTTGGTGGCGACCTCCTGCCATTTCGGGTCAGAGCCGCCGCCGGAGGGCGCCGAGGGCTCCGACGGCGAGCCGAGGTCGAGGCTGATCTCCGACAGGTCGGGCGTCGCCGGCGCGCCCGGCTCGGCCTTCTCACCGGGCATGTCGTCCAGCTTGAGGTCGAAATCCAGTCCGCCGTCGGAAGGCGGTGGCGCCGCCGGCGCCTCTGCCGGTGCTTCGGTCTTCGGCCCTCCCAGATCGAAGTCGAGGCCCGAAGCCGTCGAATCCGGCGCGGGCGCTCCCATGATGAGCGTGCCTTCCGGGGTGAAATCGGTCGGCGGCGTGCCGCCGGCCGGGGTATCGCCGCCGAGGTCGAAGTCGACGCTGCCGTCCGATGCGGAGGGCTCCTGTGTCGGCGCGTCCAGCGAAATGTCGGGGGCCATTGCCTGGCTCGTACTGGCGCCGCCCAGGTCGAAGTCCAGGGCCGGTGCCGCCGCTGCGGCGGCCGCGGCTGCCGCAGCGCCTGCTCCGCCGGCGCCGCCGTACAGACCGTTCTGCGGATCGATCGAGCGTCCGAGCGCCGCTGCCTTCTCCCATTCCGGCCCGGCGCCGTTGGTCAGGCTCTTCAGCTTGACCGCGTTCTGCTCGAAAGACTGCGTGTCCTTGCGGTTGGCGTAGATCTCCAGCAGCTTGACGTGCACCGCGGTGCGGCTGGCGTCCTTCTGCAGCGCTTCCTTGAGGATCTCCTCGGCCTGCGCGTCGCGGCCGTACGCCATGTAGACGTCGGCTTCGGCGATCGGATCGACTTCCTCGGTGTCCATGCCCGAGGGCTGGCTCACCGACTGCGAGACGCCCGGCGTCGCGGAAGCCGCGGCGCCCCCCGGTGTGCCGAATACCGAGGCCGCTCCCGAAGTGGCGCCTAGGACGCTGTCCTGAAACCTAGCCTGAGCCTTTTTTTTTCTGCTCCAGGCCCACCCGCCGTAGCCGATGAGGAGGAGGACTACGAACCCCAGGCCGCCTAGCGCGATTGGGTTCTCGAGGAATTCGTCGAGCAGGCTGGGTTCCGGCGCGGGCGGCTTGGGCGGCGCCTTCGTCTCGGGCGCCTTGGCAGCCGGCGCGGGTGCGGCCGGCGCCGCCGGTTTTGCCGGTTCGGCGGCGGGCTTCGCCGGGTCCGGCGCCTGCGCTACGACAGGCGGCGAGGCGGGCTTCGCAGGTTCAGGGGCCTTCGCGGCGGGAGCGGGAGCGGGAGCCGGAGCCGGCGCGGGAGCCGCAGGCTTCGCGGGCTCGGGCGCCTTCGCCGCCGGGGCCGGCGCGGGAGCCGGTGCGGCAGGTTTGGCGGGCTCCGGCGCCTTCGCGGCGGGGGCGGGCGCCGGCGTGGCGGCCGGCTTGCCGCCCGCCTTCTTCTCCAGCTCGGCGAGCTGCTGGTTCTTCAGCTCGAGCAGCTTCTGCAGATCGGCAACATTCTTTTCCAGGTCGGTAACGCGTGACTGCGCTTCCTTCGTCGCACGCTCGCGGGCCACCGCGTCGTCGCCTTGCGCGGCACGCGAACCCGTAGCGGACGGTTTCTGCGGATCGGCCTTGGAGAGCTTCAGCTGATCCTGCGCTCCGGCCGGCGGCGCGGCGGCGGGCTTCGGGTCGATGCGGCCGGTGGACTCGCGCTGGCCGGGCGCGCTTTCCGCTGCCACCGGCGCGCCGGCGAGGCGGCTGCGGTATTCGTTGAAATCGGCGACATGCGCGGACACCAGGCGGTTCGCGTCCGCACGCTCGATGGTGCCGACCGCGTCGGCATCGGGAAGGTTGAGGATCTGCCCGGCGCGCACCAGATTGATGTTGTCGCGGATGAACGCATCGGGGTTGGTGCGGTAGATCGCGATCAGCATCTGGTTGAGCGTGACGCCCGCAGGCAGGTTCTGCCGCGCAATCGCACCCAGCGTGTCGCCCTTCTTTACCTCGTACATGCTCTGCTGCGGCGACGCTGCCGCAGGCGGCGGCGAGGCCGGCAGCGGTTGCGTTTCGATCTTGGGCTCGGGCTTGGCTTCGGCCATCGCTTCGGGCCTGGCTTCCGGCTTCGCCTCGCCCGCAGCTTCGGGCTTCGCTTCGGGTTTGGCGGCTTCCGGCGCGAGCGTCACGGCCTCGGGCTTCGCCTCCGGCGCAGGCTTCATCTCGGGTGCGACCGGCGCAGGCTTCATCTCGGGCGCGGGCGCGGGTTTCGCGGCCGCAGCCGCGGCGGCGAGCGCCTGCTGCTGCCCCTTGTATTCCGCCGGGTCGAGCAGGAAGGTGTACTCGCGGACCAGCCGGCCGGTGCTCCATTGCAGCTCGACCAGCATTTCTACGAACGGTTCGTTCACCGGCTGCACGCTGGTGACGCGCAGCACCGGGCGGTTGTTGCGGCGCTGGATGTTGAAGCGAATGCTGTTCAGTATCGCGTTGGGCTCAATGCCGGCCGCGGTAAAGGCGTCGAGGCCAGGCAGTCGTGCCAGCAGGCCTTCTTCCTCGCCGGACTGGAGCTGGACGATTTCGATCTCGGCTAGCAGCGGCTGGCCGAGAGAAGACAGCACGGTGATCTTGCCAAGGCCGGCGGCGTGCGCGAACGACGCCGCAAGCGACAGCGCGGCCGCGAACATCGCGAAGGCGATCGATCTACCCACTTTTTTCCCCACCCTGTCTTCTTAGCTGCTGGAGGCAATCACCTTAACATCATGGTCTTACTGCTGCAAGTTGAGCATTTTTCTTGGTTTCTACGCCATCCGCCCGGACTCCAGAAGGATTCTGACCATCCGACGCAGGGGTTCGGCCGCGCCCCAGAGCAGCTGGTCCCCCACGGTAAAGGCGGTCAGATAGTCGTCGCCCATAGGCAGCTTGCGCAACCGCCCGACCGGAACCGACAGCTTCCCGGTCACCGCCGCGGGGGTCAGCTCGGCGAGGGACTCCTCGCGCCGGTTGGGCACTACCTTCACCCAGTCATGGGCGTCGGCCAGCATGCCCTCGATCTCGTCGAGCGGCACCGCCCGGCGCAGCTTGATGGTAAGCGCCTGGCTGTGGCAGCGCATCGCGCCGACCCGCACGCAGACGCCGTCGACCGGAATCGCGTTGCCGTTGCGGCCGAGGATCTTGTTGGTCTCGGCCTGCCCTTTCCACTCCTCGCGGCTCTGGCCGTTGCCGAGGTCCTTGTCGATCCACGGCAGCAGGCTGGCGGCGAGCGGGTGGCCGAAGCTCTCCTTCGGCAGAGCGCGCGAGCGGATCGAGTCGGTCACCGCGCGGTCGATGTCGAGGATGGCCGAGGCCGGATCCTGCAGCAGCGCCTTCGCGCTGTCGCCGACCTGCGCCATCTGCGCCACCAGCTCGCGCATGTTTGCCGCGCCGGCGCCCGAGGCTGCCTGGTACGTCATGCTGGTCATCCACTCGATCTCATCGCGCTGGAACAGGCCCGCCAGGCCCATCAGCATCAGGCTCACGGTGCAATTGCCGCCGATGAAATTCTTCACCCCGTTGCCGACCGATTTCTCGATCAGGGACATGTTGACCGGATCGAGAATGATGAGCGCGTCGTCCTGCATGCGCAGGGCGCTCGCCGCGTCGATCCAGTAGCCCTTCCATCCCTGCTTGCGCAGCTCCGGGTAGACCTCGTTCGTGTAGTCGCCGCCCTGGCACGAAACGATCACCGGCAGCGCCTTCAGCGCGGCGATGTTCTTCGCGTCCTTGACCGGCCCGGTGTCCTTGCCGATCGCCGGGCCTTTGCCGCCGGCCTGCGAGGTGGAAAAAAACACCGGCTCGAGGTGGTCGAAGTCCCGCTCCTCGCGCATGCGCTGCACCAGGACAGAGCCCACCATGCCACGCCAACCGACGATGCCGACTCTCAACATAAACAGTAGTTTATAGCGCGGCGAGGACTGCGTCGCCCATTTCTGCGGTACCGACCCTGCGGCCGCCGGGGGTATGGATGTCCGCGGTGCGGTAGCCCTCGCGCAGCACCTTGCGCACCGCGGCCTCGATGCGGTCCGCGGCTTTGTCCTGCGCGAGCGAGAAGCGCAGCATCATCGCCGCCGACAGGATCGTCGCCAGCGGGTTGGCGAGGTCCTTGCCCGCGATGTCGGGCGCGGTGCCGTGGATCGGCTCGTAGAGTCCCTTGCCGCGCTCGTCGAGCGCCGCCGAGGGCAGCATGCCGATCGAGCCGGTCAGCATCGAGGCCTCGTCGGACAGGATGTCGCCGAACAGGTTGCCGGTGACGATGACGTCGAACTGCTTGGGGTTGCGCACCAGCTGCATGGCGCAGTTGTCGACGTACATGTGGCTCAGCGCCACGTCGCCGTACTTTTTTGATTCTTCAATGAGAACGTCCCGCCAGAGCTGGGAGGTCTCGAGCACGTTGGCCTTGTCCACCGAGCAAAGCTTTTTCGAGCGCGTGCGCGCGGCCTCGAAGCCGACGCGCGCGATGCGCCGCACCTCGCTCTCGCTGTAGCGCATGGTGTCGAAGCCTTCTCTCTCGCCGCCTTTGTCCCTGATTCCCTTGGGCTGGCCGAAGTAGATATCCCCGGTGAGCTCGCGCACGATGAGGATGTCGAGGCCGGCGACCACATCCGCCTTCAGCGCGGACGCGTCCGCCAGCTCTGGGTAGACCTGCGCCGGGCGCAGGTTCGCGAACAGCCCGAGCGCCTTGCGCAGGCCGAGGATCGCCTGCTCGGGGCGCTTGGCGCGCGGCAGGCTGTCGTACTTCGGATCGCCGACCGCACCGAACAAGACCGCGTCGGCCTGTTTTGCCAATGAAAGAGTTTTTTCAGGAAGCGGATCGCCGTGCAGCGCGTAAGCCGCGCCGCCGACGGGCGCTTCCTCGAACTGGATTGCCAGCTCGAGCTTCTTCAAGACCCGCAGGGCCTGGGTAACGATCTCGGGCCCGATGCCGTCGCCGGGCAGGACTGCGACTTTCATCTTAGAAGTACCAGGGGAACAGCGTCTGGCGGCGCGCCTCGAAGGCGCGGATCTTCTCGGCGTTGCGCAACGTGAGCCCGATCTCATCCAGGCCGTTGACCATGCAGTACTTGCGGAACGGGTCGACGTCGAAGCGCATGCTCTGCGCGCCGTCGGTTGTGGCGACGCTTTGTTCTTCCAGATCAACAACCAATTTAAAACCAGGGAAAGCGGCAGCCTCGTAGAAGAGCCGGTCGACCTCGTCCTCGCGCAACGCCACGGGCAGCAGGCCGTTCTTGAAGCAGTTGTTGTAGAAGATGTCGGCGAACGACGGCGCGATCACGCAGCGGAAGCCGAAATCCTTGAGCGCCCAGGGGGCGTGCTCGCGCGAGGAGCCACAGCCGAAATTCTTGCGCGCCAGCAGGATGCTGGAGCCCTTGTACTGCGGCCGGTTCAGAACGAACTCCGGGTCGTGCCGCCAGGCGGCGAACAACGCGTCGGCGAAGCCGGTGCGCTTGATCGACTTCAGGTGCTCTTTCGGGATGATCTGGTCGGTGTCGACGTTGGCGCGGTCGAGGGGCGCCACCAAGCCGTTCAGGACCGTGAACTTGTCCATCAACGCCACGTCCTGATGTCGACGAAGTGGCCGGCGATCGCAGCGGCGGCAGCCATCGCGGGGCTGACGAGGTGCGTGCGCCCGCCGTCTCCTTGCCGGCCTTCGAAGTTGCGGTTGGAGGTGGACGCGCAGCGCTCGCCCGCGCCGAGGCGGTCGTCGTTCATGCCCAGGCACATCGAGCAGCCCGGCTCGCGCCACTCGAAGCCGGCGTCGCGGAACACCTTGTCGAGGCCTTCCTTCTCGGCCTGCGTCTTCACCAGCCCGGAGCCCGGCACCACCATCGCCTGGCGGATGTTGGAAGCGATGCGCCGGCCCTTGACCACGGCGGCCGCGACACGCAGGTCTTCGATGCGCGAGTTGGTGCACGAGCCGATGAAGATCTTGTCGAGCTTGATGTCGGTGATGCGCGTGCGCGGCTTGAGGCCCATGTAGATGAGCGCGCGCTCCATGCCCTCGCGCCGGCTGCTGTCCTTCTCCTTCTCG
>Ga0193752_1002015_pt1 | contig 15860 bp, 24 predicted proteins | sample H1c1metaG_FD_144924 | JGI IMG/M metagenome (GOLD analysis project Ga0193752, IMG submission 144924) | Soil microbial communities from a riparian zone of the East river system, Colorado, United States - H1c1 | ecosystem: Environmental > Terrestrial > Soil > Riparian zone | place: USA: East River... | reverse complement strand
AAGATGAAGGGGCGGAAACAGCAGCCGGCACGGCCGGATAAATAAAATAAAAAGGAGAAATAATATAAAATGGCAGCAGTAAATCCGTATATTAGTTTTGCAGGCACATGCGAAGAGGCATTCGACCATTACAAGTCGGTTTTCGGCGGCGACTTCGCTTCCCAAATGCGTTGGGGCGATAACCCGGATTGCGGGCAGATGTCGGATGAAGACAAGAATCAGATCATGCACGTTGCATTACCGGTAGGCAGCACTGTGATAATGGGCAGTGACAACCCGGCGTCGATGGGCGGCGTGGAGCGGGGAACCGGCTTTAGCGTGGCGATCGGGTCAAGTGATCTCGAAGAATCGCAGAAGATCTTCGATGGCCTTAGTGAGGGTGGAACGGTGACAATGCCCCTGCAAAAGACGTTCTGGGGCGCGACGTTCGGCATGTGTACCGATAAATTCGGTATCCCGTGGATGATCAATTGCGACGAAAGCGGCCAGCAAATGGGTGGATAGGATCTGTCTTTGTTTCGTGTTGGTTCGTGGTTTTCGCTTTAACAAACACGGAAAGGCGGAATCACGAATCAAAACGAAAACAACACAAAACAAAACAGAAGCATTCGACTGAAAAGTAGGGTGACGGAGGCGCAGCCTCCAGGAGAATATTGAGAACGACGACGGAAAAGCGTAGCTTTTTCCGCAAATAGAGGGGCAAAGCCCCGAGCCGATTAAACTTGCGCAGAAATCGAAGATAGAAGGGGAAAAATATATGAAGATCGCGGTGATAATTGTACGCACACTGATGGGCTTGATGTTCGTATTTTCGTCGATCATGTTCGTCTTAATGTTCTATTTCAACATGTTTCCGATGCCGCCGATGGAAGGTCCGGTGAAGGCGTTTAACGAGGGGATGGCCGCTTCGATCTATTTCATGCCGCTGCTTAAGATCACCGAGTTTCTTTGCGGGCTGGCATTTATTTCAGGCAGATATGTCGCCCTGGCATGTGTCGTGATCGCGCCTGTGATAATAAACATTTTTCTATTTCATGCCTTCCTTGGGCCCGAAGGCCTCCCTATCCCGATCGCCCTGGTAATTGGCAACGCATTTCTTGCCTACGCGAATTGGGATAAATACCGGCCGCTCCTAACTTCTAAATAATTTTCTTTATCTTTGACATTTTTTTGTTGACAGCACTATTTTGCGATGGTATTTTACCAATAGGTTAATTAACTAAATAGTAAAATAACAATGTCAGTCGACCAATTAAGCGCAACATTTTCGGCATTAGCCGACCCGACCCGGCGGGCGATACTCGCCAAGCTGGCGTCGGGCGAGGCGTCGGTCAATGAGCTGGCTGAGCCGTTTAATATGACACTGCCGGCGATATCGAAGCATTTGAAGGTTCTGCAAAAAGCCGGATTGATAACAAGAGGGCGCGATGCGCAGTTCAGACCGTGCCGGCTTGAGGCCGAACCATTGAAAGACGCCTCGGACTGGATCGGGCGCTACAGGCAGTTTTGGGAAGAGAGCTTTGACCGGCTTGACGATTACCTAAGAGAGCTGCAGGAAAAAACAAAGAATAAAAAGGGAAGTAAGAAGAAATGAAAAAAGTAGTTTTATTAATGCACACATCACTGGACGGATTTGTTGCGGGGCCAGATGGAGAAATGGAATGGATCTCGATGGGAGAACCGATCTTTGAAGATGCGATCGAGCTGGCGAGCTCGGCTGATGCAGCGCTTTATGGGCGGACTACCTATCTAATGATGGAGGGTTACTGGCCGGGGGTATTAACAAATCCGTCTAGCACGACGAATCAGCTTCATCATGCTCAGTGGGTTGAAGATATAAAGAAAGTTGTATTTTCGACGACCCTGGAAAGTGTCGAGTGGAATAATACGCAGCTCGTTAAGGAAAACGTAGCTGAAGAAGTAGCGAATTTGAAGTCGCAGCCCGGAGACGGCATTCTTTTGATTTTCGGCAGCCCGCGCCTTACACACAGCTTTACCGGGATGGCTTTGATCGACGAATTTTATCTATTTGTAAATCCGATAGCGCTTGGCGACGGAATTCCTCTATTCAGGAATACCGGGTCGCATATCCGCCTCGAGCTGCTTGAAACGAAAAATTTCGACAGCGGAGTGGTAAAGCACCGGTACGCGGTGGCGGCATAAAACATTCTGCGAAAGCAGTCGGCATAGGGGTTGCCGTTCAATAAAAAGGCCACAATGGGGTGTCCGAAATCAATCCGTAATTTTAATAAACAAAGAAGGAGTAAGAAAATGACAGCAACAAGCACAGCAACAAACGATAGAGAGTTAGTGATCACGAGGGAATTTAACGCGCCGAGGCAATTGGTGTGGGATGCCTGGACAAAGCCCGAGCATCGCGAAAAATGGTTCGGGCCGAAGGGCTACACGATCAAGGTTATCTCGTGCGACTTTCGCGAAGGCGGCAAGTGGTCGGAAAAGATGATCGGCCCTGAAGGCGAATTCCCGTATTCGGGAATGTACAAGGAGATCGTGCCAATCGAAAAGATCGTCAGCACCGACGATTTCGACGAGGCGACGAAAGAACAGATGCCTGAGCTGCCGGAGGGAATGGTAGTGACGACACTGTTCGACGATAAGGGCGAGAGAACGGGCGTGACGATCCGCACCTTGCACCCGACGGTGGAGGACCTTAAGAAACACGAGGCCATGGGCGTCGTCGAAGGATGGGGTTCGACTCTCGATAACCTCGTCGAGTATTTGGCGGAATTGCAGAAATAGAGGATTTTTAGGAGCAGGGAGAACCACCCCGTCAGCGAAACGCTGACACCCCTCCTTTGTAAGGAGGGGAGCTTCTCCCGCGCTCCAGTCAAAGAAGGAGAAATATCATGGGACATAAAACAGAAATTATTGCAGAACCGGGGAAGCAGGAATTATATATAATTCGCGAATTCGACGCGCCGCGCGAGCTGCTCTTTGAGGCGCATACAAATCCTGACATCTATGTTAAATGGGTCGGGCCGAAAGACCTTGAAATGCGGATCGAAAAGATGGATGCGCAGAATGGTGGCTCGTACCGGTTTATTCATAAGCGGGACGGGCACGAATATGCGTTCAGCGGCGTTTATCACGAGGTGCTCGAACCCGAAAGGATCATCGGGACGTTTGAATTCGAGGGGCTTCCGGAGCGAGGCCACGTGATCATGGGCACGACGAAATTCGAGGAATTGCCGGGCGGGCGCTCAAAGCTGGTTCATCAATCGGTTTTCCAATCGGTCGAGGACCGTGACGGGATGATCGCGTCGGGTATGGACCGAGGCGTGAATGACGGTTACGAGAAGTTAGACGAAATACTCGGTAATTCATCAGTGGCCGCCAGGGGAAACTGAGTCCGTGGGGTCATTGATCCATTGTTGGCAATTAAATCAATGAAGAAATGACCCGATAAATAAATGAATCATAAGGAATTGTCATGTCAAAAATATCTACATTTCTAGCGTTTGAGAACAATGGGGCAGAGGCGATAGAGTTTTATACCTCACTGATCCCCAATTCGAAGATAATTTCAAAAAATATAAGCGAGGGCGGGCCAATCCCGGCAGGAGCGCTTATGTACGGGGTTTTCGAACTGGACGGGCAGACGTTCAAGGCCATGGATGGCGGGCCGCATTTCAAGTTTTCGGAAGCCGCGTCGCTATTTGTTTCATGCGATAGCCAAGAAGAGGTGGACCGTCTTTGGGACGGGCTAACGGCCGATGGAGGCGAGGAAAGCATGTGCGGCTGGCTTAAGGATAAGTACGGCGTATCCTGGCAAATCATTCCAAAGCGACTGATGGAGCTAATGACCGGCGCAGATCGGGAGCGTGCGGGACGTGTAATGCAGGCAATGATGAAGATGCGGAAGATCGATATTAAGACGCTCGAGGAAGCATAGAGCCGCAAGTCGTGAGTCGTAAGTTCCGGGTAAAGGATGATCCGTATGGCCGCAGATAAATTCATCGAGAAACTAAAGACGTTGCGATCGCGCGAAGAGCTTCTAAAACATACGCGATTTTTTAAGTTCGACCCCGATAACCAACCCGCGGATAACTATTTTATCGGCGTGCGGATGGGCGACATTTTTAATACTGCTAAAGAGTTTCTGGACATGCCGCTGGCCGAGATCGAGAAGCTAATAGACAGCCCGATCTACGAAGCGCGGACCGGGGCTCTGAGCATTATGGGAAAGGCGGCGGGGGAGAAGAAGGTCTCGGCTGAGCGGTTGAAGGAGCTATACGACCTGTATATTCGCCGGCACGACCGGATCGACGATTGGGGGTTGGTAGATTTGGGCGCGCACCAGGTGGTCGGGCGATACCTGGAGGACAAGCCGAGGGATATTTTGTACGATCTGGCGCGTTCGGACGATTGGCCGCGACGCAGAACTGCGATAGTTGCCACAGCGGCGTTTATTAAGAAAGGTGATGTCGAGGACACGTTCCGGATCTCGGAAATGCTCTTAAACGATAAGGAAGATCTCGTCCATAAAGGCGCCGGTTGGATGCTGCGTTATGCGGGCGACAAAGACCGGACTGGGCTGCTGAGTTTTCTCAATAAGCATGCTGCGACGATGCCGCGGGTGATGTTAAGGTATGCGATCGAGAAACTGGATAAGGACGTGCGACAGCATTATTTGGGTTTGAAATAGGAAGGAGATAAGAAATGACCGCAGCAAGCGATACGGCAGAGCGAGAGATAGGCACGACAAGGGTTTTTGAGGCGCCGAGGGCGTTGGTTTGGACGGCGTGGACCGATCCTGAGCACCTTTCGAAATGGTGGGGGCCGAACGGATTTACAACGACGACGAAAAAGTTCGAGTTCAAGCCGGGCGGCGAATGGCTGTTTACGATGCACGGACCGGACGGTGTTGCTTACCGCAACGAGATAACATATACCGCGATCGTCGAGCCTGAACTGATCGAATACGATCACGGCCCGAGCCCTGGTTTTCACACGACGGTTACTTTTGAGGAAGACGGCGCGGAGAGGACGAAGCTGTCGATGGTTGCGCTGTTTGCGACCAAGGGGGAGCGAGACCGGACGGTCGAGAAATTCGGTGCGATAGAAGGGATGAAGCAGACGATTGGAAGACTTGCGGATTATGTGGAGTCGTTGAGGGTTTAAGAGCGGAGCTATTCTTGATATGACAAACAAAGAAATAATCAGAAAAGTAAACGATGCGTTTAATGCCGACGACACGGACACGATCGTGTCGTATGCAGCCGACGATGTTCGGTGGGACGTTGTCGGGTTTTCGACCGCTATCGGGCGCGAGGAATTCAGGAAAGAGGTTGAGAACGAAGGGTTTAAGAGGCCGCCGATCATTACGATCATTAATGAGGTAGAGGAGGGCGACCGTGTTGCGGTCGAGGGCACCGTGATCGGACGAACGTTGGAAGGTAATGAATTCGAGCTTTATTTTCATAATGCATACCGGCTCGAAGCGGGGAAGATAAAGGAAATGAGATCGTATCTCGTTCCGAAAAATCAGAACAAGGAGTAATAAAATGAAAGGAATAACGCCATTTTTATGGTTTGATAAAGAAGCGGAAGAAGCGGCTAATTATTACACGGGAATATTCGAAAATTCCCGGATCACGTCTATAGCAAATTTCACCGAGGTGGGGCCGGGTGAAAAGGGTTCGGCTATGGTGGTCGAATTCGAGTTGAACGGCCAGCCTTACATCGCGCTCAATGGCGGGCCGACCTATCAGTTCAACCCGGCTATCTCGATGATGGTCAATTGCGAAACTCAGGATGAGATCGATTATTTCTGGGAGAAGTTCAAGGCGGACGGCGGGCAGGAAGTTGCATGTGGATGGATCACCGACAAGTACGGGGTTTCCTGGCAGATCACGCCTATCGTCTTGATGGAAATGCAAAAAGATCCCGATGAAGCAAAACGAGAGCGGGTGATGCGAGCGATGATGAATATGATAAAGCTAGATATCGCAGAGCTGAAACGAGCATATGAAGGAGATCAATAGATAATGGAAACTGTTGAAACAAAAAAGAGATCGTGGGCGGGAATAATCGTATCGGCACTGCCTATACTTTTCCTATTGATGGATGCAGGGATGAAACTTGCGAAGCTGGACTTCGTCGTAACAGCCACCGTGGCGCTGGGTTATAATGAGAGTGTTATCATCCCGATCGGGATCGTATTGCTCGTGTGTACGATACTTTACGTGATCCCCGCGACCGCGATCTTCGGCGCCGTATTGTTAACAGCGTACCTCGGCGGCGCGGTCGCGACGCATGTACGGCTCGGCAATTCGCTGTTCGGGAACTTACTGTTTCCGGTTTACATTGGGATAATGCTGTGGCTTGGACTTTATTTAAGAGAGACTCGGCTAAGAGCGCTCGTTCCGTTCAAGAGCTAAAGAATTGAAGTCAGTTATGGGAAAGGAACCAACATACGCAAACGGCAAGATCTGTTATATAGATATTCCGGCTCTGGATATCCAAGTTTCCGCCGAATTTTATAAAAAAACGTTCGGCTGGAATGTCCGGACCCGCGGTGACGGCAGCGTCGCATTCGACGACGGCGCTGGCGAGGTAAGCGGCACGTGGTCGATCGGACGGACGGCCGCTACACCGGGATTTGTTGTCTATATAATGGTCGACAGCGTCGAGGAAGCGATCAAGGCGGTCGAGGCAAATGGCGGAACGATCGTTCAGCAGATCGGAGCGGATGCTCCCGAGATAACGGCGCGGTTCAAAGATCCGGCGGGTAATATCGTTGGGCTGTATCAGCAGCCCGGTTGATCGGGGAGACCTCTAAACTATTTTAATTGGGAGAACTATTTAATATGGAAGCGGAAACACAGGTTGCGGTTAATCCAACGTGGATGAAATGGGTTGGATTGATAATTAGTATTTTGGCAGTTCTGATGCTGCTGATGAGTGCAGTATTCAAGTTTATCAAAGCGCCTGAGGCGGTTCAGGGAATGGAAAAATTAGGTTGGGATTCAACCAAACTGCTAACTCTCGGAATCCTCGAAAGCGGATGCACGCTCATTTACGCTTTCCCGCGAACGGCTATGCTTGGAGCCATCCTGCTCACAGGCTACCTGGGTGGTGCGGTGGCGACGCACGTGCGGATCAGCGATGCGTTTATTTCACCTATTATTGGGGGCCTGTTGGTTTGGATCGGTTTATGGCTGCGGGAGCCCCGACTACGCGCTCTGGCCCCCTTTAGAAGCTGATGAAGGGAATACAGGCGAACGATGTCGATGAATATATTGCGCAGGTGCCGGATGAGCAGCGGCCGGTGCTCACGACGCTTCGGGATATTATCCGTTCAATTGCTCCTGACGCGGTCGAATCCATAAGCTACGGTATCCCGACCTATAAACAAGACGGGAAACCGTTGGTATATTTCGGTACGGCCAGCACGCACTACGCGCTTTACGCTATCAGCGGTGCGGTAAGAGAAAAATATAGCGAAGAGCTGGCCGGATATAGTATGTCGAAGGGAACGATCCGGTTTCCGTTCGATAAGCCGATCCCGAGTGGCCTGATAAAGAAATTGCTAAAGGCCGCGCTCCAAGAGAACGAGGCGAAAGCCGGGGCGAAAAAAAAGAAAGCTTAAATGCAGGATTCTTCGGCTTAGGCACATGGTTTGCCAATAAACCGGTGTAAGGAGGCAATATTGTAATGTTTCAGAACAGCACTGCATTCAGCAGTTTTTCGGTGGACGACGTTCAGAAAGCTAAAGATTTCTACGGTAACAAACTTGGGCTTGATGTTTCAGAGGAAGAAGAAGACAGCCTCGGCCTGCATTTAGAAGGAGGCGGAAACGTCTTTCTTTACCCGAAATCGAACCATGAGCCGGCGAGCTTTACGGTGCTTAACTTCTCTGTAGCTAACGTCGAAGAGGCGGTGGACGAGCTTAGCCGCAAAGGTATCAGTTTCGAACACTATGAAGGCGAGATCAAAACGGATGAAAAAGGAATTCATCGTGGTACGAACGGTCCTGTAATCGCGTGGTTTAAGGACCCGGCGGGCAATATATTGTCCGTTCTTGAAGAAAAAGAGGCTTAAGCCTTTTTAACTTCGACCAATCTCCCGCGAAAAACGCGGAGCGCCTTTTTTATTACAGGGTGGCTCTTTGCGTAAACAAATAATTCATCTTCGGACGGGTTTTCGGGCAAAACCGGGACCTCGTCCGTAATTTCCTCCTCTTCAAACGTCGGAATATTAATTATTGCGCGGGCGATAGCCGTAGCGCTCCCATTCGCCGTCTCGCCGCTAGTTGTAACTGCGGCTAAATGACTTACGGCGCCCAGACTTTCGGCCAATTTCGACGCATTCGGTATAGGCCGTAGGTCGTCGCCATTCCATACTAATTTGTTTTCAAGAGCCGCATCGAGTTTGCCGTCTTCGACGTGCTCGAGGTCTTCGCTGGTCAACGGGACGTTCTTGACCGGCATTGAGGCGGTAAACTCGTAAAGATCGGATATAGGTTCGTTAATTTTTGAAGGCGTGATCGATTCTGCCGGTTCGGGATCATTAGGAGGCAACTCGATCCCTTCCGCCCGCGTTTTTACCGGAATGGAAGGTTCATCGCCGTAAGGTGTGTCCGCTTCCTGGATCTCAGGTTCCCAAGGGGCCTCCTCGGGCACATCGTCGGAAATTGGAGCACGTGAGATCGTCGGCTTGGGCGATTCAACGGCCTTTTCCTCAACCTTCAGAGTTTTTTTTTCCGCGGTCGCCGATGCGGCAAGGTTTGCCGGTTCGGATATAGTTGGGGCGCTGCCTAAAGCGCCTTCGAGCTTCGCAAGTCGCTCAAGCAACTGCTCTACGGGAACCACGCGCCGCATTTCGATAAGCTTTACAAGGCCCATCTCGAGCACATAACGCGGCTGCGTCGCATCCTTAAGCTGGGTTTCGGTTTCGCACAATGAGTTGAAGAAACGCAGGAAATCGGCTTCTGAAAATTCGGAAGAATATGTCTTCATTTCCTCGCGGCTCAAAAGTGCGGTGTCGAGCAGATTGTCGGCATCGCCCGCGATCTTGAAAACGAGCAAGTCGCGGAAAAATGCCAAAAGATCGCGGCAGAAATTGCGCAGATCCTGTCCCCGCGAGATAAGCTCATCGACCACGATAAGAGCCGCTTTACGGTCTTTCGTGGAGATGGCTTTTACAACACGGGTCAAGATCTCGGCGCTTGCCAGGCCGAGCGCCGCCGTAACCTCGTCAACCGATATCTTTTCACCGGAAAAACTGATCACCTGGTCGAAATTAGACTGCGCATCGCGCATCGAACCTTCGCCCGAGCGCGCTATTTCACGGAGCGCTTCATCGGAAATATCAACCTTTTCTGCCTCGGCGATTATCTTTAGGCGGTCGAAAATTTTGTTGAGCGCGATGGTGCGAAAATCGAACTCCTGGCAGCGAGAGAGTATGGTGTCAGGCACCTTGTGCAGCTCGGTCGTCGCCATTATAAATACTACGTTCGGCGGCGGCTCTTCCAGCGTTTTTAATAGTGCATTGAATGACGAGGTCGAAAGCATATGGACCTCGTCGATGATGAAGATCTTGTAGCGGTCGCGGGCGGCCGAGACGTTGATGCTTTCCAGAATAATGTCGCGGATCTCCTCGACTTTTGTGTGCGACGCGGCGTCGAATTCGAGAACGTCGATCGATCGGCTCTCGGATATTTCAAGGCATGACGGGCAAACGGTTTCATCAGTGGAGATACATGGCCGAACGGTGGGTTTATCGAATTTGCGGCAGTTCAGAGCCTTGGCAAGCAGGCGGGCGGTGGTCGTTTTACCGACGCCGCGGGCCCCTGAAAACAGGTATGCGTGGTGAAGACGGTCGAACTCGATGCCGTTACGCAGCGTTTGCGTAATGGCCTCCTGGCCCGTAACTTCTTCGAATGTTTGGGGCCGCCACTTTCGGGCGATGACCTGGTAAGACATTAGGGTTAGATTTTAGCCGTTTTAGGGCTCGCGCGCAAAAGGGAAAGAGATAGCCGCGAAAAGGCGCAAAAGGCTCAAAAAAGAAATAGAAAAGACCGGGAGTAGTTCCCGGTCTTTACTTGATCTGGAGGCTTCAGACTTAACCGCAACACAGACTGAAATCGCTACCGTTGCTCTGTTCCCAGCCTAGCGGAGTTCACAACTCAAACCTTGTGCGGGGCCTGAAGCCATATATTGATTTGGGGTTTGGGATTGCGGAATGCGGATTTTTGTAAAGCCGGCGGTCCAAAATCTAAAATCCAAAATCGAATCTGGCGGAAAGGGTGGGATTCGAACCCACGGAACCCTTTTGAGGTTCACAGCATTTCCAATGCTGCCAATTCAACCACTCTTGCACCTTTCCGTAGGTTAAATTGATTTGTGGCGGAGAGGGTGGGATTCGAACCCACGGAACCCGTTAAGGTTCAACAATTTTCGAGACTGCCCGATTCAACCACTCTCGCACCTCTCCGCGAGAATTGATTATTCTACCGTTTCGGCGGGTGAAATGGCAAGTGTGTGGCTACTTCACGCCTTTCGGAAACGGTTTTAGCCGCGGATAAAGGCCGATAACGCGGATAAGAGAGACAACCAATCTGTTTTATCCGCGTACTCCGCGCAAATCCGCGGCTGATTTACCTAACTTCGCTTCCGCGCGTCTCTTCCGGAAAAAATCCTGCATCAACTCTCGACATTCTTCCGCTAATATACCCGCCTCGATCTCCATACGGTGGTTCAACATCTCGCTGTCGCAAATACGGAAATGCGTCTCGACAGCGCCGAACCGCTCATCGCGAGCGCCGTAAACCAGACGTTTTACCCGTGCATTGACGAGCGCCCCGGCACACATCGCGCAGGGTTCGATAGTTGAGTAAACGGTCGCGCCGGTCAGGCGGTAGTTGCCGATCTTAGCCGCGGCATCGCGAATGGCAAGTATCTCGGCGTGGGCGGTCGGGTCGTTGTCGGTGATGGTGCGATTTCCCGCGACTGCAAGCAATTCACCGCTTTCATCGACGATGCATGCGCCGATCGGCACCTCGTCCCGTCCGCGGGCGTCAGCAGCCGCTTTGATCGCTTCGCGCATCCATTTTTGGTCGATTTCCTGCACTGTCTTGGATTCTATATTACAAAACCCTGAATTTGAAATATCCGGCGTATTTGGCGGCCCGAAAAGACCCATTTTTCTTGCATCGAACCCCCAAAAGTGTTAAACATTTAAATGGCCTCAAAAGGCACTCTGCCGCCCCTGCGGAACCTTATCCAAATAGCGCTATGATAGATGACGGCCGGTCCGGGGCAGAAGCAGCCCAGGATTTAACCGGCGAAGATATACACACAACAAAAGTTCCGCAATCATTTCGGGCCTTTGCCGAAGAGGTGCGCCAGCGCCACCAGACGCCGAAAACGACCCCGCTCACAATTCCGCAAAAACTCCAGCCCGCCGAGTTTAACACGGCAATGGTGCATTTTTATCGTGGCGAGATACAGCGCTCGAATATTTGGCGAAACCGGCTGGATGCAACCACAAACTGGGCTGTGATCACCGCGGGCGCGACTCTTTCGTTCGTTTTCAGTTCGCCGGACAATCCGCATTTTGCGATCCCGATAAACACGATACTCGTTTCGATCTTCCTGTTTATGGAGGCGAGGCGTTACCGCTATTACGAGGTGTGGGCCAACCGCGTGCGGGTGCTCGAGACTGGCTATTTCGCCCCGATGCTGTCAGCCAGGACCATGGCGCCCGATAAGGAGTGGGCCGAACATATCGCGGCCGATCTCGTTTCACCGCACTTTACGATCAGTGAGTGGGAGGCGATCGGGCGGCGGCTGCGAGCTAACTACCTTTGGATATTTGTTTTGCTGGCGCTGAGCTGGACGCTCAAGGTCTATATTCATCCCTCGCCCGCGCCCAATCTGGATACGTTCATCAACCGCGCCCAGATCGGTCTCGCTCCTGGTTGGATGGTGCTGTTTGTCGGGTTTATGTTTAACCTGGCGATACTATTTGTAGCTTTCAGCACGCTGAAACTTCACGATTCTTCGAGCGAAGTACTGCCGCTTGAAGACTTTGAGTGGCACCCGCTGAAACAGGTGTCTGATTGGGCCGGATCGAACCTCAAACGGCGCAATACCATCCGCCGCGCCAAGAAAGCCCGCCAGCGCGTTCGCTCAGTGCATAAGACGGAAGCCTAATCAAAAAGTAGAGGAGTTGAGGAGTAGAGGAGAGGAGGAGTTTTTGAAACTCAGCCTCAGGTCTGCTATTTTTTCTATATAGAAAACTTACCAAGGAGATAGACTAATTTATGCCCATTGATTTAGACGAACGCGGTCAAGCGCTCGAAAACGCGTATTTTCACCGTAAAGAACAGGAACTGATCGAGAAAATGAAGGCCAAGCTCGCCGCCGAAAATGCCGAGGCCACCGCGATGGATTGCCCGAGATGCGACGGCAAATTGGTCGAAACGGATTACGAGGATATCAAAATCGACGTCTGTAACAAATGCACAGGAGCCTGGTTTGACGCGGGCGAACTGGCGCAGGTTGTGGATAAGGAACCGGAAGGTGGTTGGTTCGGACGGCTCTTTAAGTAAACAAAATGAATATTTCACGCCGCATAATGCTTGCCGCCGGGCTGGTGCTTGCGCTGGTTTTTTCTGCACAGGTCGGGGCTCAGACGTCCCCATCCGCGGTCCAGGTCAAGGACCTTAAACTCAACAGTAAGCTCATGGCCCGCGAGATCCCATACAGGGTGATCTTGCCTGCCGATTACGAAAAGGCGAGTGCGACCAGGTATGCCGTGGTCTATCTTTTGCACGGGTTAACGGGCCATTTCGATAATTGGTCGGATCGGACCAAGCTCAAGGATTACGCGGCGTTGTATGGCTATATCATAGTGACGCCCGAGGGTAATGACGGCTGGTACAGCGACAGCGCGACCGTGGCGAATGATAAATACGAGAGCTATATCATTCAGGATCTTGTCCCGGAGATAGACAAAAATTACCGGACGAAAGCGGACCGCGATCACCGTGTGATCGCCGGACTTTCGATGGGTGGATACGGCGCATTGAAATTCGGCCTGAAATACGCCGATAAATTCGTTATCGCGGGCAGCTTCAGTGGTGCACTCGGCGCGGCCGATTATTCGGAAAAGAAGATCGGGCCGCTAGGCAAGACCATCGACGCCGTTTTTGGTGCGGATGACAGCGAAACCAGGAAGTCCAACGATATCTTCAAGATGGTCCGCGAGATAACCCCGGATAAAATAAAGGCGCTGCCGTTTCTCTATTTCGATTGCGGAACCGAGGATTTTCTTTTCCAGAACAATCTCGAGTTTCTCGAGCTGGTACGGAAACAAAAGGTGCCGCACCAATACAGGGAACAGCCCGGCGGGCACAACTGGGTTTACTGGGATGCGCAGGTAAACGAGTTTCTCGAACTGGTGCAGTCGCGCTTGAAATAGTGAGACTGCGCGAAGTGCGAGAACGGTATAACGAATATTGTAAGCGCTAGAATCGGCTAATATCAATACGGAATTTGGTACAATCCGGAAGCATCGACCATGACGCATAAATTGAAGAAAGGTTCTGCCTATTTTTTGCCTGTACTGCTTTTGCTTCTCATTGCCGGACAATGCGTGCCAGCACAAACGAGCTCCGTCAATAAGCCGCTAAAACTTTGCGATATTCTAAGAAGTCCGGAAGCCTACGATGGGAAGGAAGTCACGGTTTCTGCAACCCTACGTTGGAGTTCTGTGCTGCAAGTACTATATTGTCGCGGGTGCGAAGACTTAGGACAAACCCGTTTAGAAGTACAAGAGAATGTTGTCGCACCGGGAATCGGAAATTTTTTAAAAAAGTTCTCGAAAGACTCTGGAACCATAAATGCGATATTTACCGGCAAATTCAGTTCCAAAGCATCTATGTCCTCTCGTTTTCAGTTTTTCTTGAAAAGCATTGGCCAAGTCGCACACGTTTCAAAATTCGGTGATCCTTCTGAATTATTACCCGCCAAAATGCGTAAAAAGGTCTGTGGAACACATTTACCGTAGTGAGCAGATAAGTCTGGATCGCAAATTTCGGCCATTTCTTCGTCATGGATAGTATGAAACGAATTATTTGGACGAGTTTATTAGCGATAGTACTAACGGTCTCAATTTCGGCGCAACAGAAAACTGAAATAAACGATGTAAATGCAAAAAAGATGCTGCTCGGACGGCATCTTTTGTCTTTGCAGTGGATAGGCTGGGATTATTTCGGCCGTGCGGATGTTACCCAGCGCAGCGGCGTTCTATATCTCAAAGGCGAGCAAAAGGGACGCGGCGAGAATAGCAGCGACTACCTGAAGATCGACGGTATTGTCACGCGGGTCGACGCCAAAGAATTCAAGTTCGATGGCAAGATCGTGATGCAGATCAGCCACAACAACAACGGCCAGCCGTGCGAACGAACGGGCGAGATGACCTTTCGCATAACCGGCAAGCGTAAATACTGGCGGCTCGCGGAAATGGACAACCCGTGCGACGGGGTTACGGATTACGTTGATATTTATTTCCGATAGTTTTTTAACGCAGAGTGCGCGGAGAACGCTGTGAACAAAGGGGTAAGAACCATACTTTTCTCTGCGGTCTCAGCGTTCTCTGCGTTTAAACGATTTTCCCATGTTGAAACTCTTAGCCAGACGCGATTAACTATTACCTTATGCTCAATTTCGCAATCGAAACTGCCCGCGCCGCAGGCGGACTTCTTCTTGAAAAGTTTGGAAAAAAACTCAACGTATCGCTAAAGGGTGACATCAACCTCGTCACCGAGGCCGATCTGGCCTCCGAAAAACTCATAATCGAGAGGATCAAGTCCTATTACCCGCAGCATTCGATTCTTGCCGAGGAATCGGGAGAGGCGGTGGTGATAGGAGGCGCAAAGAACTGGAAGTGGATCATCGACCCGCTCGATGGAACTACGAATTTTGCGCACGGATACCCTTGCTGGTGCGTTACGCTTGCGCTCGAGCACGAAGGCGAGATAGTAATCGGTGTGACTTACGATCCGACCCGAAATGAGCTTTTTGCTGCTGAAAAGGGGCAGGGGGCGAGCCTGAACAGCAAGCCGATCCGCGTTTCGGCGGCCCAGAAACTCTCCGATTCGCTGATCGTTACGGGATTTCCTTACGACTTCAAACAGCGCGAAGATTTTGCGCGGCACCTGACCGAGTTTTTGCTCAAGTCGCGCGGCGTGCGGAGGGACGGCTCGGCGGCTATCGATATGGCCTACGTTGCCTGCGGGCGGTTTGACGGTTTCTGGGAAGAGGGCCTGAACCCGTGGGACGTTGCGGCAGGTGTTCTTATGATCCGCGAAGCCGGGGGAAGAGTTACATATTACGACGATTCGCCGTTCAGCATCTATTTGCCGCCTATTTGCGCAAGCAACGGGACGATCCATGATGAGATGTTGGAAGTTTTGGCCTAAGAGTTTTAAACGCATAAAGCGCTAATACTCGAGGAAGAAAGATTTAACCACGAATCAACACGAATCAACATGAAAACTAATGACCTGCTTCGTGGTGTTTTGTGGAATTTCGTGGTTTCCTGCTTTTCATCCTCTTGAAAAGATATGTTGTTTCTGGCGGAGGCGCAGCCTCAATTCTCTTCAAGCGACTGACGGAGAAGCAGAACTTCTCCGCACATCGAGCGACGGAGCCGCGAAGATACTTTGGTCCAAAATCATTCATTTCCAAATAGAGAGGTAGAGCCGCGCTGACCCGGTAGTCAAGTCATTTCACACACTCCCGACCCGTGTGCTAACCTTATCTTTCAACTTTTAACTTATGTCATGGTTTCGCAGAGATAAACCGAATATCGACGAGCAGGAGTTCGCC
>Ga0193752_1002014_pt1 | contig 15865 bp, 9 predicted proteins | sample H1c1metaG_FD_144924 | JGI IMG/M metagenome (GOLD analysis project Ga0193752, IMG submission 144924) | Soil microbial communities from a riparian zone of the East river system, Colorado, United States - H1c1 | ecosystem: Environmental > Terrestrial > Soil > Riparian zone | place: USA: East River... | reverse complement strand
GCACCTCTTTCCCTGGCTATTCTCGCTGCCAGCACCGGATAGTCGTGATCGATCTGGTAGTATTCCTTTTCGTCCGGCGTTTTCGATTTCGTTGTGCCCATGGCTATGAAAACTTCATCCGCCTCGATCTGGTCTTTGAGATTGGGCAAGGTGCTGAAGTCACCGATCAATGTCTTTAACTTCGGATGCTGAATGTCCAACTGCTTTCGGACTACGATTGTTACCTGTTCATAGTCAGGATCATTCAGCAATTCACTCAATAGAAAGAAACCGATAAATCCGCTGGCCCCAATAACTGCCGCCTTCTTCATCTGAGGATGATTTCTGCAAAGATGAAGGATCTCTTATTACTTAGTGTCTTTATCTGCAGCTTTATTCTGCGCTCCCAAAAGGGTTCGAATATATCAACGATTTTGAGTTCGATATCTGCATTTGCTCCAAAATCATGATTGCTGTAAAACCGCCCCGTCCTTCACAGTAAACGAGGCCACGATAGCGACGCAAAACTGTCTTGGTAATCTAAATACACCCGCAATGGATCGGGTGTGTACACCTTTTTCACCGAGCACCTGCAAAAAAATATCAGAGGCACCATTAGCTACTAAGGGACCTTCGTCCCATTCCTGCGTACATTGATACATAATGTCAACATGGTTCAATCCAACAAGGTCGTCCTCGTTAACATAACGGTTAACCTGTTTTAGGACATTCAATGCACAGATTTTTGCCGCCTGATAACCATCCTCAGTAGTTAGATCCTTCCCAAGAATGCCTGTGTACAATAATTCTTCTGATCGATGGGAGATTGAATAGCGACCGTGGCTCTTGTACCGCGGATGTTCAGTGCAATGTAAGAACCACCGGGAGAAGGAATGTCGTTTACATCTGTTCCGGTTGCTAAGAGATTTTGCAATAAGGACATAGTATTAATCAACTGGCTTTTTGTAGCCATTTGCATTCAAAAATAAAGATTTGTGTGATGATGGCTTAGTGAAGATGAGAACCTCTTCAGACGATTCCGTCGCCGAAATCCAGGAACACTAACCTGGGGTTTTAAACAGCAAACGCCGCACGAATGTGGTGCCCGGCGGCAGGTGCCGACTTCTTTCAACTGCGATACGAACAGGTTCTTCTTTCGATTCCTGCCAACGAGTCCTGATCAGCAACACGAAGACGAAGAGACCAAGGATACCATAGGTGAGACCTAAAACAGCCTGATTAGAAATCGTGATTGTGTTAACCAGGGTGGAACTTGCAACTGCCGTTACCACCGAAAAACCGCCGCCTGTAAGTCCGCTGGCTTTACCCGCATGTTGCGGAAACCGGATAAGACAGTACGACAAGAGGCTGTTGAAAATAAAGCCGGCTAGACTGTGCAGAGCAAATATGTAAATGAACAGCGTAGTCAGGTTTTGATAGTACAGCGTCAGTGGTATCATCACCGCCACTGCCAATAGCTGGACGGAGTTTGCGATCAGTAACTTCTTAAAAAAAGGTTTTTGGATCAGCATCCTGGATACGGATCCACCAATTAATACCGAAACGCCAGAAAACAGTGAACAATAACCCGTCACCGAGGGGGATAGATGAAGTTTGTTTTCGATCAGGAAGGGACTTGCCATCCCGTAAACGAATACCATACCATAAGCCAGCCCAAGAATGACGATGCCCGATGCAAAGTCATTTGTTTTAATCATACTGGTATAGCTGTCAAGGATTGGCCGGGCACGGAAAGGCTGTGGAATTTTCAACGATTCGCCCCCTGCAAAAAATTCAATCACAAAAAATACCAGGCCAAAATAACCGAGGAACATAAAGTTAGAAGTCCAGCCCCAATGTGTTTGAAAAAAACCTCCGAGGAAGGGTGCAACAATAGGAGCAATAGCCCAGATCACCGAGAAAAGACTAGTATACTTTTTTAACCTCTCTCCCGTAAACATGTCAACAAAGTAGGCCCGTTTGCTTATGACGATAATCGCGGTCGTTAAACCCTGGAGAGCGCGCATCCAGTATATCACTTGAAGGCTGTGCGTATAGGCAATTATAAAGCTGGAAGCACTGAAGACCAACAAAGAAATCAGACCGGGGCGATACCTTCCATAACTGTCTATCAAACCGCCGACCAGCACCTGAGAAATACCATAACTGATGATAAATATGGAGAGTGAAAGTTGTATGGAAGAAGCTGAGGCATTTAATTGCTTGGCCATATCGGGCAGCGATGGTATAAAAACATCCATGGCAAAACCCGACAGTGGAATAAGGCTAAAGGCCATGACCGTGTTCAATCCTGTTTTTGATTCATTGACTCTTCTCATGGTACACATTGATTTGGCCAACAAAGCTACCCCTGCAGGTCGCCCGCCTGATAAGAAGATTCAAAGAGATCATTATACAAATCAAAGATGTTCGACCAGGGAGGTTTGTTTTGCACCGCGAAACTCCATTGGCGTGCTGGCCGTCAAATGCTTGAAGTATTTGTTAAAATGGGAGGGGTATTCGAAACCAAGGGCGTAGGCGATCTCGGCAATGTTCCAGTCGGTATTCCGAAGCAAAGTTTTGGCCTCGCCGATAACCCGCTCGTGGATAATGTCACGCGTAGTTTTGACTGTATGTTTCTTGATCACGCTGTTCAGGTGGTTGACATGGACGTGCAATTGATCAGCAATGGACGAAGGGCTGATCGGTTTCAGCGGATTTTCGGGAGAATCGATGGGGAATTGCTGATTAAGCAGGCTGAAGAAACCATTGACTACCCTGTCAGTTACGGAGGCAGATTTTGCAAGGCCCATCTGCTGCAGCCGGATACCCTGATGGATAAGAAGGAGCAGCAGGGTTCTGATCATGTCCCATTTATAGGGATAGTTGGTAGTCATTAACGACTGCAACTCAACAAAATATATCTCAAGTTTATCCTTTTCGTCTTCGGTCAATTTAATTACCGGGTGCAGAGACGGATTAAACAAAGGACAACTGTACTGTATATCGGGACGCATGAATCCCTGGATAAACCTCGTATCAAAGAGACAGTAGAAACGGTTCATAGATGAGGATCTCGTTTCGATGGAAGCGGGAACCGACGGATTGGTAAATATCAGGCAAGGCTGCTCCAGCGGAATTTCCTGGTCGTTGTAACGCAGAATGCCCTGCTCTCCGGTGCCCCTGCTCAGACAAATTTTGAAATAGTCGCGCCGGTTGTAAGGTGTTTTGTTAGCTATAACGGATGATTGCTTCACATTGAAGTGTCCCATCCCCGTGCGTTCGTTCAGCAAATCCAGGGGGATTTCCTGTTTCGTCCGCCGGTAGAATTCCTGCAGGCTTTCTGTTTTTATGGTGGGAAGGATGGCCATGATTGCCGTTGTCTATCGATTATAGAAGTCAAAGGTAAGAAATCTCTGCTTTACCCCGACACTCATAACAATAGGATCAATAAAACTGTCCGCTGCAGCTTCAGTGTCGCCGTTGTTTTTTGAATCCGGACGGGTCGATGCTAGCCCCGCTTTATTAGTTCATACCCCATTTCCGGTTTGCCTCTTAGCCCAGGATCCCCTGCACTCATTAAATTAAACTAATAGAAGAAGTAAAAGAATGAGGTTTGCATAACCTCGATATGTAGCTGGAAAGATTGGTACTGTCTTTCATCCCCGCTCCCAAATGAACGACAATGTCATCTCGCAAAATTTTAAAAAAGTCGTTAGACACAAAGCAATTAAGTAGATTCTCTCAATAGCAGCCGTGTTTTTAATACCATCGTTTCTTTAGGATATTCCTGCCATTGACTGTCATTGGAAGAAGCCGCCATTTCTTCTAGCAATAACTTCGCTGCCTCCCTGCCAATTTCGGAGGTTGGCTGGGCTACTGTGCTTAACGTTGGCGTAACCAGGTCTGAAGAAAAATCATTACTGAAACCCGCCAGAGCGATGTCTTCAGGTATCCGCAAGTTTTTTTGCTTTATGACCAGCATGGCTGCAAGTGCCGTAGGATCGTTTATGCAAAAGATCGCATCTGGTGGTGACTCTAATTCCAGGAAATGCTTTACGTATATCTTCACTTTTTCAATAGAAAGGTCATACGACAATATCAGGCGCTGATCGGGTTCAACTCCATTTTTTTCAAGGGCATCAAGATATCCTTTTAAACGAAGCCGGCTGTTGATCAATGCATCTGGCCCGGCCAGGTGGGCAATTCTTCTGCGACCTGATTGAATCAGAAAATCCACCATGGCAAACGCTGCTTCGTAATCATCTACCACCACTTTGGGAACGTTTAACTGATCCGTTACACGGTTAAACATCACCAGCGGAATTCCCTTGCGCTGCACCTGCCGGAAATGATCGAAGTTGCGTGTTTCATAAGTGTGCGATGCCAGTATCCCGTCTACCTGGTACGATAGTAACTGAGCTACGCTTTCCACCTCGTGCTCGTAACTTTCACCTGATTGGCAAATGATGGACCTGTACTTGTTTTTTCGGAGGAATTCTTCAATACCGCTAATAACAGAAGGAAAGAAATTGCTTTGTAATTCGGGAACAATAATTCCAACAACCGATGTCTTTTTTCTGGCCAGACCCAAGGCCAGCGTATTGCGCTGGTAGTCCAATTGGGCAGACATATGCAACACTGCTTTACGCGTTTCATCATTCACATTGGTGTGTCCCAATAACGCCCTGGATACTGTAGATTTAGACACGCCCAAAGCTTTGGCAATATCAATGATGGAAGTTTGTTTTGCTTTCATACTCGCAGTTTTGCTGATTTCCCCGGCCCGCAAAGTACGAAATGGCTTTTAATAGCCCCATGGGAAGGTTCCCATAAAAATGGGCACATTCCCATGAGAAAATATATTCAGAGATTCATTATTACGAAATAAATTTTCCCAAAATTTAATTATTCTTTCCTCTAACGATAAAAATATTCGTGTAATGCCAGTCTTAGACATGACCATGCGCGAGTATTTACATACAATCATCTGAATAACACTAACGATTATTGCTTATGAAACATGCTATTGAATGGAACAGAAATCATGCGAAGTTTCTATCGCTTCTTCTCGGCACTTTTTTATTCCTCTCACATTCCTATGCACAGGAGAAAACGGCAAAAGGGAAGGTGACCGATGAGCAGGGCAATCCTTTGGCCGGCGTAAGTGTTGTGGTATCAGGCACAAGTCGTGGCACTTCCACAAATGTGAATGGCGAGTTTGAAATTGGAGGACTCACCACCAGAAACAGGCTCCTATTCAGTTTTACAGGATTTGCAGACCATATGGTTTCGGTAGGAAACAGAACAAATTTTTCTGTTGCGCTGCGAAGAGCGTCCAAAGACATGGATGAAGTGATAGTGGTAGGATATGGCAGCAGGAAAAAGAGCGAAGTAACCGGCGCCATTAGCTCCGTTAAATCAGAGGAATTGACACAAACGCCCATTGCCAACCTGGCGCAGGGCTTGCAGGGGCGCGTGGCCGGTCTACAGATCGTACAAAATAATGCAGCTCCCGGCGGCAGCATCAGCGTACGTTTACGAGGTACGAATTCCATTAACGGCACTTCTGAACCGCTATACATCATCGATGGGATACAGGTACAAAATAATACAGGTTCTACTATACCAGGCGTTACCGTTTTGAACAATGTGAGTGCAGTGGGCGGCAATTCAAATGAAGTGAGTCCCTTATCTAATATTAATCCCGATGACATCGAATCTGTCGAAGTACTGAAAGATGCATCCGCCGCGGCCATTTACGGATCGCAGGCAGCCAACGGAGTAGTGATCATTACTACCAAAAGAGGAAAGGCCGGCGTATCCAGGATCAGCTACGACGGGTATTATGGCATACAGGAGGTGACCAAAAAGATTCCATTGTTAAATGCCACAGAATTTGCGAAACTGGAAAATGAAATTTATGACCAGCCAAGATACAGCAACCCCGATTCACTGGGCCAGGGCACCGACTGGCAGGATGAGATTTTCAGACAGGCAAAAATCCAAAATCATCAGCTGACTTTCTCAGGGGGAAATGAAAAGACCCAAGTCCTGATGGCGCTCAATTATTTTGACCAGGATGGCGTGGTACTGAGTTCAAATTTCAAAAGATATTCATTCAGGTTAAATTTAGACCATAGGGTAAATGACTGGCTGAAAATAGGCACCACCACCACCTTAACACGGTCAGTCAATAGCCGGATCCAAACGGGCTCCATCAATTCCGATGGCGGGGCGTTAACACAGTCACTGGTCGGAGCTGCATTGCAGGCACCTCCTACATTAAAACCATATCTGCAAGACGGTTCGATATTTCTTTTCCCCAACCAACCTTTTGGAGGGTACTATGGAGAATTGCGCAATCCCTTAAACGCAGCATTCACAATGGATAAAACCAATGTTAATACCATACTAAGTAATGTATATCTCGATTTCAATGTTGCAAAGGGACTAGATTACAAGGCTTCCTTTAGTGCTTACTCCACAAATAGTTTAAACGACTATTATTTCCCTGCCGCCGCCTTTACCCCTGCCGAACTAGCCATTAATGGCGGATTGGGAGGGTATGGCCTGAAGAATAATTCAAACTCACTTCGGCTGATTCATGAAAGTATTGTGAGCTATGACAAAGTGATCGCCAAGGATCACTCGATCAGTTTGACCGGAGTTTTCAGCACATTGTTGAATAACAATAATTACAATTACATGTCGGGCAATGGATTCGTGAATGATGCGACAAAGAATGAAGCCCTGCAGCTTGCGCAGAATTTTTCAATCAATACTGGTCGCTCCAAAGACAATCTGCTTTCGTATTTAGGACGAGTGAGTTATAATTTCAGGGGTAAATATTTTATCGATCTCACTGGAAGGGCAGACGGCAGCAGTAAGTTTGGGGAAAACAATAAATACGGATTTTTTCCCGCAGCGTCTTTTGCCTGGAATATTGCACAAGAACCATTTCTCGAAAATGCAAATGCCATTGACAATATCAAGTTGAGATTGAGCATCGGTACAACAGGAAACCAGGGTGCGATTGGCCCATATCAATCACTGGCAACGGCGGCTGCCGGCAGCGACTACGCATTCAATAATAACTATACAAGAGGCATTGCTCCTACAGGAGTGCCGAACCCTGATTTAAAATGGGAAAAATCAACCCAATCCAATGTGGGTTTGGATGTAGACCTCTTTAACAACAGGTTGAATTTCGTAGTGGATGCTTATCACAAGAAAACAGTTGACCTGATATTCAGCAAATCGCTACCGCTGTCCTCAGGATATGGAACCATTGTAGGAAATTTTGCGTCCCTGGAAAATAAAGGAATAGAATTATCATTAAACGTAACGCCGATCAGGAACAAAAATCTTACCTGGTCAGTCAATACCAATTTCACTATCAACAGGAACAAGTTACTCCGTTTGGCAGATGATTCAACAGATGAATTTGCCATCAATAACTACAATATTTTAGCAGTAGGTCAGCCACTCGGAATATTCAAAACCTATGTTTTTGATGGTATCCATCAAACCGGCGACTCTATTTTGCCGGGTCAGCCGGTAACCAATCCCAGGGCTGGCACCCATCGGGTGGCGGACATTGCCGGAGAGGAGGATGGAAAACCCGACGGTATCATTTCTGACGCAGACAGGATCATATCAGGAAACGCCAATCCGAAATTCATCTATTCCTTTTCTTCGAACCTTCGATTCAAACAATTTGATCTCGCTGTCTTCTTCTCAGGCGTATACGGCAACGATGTGTTTAATCTTGCGGCTTACCAGCTCGAAAATCCCATAGGAAGCAGGAATGTGTTGAAAAATCTTGTCAACAGGTGGTCGCCGTCAAATCCCAGCACTGAATACCAGAGCGGCACAGGCAGCCTGGGTGGACGCCTCCCCCTTTCCGACAAGTACATTGAAGATGGATCATTTTTGAGGTGTAAGAACATCTCTCTGGGCTACACGCTGCCAAGGATAAAGGGTATCGGCAACGCACAATAATTTATTTACTATCACTAATTACACCGGTTTCGATCCTGAAATAGGATCATTTGGAGGATCGAATACACAGATCGGTGTTGATAATATTGTGTACCCAGTTTCCAGGTCAGTTCTTGCCGGCCTTCAAATCACACTTTAATCCTCAAACTTTTTATATGTCAGGAAAATATTTTTTATTCATCATCGTGGTTATTTTCAGCGCAGGATGTAAGAAGCAACTGGAAGAAGAGGCATTCTCTGCTATTTACACCAAAGATTTTTACTCTACCGCATCCGAGGCCGAAGCGGCTATCACTGCTGTATACGGCGGCCTTTATGACCTGTACAGTAGCGGCGCGGTTGTGTTTGCAGCTGAGTGGTCGGCCGACCAGATGTTTCCACGAAACGTGGTCGGAAGGAGCAGTCTAACTTTGTACACCCACGATCCCGAATATTCCGCCCTAAGCAGTTTTGGACGTGCAAATGAGTCTCCTCTGGAAATCTGGCGGCAGGCTTACAGGGGAATAGAAAAAGCAAACTGGGTGATTGAAAAAGTACCTCCTATCGAGATGGATACAGTCAGAAGAAATAATATTTTGGGAGAAGCCTATTTTTTACGCGCTTTTTTTCATTGGATGCTCACCAAAAACTTTGGAGATATCGTGGTGAAAACGTCTGCTACCAGTAGCATAGAAAATGGATACGTAGCCAAAAGCACGCAGAAAGAGGTGTATCAACAGGTATACCTTGATCTGAATATGGCTGTGACTCTGTTACCCGACTATACGCCTGATATTGTGAGCGGACGAATTAGCAAACAGGTCGCTGAACTGCTGCTCGCAAAAACTGCGCTGTATGATGAAAACTGGCCTGTGGCGCTGGAGAAAGCCAAAGCAGTGATCACCTCTGGAAAATACGCATTGATGACTTCTCCGGCAGATATTTATAGCGCCGCGATGGAAGATGCTGCCCGGCAGGAAACGATGTTCGCGGTTGAAATGAACGGCAACCTTAACCCACCCAGGTGGTCACAGGTGCATTATTTTTATGCACCGATCGTTCCCTCTGACTATTCCAAAGGAGGTGCGGGAGCCATGTATGCATATTCGTCTTTCTACAATTCATTCTTTGAAAATGACAAAAGAAAACTGTTGCTCGATACTAGTTTTACTGATGCGAATGGCAATGTGATCACCCGTGCACTCATCGACAACCGCCTGGTAACTAAAGACCTTGTGCTGGTGGGAAAATATAAAGACCCAAATGCGATTGGCGCCTACGGAAGCAATAATATACCTGTTTTACGGTATGCCGATGCCTTTTTAATAGCTGCTGAAGCTGAAGCAAGACAAAATGGAGCAACCGGCGAAGCATACTCCTTCCTGAATAGCATCCGTCAAAGAGCCGGTATAGCCGATCTCACGGCTGGCCTAAGCGCAGAGAATTTTATTGATTCTACTTTGCGGGAAAGATCCTGGGAATTCTTTGGAGAAGCAGACCGGTGGTACGATCTTACCAGAACAAATACTTTTTTACAAGTTATTCCAGCAGCGGTGAATGCAGATTATCCCGTACGTAGTCCTCTCGCCAAGCACAGGTATTTCCCGATACCACAATTAGAAGTCAATGCGAATCCCATGCTCGAACAAAACGTGGATTGGAAATAATTGGGCAAACCGATTATAAAATGAAAATACAAGCGCCTTTAACCAAATATATTGATGCTTCATTCCGTCATTGCTGCCACAAGCATCATTGTTATCCGTTGAAAAAAACAACTGTTACGATTGTTTTGGGAATTCTCTTGCTTGTCGCAGGAAAAGCACAGACCGGCAATCAGGTAAACAATGATTCCTACAGCATATTGTTTACCAATAACAATATCCAGGTAAGCAGGCTGGGTAATAAAGGAGTCACGCGTAACCTGGCACCTCAGGTGCAACTGTTATGGATGGAGGAAAACCCCCACCTGAAATATCTGAAATCAACCAACCAACTTTCTCCGCAGGCAGGGTGGACGCTGGCGAGCGGACAAAGCACCACCGATGTATACAAGGCGGCTCATGCCAAGTCACTGAAAGCTCAGGGGTTCAAAAAGATCAATGACCGGCACTACCGGTATCTTTTCAGACCAATAAAACAGGCAGCTCTAACCCTTGATATCCGGCTGCCCAATGGACAAGAAGCGCCTGTATTCGAGGTGCACATCAATGCACTCACTTCCGGATGGTTTTCCGCGGCATTCGCAGGTATTGCACCGCGTGACACTTCTGAACTGGAATTTATATACCAGCCAATGATCTGGTCGTGGCGCCGTTTTCCCGACCAGTCATACATTACTCCAGAACAATATGCCACTACGGCCGCGTGTTTTGTAAATGATGGTGAGGCCACCGAAGGAATCGCCCCTGACGCAATTGAAATACCTTACCGTTTTGCCAACCTTCAAAATTCACGTTTCGGTTTGTTGTTACGAAATGCTGGCGGAAAGGCGCAACCAATGGTTTTTTCTCCTTTGCTGGGCGGGGGGGAATCTTACCTGGAACCGCGCCAGCATCACAGTTTCAAAACTCGCTATATTATCAATGAAGGTGATTGGTATTCTGGTGTCCAATATTTGCTAAATAATATTTTTCATTATCACAATGAACGTAAGAACGCCTCGGTGACTCTTAATCAAACCATCGATAATATTATTTCTCTGGCCATGGATGACATTTATGGTGGGTGGAATGACACGCTGAAGGGTTTTACCTACGATCAGGACGCTGTCGGTACAGTAAAAGTAGTATCGGCAATGCACCAGTTAAGTATTGCTCTCGTGACAGGCAATGAAGAGATTTACAGGAGAAGAGCTATTCCCACAATAGAATACATAATGTCGAGAGAAAAATACCTATTTACTACAAATGAATTGCAAAAATCGCAAAGTCCTGGCTACACGCTGAATGGCCCTTGTGCCGAAATTGGTGAACTGAGCGGTCTATATCAGTTAACGAATGGAAACACGAAGGCATTTGCTGCGGAACTGGACCGCGTATTTGGCAAAGCCCGAAAGCTAAACCTGAATACTGAAACAGGAGGTGGCAGCTGGCAGGACTATTTATACCGCTATCGTATCAGTACCAAGGCGTCCGACCTGAAAAAAGCCGTGGATGGGGCGAACGCTTATCTCGAGAAGTGGATACCACTGCCTTCTCGGTTTGACAATGATCCTGGTCTCAAAGACAAGGATGCGGCATTTCTTACAGACTTCACGCCCCGGCTTTATGACCTGCTGGAATTATATGAAGAAACAGGACACCGTCCCTATCTTGACTGGGCCATAACCGCAGCCCGGCAGATGATTTTATGGACGCGATCCAATCCCCTGGCCCCCGATTCTACCATTACCGTGAACGAAGGAGGTCAAATAAAAGGATTTATCGGCAAACGTTACAAACTAAACAGCTATGAATTTTTACCTGGCTTTAACGACACTACCAAGATTCAGGAACAACAAGTGCCTGCCTGGCAAACATCACTGGTAGGCCTGCCCCCAGAACAACCAGGAACTTATGTGCATGGGCCAATTATGCTAAATCATCACCCCGCCTGGTTCCTCAGATTGGCACAACTCTCAGGAGATAGCCTGTTGCGCGATGTAGCCTACAACGCCATTTTAGGTCGCTATGCAGGTTTTCCCGGCTACTATTATACATCGCTGCATACCAATGTGTATCAGAAAGCGGACTATGCTATGCATCCGTTTATAAATATTAAATACAATGCCATTTTTCACAATCACATTTTCCCTCATATTACTTTATTGATAGATTTCCTCGTAAGCGATGCTCAATACCGTTCAGAAGGTAAAGTATATTTCCCGGGAGTATATGCCCCCGGCTATGCATATCTGAGCAGTAAAGTATATGGTAGTAAAACGGGCAATGTATTTGGCAATAAAAATGTCCGTTTGTGGCTACCAGCCGCCGCCATCCAAAGCAATAGCTCTGCACTCAATCACGTGCTCGGTATCGGAGAAAAGGATTTTTATGTGATCTTGATGAATACTTTATCATCCAGCACCAGGCAGACTATCCGCCTGAATCCGGATATCATACCCTGGGTGCCGGGAAAAACCTACAGCGTAATTACCTACAACCGCGATGGCAGTACGGATAAAACAACCTGTAAAGATGGCATTTTAGAGGTGACTATTCCCCAACATGGACTGACAGCTTACAAAATAGAAGGACTTCGGGTTACCGCACCACATGCTGCTCACCCTGATCTAAACATTCAGGCATCCACAGGCAAGAGATCTTTCCAAAGAGATGACCAGTCGGCATTCGGAACAGTAACTGGAATGCTGATCAACACATTTCCTGAATTTTCAGATGCCTATATATTTACAAATGCCACCAGTAAAGAATTTCAGGACATTGTTTTAGAATACAGAATAGACGATGGTAGCTGGCAAAAGAAAACAGATAACAGCTATCCGTTCGAATTCGATATAAGGCTGAATAATCCAGCGGCCAGGCTTGAATACCGGCTGCACGGATCTGATTACCGGGGAAAATCCAATACAGGGAAAACTTACGAGCTTTCCAACAATAATCCATGAACAACTCCATCGATACCATAGTGATCTTTATTTTCAGTGCTTTTGTTCTGGTAATCGGAATGTTATTCGCGCGAACTGGCAAGAACATGAAATCATTTTTTGCCGGTGGTGAAGCCGTGCCCTGGTTTATCGGCGGACTCTCCTTATTTATGAGTTTCTTTTCGGCGGGAACATTTGTAGCCTGGGGTTCCATTGCATATAAATATGGATGGGTGGCTGTAGTTATTCAATGGACGATGGGGATCGGTGGACTGGTCACTGCAATTTTCCTTGCGCCCAGGTGGAAGAGAGCGGGAGCGCTGACCGCCGCAGAATTTATCAAACAGCGCCTGGGCGCGCCTGTCCAAAAGTTTTACATCTATATATTCCTGTTAGTATCATTCTTCAGCAAAGGAGCTGTTCTTTACCCTGTCGCTAAACTGGTAAGCAGCTCGCTGGGATATCCACTTGTACCCTGCACTATCGTGCTGGGTGTAATGATGATCGCTTACACAGCTGTAGGAGGTTTATGGGCAGTAATGGTTACCGATATTTTGCAGTTCGTAGTATTGACCGCCGGAGTGTTGCTGGTGTTGCCACTTGCGCTTGACAAGGCAGGAGGATGGCAGGCCTTTACATCGAACGTGCCACCCGATTTTTTCAACCTGGTAAACGGAGAGTACACTGTTGGATTCCTGCTGGCGTTTACACTGTATCATATCACATTTATAGGCGGCAACTGGACCTTTGTGCAACGTTATACCAGCGTAGATTCTCCAAAGTCGGCAAGGAAGGTGGCCTTACTGTTTGCCGGCCTGTACCTGATCAGTCCTGTTATCTGGATGCTGCCACCTATGATATACAAAAGTATCGATCCCTCATTATCAGGGCTCGACACAGAGAATGCCTATCTGCAGGTTTGTAAACTGGTTTTGCCTCCGGGACTTATGGGACTGATGCTTACCGGGATGTATTTCTCAACCTCGGCAACAGCGAATACTACGTTGAATGTTACATCGGCCATCATTACCAATGATATTTTTAAAGGGATGTTCCGGCCACTCGCATCAGATAAAACACTCATGATCGTGGCCAGAATGTCGTCGCTGTTATTGGGCCTGGGCATGATCGGCATAGCTTTACTGGTCCCGGCTGCGGGAGGAATGATAGAAGTAGTGTTGAGCATCGCTGCTATCACAGCAGGCCCATTGCTCTTGCCGCCCTTGTGGGCACTGTACTCGAAAAAAATTAGTGGTAACGCCGCATACATCATATCAGGCAGCTGTTTATTGATCAACTGTCTGTTTAAGTTTGCTGTGCCTGCGGCATCCGGATTTAAATTGGTCCGCTCACATGAAATGTTATTAGGAGCAGGACTGCCGTTGGTAGCGCTTTTGGTATACGAGTTTCTTATTGCTTCCCCGCCAATTCACAAAGACTACCAGCATTACACAGCCAAACGCACCCAACACCTGGCTGATTTGCCGAAGGTATCATTTGAAGAAAAAAAGGAAATATTGAAACAAAACTTATTTGGTTTGCGTGTAATTGCCTTTGCGCTGGCATTTACAGCAGTTCTGCTAACAGGAGTCAGCCTGTTAGCTTCTACCGGGCAATTGTTGGTGGTAATTATTGCTGTAGTGATCTTGGTGTCGGCAATCATTCCACTGCTGGCTGCAAAAAGAATCAAGCGTAATCTTCAGGGAATCAACCCCGGTTATTAAAAAAATCGAAAGATGATTAGGGAAAAAGAAACCAATGCACGAAAATTATTCACAGTTGATATCAATGCAGACCTGGTGATTGCCGGCGGAGGGTTATCGGGGGTGTGTGGAGCAATCACAGCAGCACGAGCCGGATTGAAAGTGATCTTAATACAGGACAGACCGGTATTAGGTGGTAATAGCAGCAGCGAAATAAGACTTTGGGTGCTCGGCGCTACGAGTCACATGGGCAATAATAATCGTTGGGCCAGGGAGGGCGGCGTGATTGACGAACTGCTGGTGGAAAACTGCTATCGGAACCCTGAAGGCAATCCGCTCATCTTTGATACCATTTTATTGGAAAAAGTAGTAACAGAGAAGAACATCACGCTACTGTTGAATACCGCTGTATATGAATTAGAAAAGCAAAATGAAAATGAAATTGCCAGCCTCACTGCTTTTTGCAGTCAGAATAGTACGAAATATCACTTGTTTGCGCCGTTGTTTTGCGATGCAAGCGGAGACGGGATTATAGGCTTTTTATCCGGCGCGGCTTTTAGGATCGGTGCGGAAAGCAAAGATGAGTTCGGAGAAAAATTTGCTCCTTCCAAAGAATATGGCGAATTGTTGGGACACTCTATTTATTTCTACACAAAGGACACCGGCAAACCAGTGAAATTTGTACCGCCTGCTTTTGCACTGGATGACATAACCAAGATCCCCCGTTATAAAAGTTTTAATACCAGAGAATATGGATCGAAATTGTGGTGGATAGAATATGGCGGACGATTAGACACTGTACATGAAACAGAAACCATCAAATGGGAACTTTGGAAAGTAGTCTATGGCGTGTGGAATTACATTAAAAATTCAGGACACTTCCCCGAATCGGAAACTCTGACCCTCGAATGGGTAGGAAGCATTCCAGGCAAAAGAGAAAGCCGGAGGTTTGAGGGAGATTACCTGCTAAAACAACAGGATATTGTTGAACAGAGAATACATGCTGATGCAGTTGCATATGGCGGCTGGAGCATCGACCTGCATCCCGCCGACGGGGTGTTCAGTGAAAAACCCGGATGCAATCAGTGGCATAGCAAAGGAATTTATCAGATACCCTTCCGTTGTCTCTACAGCAAAAACATCAGCAACCTTTTTCTTGCAGGAAGAATTATCAGCGCCACACATGTAGCTTTCGGTTCAAGCCGGGTGATGGCCACAGGCGCATACACCGGGCAGGCCATTGCACATGCAGCCAATATCTGCCGCCAACACCGCATCAAACCCAAAGAATTATTGGCAGGCGGCCATATCGGCCAACTACAATTAGCTCTGCAGAGAGATGGTCACTTCATTCCTGCAATACATCAGAAAGAAGAAGCAGACCTTGCACAGCAAGCTGTACTTTCTGCCAGCAGTGAATTCAAACTGCAAGATATTCCTGCCAATGGAGACTGGGAAGTCCTGCACGAATCATTGGCGCAAATGCTGCCTGCGCAGCCAGGCTTACTGCCGAGTATTAGGATTGGCATAAAGACCATCTCAGCCACAACAATTGAAATTGAGCTCAGAAAAAGCGGCAGGCCTGGCAATCATACTCCAGACATACTGATAG
>Ga0193752_1002012_pt1 | contig 15886 bp, 13 predicted proteins | sample H1c1metaG_FD_144924 | JGI IMG/M metagenome (GOLD analysis project Ga0193752, IMG submission 144924) | Soil microbial communities from a riparian zone of the East river system, Colorado, United States - H1c1 | ecosystem: Environmental > Terrestrial > Soil > Riparian zone | place: USA: East River... | reverse complement strand
CGTATAGTAATCCAAGAGAAATTGTATGGAACAATGGCGGCGCTATATTTAGTATTGTACAACCGGTTACACTTGGGTTTATTTTACCCAAACCATCGCCGCTTGAATGTTGTGATATAGTAGCAGAGATCTGTGTGAAATTTACGTTCAGGGATAAGGATTGTAACGAGTGCGAAGTGATCGCTTGTTTTAAAGTTGTGATCAAAAAGAAATAGATTTCACGCAGAGTACGCAAAGGAGCAGAGAAACCTCAGCGATCTCCGCTCCTCTGCTCTCTCGGCGTGAAGCAAAAACAAAATACATTGGTTAAACCCAAACCGATTTTATGATAAGAAAGAAAATAATAACCAGCAGTTTTTTTCTTTGCATGTTTGTTGCTACTTCATTTGCGCAGGAAATACCAGATTCTTCGCTGCTTAACAAAGTAAAGGACAAAGCAAAAGAAAAATTAAACATTAGCGGAACCATGGGCATAACCTACGAAGGGTATGGCCTCAGCCGCAAGCCATCGGGCTGGACAGGCTACCAGCCACGCAGGCCATGGAACCAGGTACGCTTTAATTTTACGCCAACATTTAAGTTCAGTAAAAATTTCAGCCTGCCGTTCAATTTTAATTTTGCTGCCATACCCACCAATTTTGCAGGTCCGTACGCAGGCATTAAAAAACCAACCTTCGGGCAGTTCATCACAAACCCCATGAATAGTTTTGGCCTCAACCCAAAATACAAATGGGCCGAGCTGCAACTGGGAACGCAGTATTTAAAATACTCCGAACTTTCAACCGGTGATATTGGTGTGTTTGGTATTGGTTTCGACCTGAGGCCTAAAACTTTCCTGTTCAAATTCTTTACAGGCGTTTCGCAACAAGGCATCAATTATGTTGCTGGCCCGCCAGTGGTTACCGGTGCTTATAAAAGAAGGAACTGGATGGCACAGATCGGTACAGAAAAGGAAGGCAAATATTTATTTGCACTGAATTTTGCAAAAGGAAAAGATGTGCCAACATCTGCGGCGCCGCCACCATTAACCATCAGGCCGCAGGAAGGTATTGTGATAAGCCTGGTATCTGATCTATACCTGGAGAAAGGATTTTATTTTAAAGCAGAGGGAGCACAATCAACTTTTACCAAAGACCTGGCTACGCCGCTAAGCCCTAATATAAAAAGCCTGAAACCTTTTATTGAAGCACACACATCAACACTAACCGATTATGCCGGCCAGCTTGCTGTGGGAAAAAAAGGCAAGAACCTTGACCTGGGTGTAATGATCAAATACCTGGGAGCAGGGTTTCAAACAATTGGTTACCCGTTCTTACAAAGCGACAGGCTTGATTATACTTTGAACACCCGTATCAATGCCTGGAAAAATAAAATGAATATTGTTGCCAGTTTAGGCCAAAGAGTAAATAATGTGAAGAATACCGCATTGAGGGCAAAACAATTCATTGGCAACCTTAACTGGTTTACCCAATTCAGTGAAAGCTTTAGCTTGAACGTGAACTATAATAATTTTGGTTTTCAAACTGCCAGCGGATTAAACCCTTTCGGCATAAAAAATGTAAGTAACGACCTGGGGATAAATCCAACCTTTACATTCACAGGTAAAAAAATTATTCATTTGCTGAGCCTTAGTTATAATTACAGTAAGTACGATGAACGGGATGTAATGACCGGCCTTACTACATCCAACAACACTCATACAGGAGTACTTACTTATGTACCAACATATTTGGAGAAGGAAATATCGCCGGATTTCAGCGTACTCTATTTTTACAATAATGTGCCCGGCGCTAAAATTACCCTGGCCACTTTAAGTGCTGCATTAAGTATGCAGGCTGCGAAAAAGAAAATGCGGCTTCGTGGGCAATTACAGTATACACTTGGAAAGTTAAACAGCTTCAACAGCAACAATAATTTAATTGCCAGTTGCAATATTGATTTTAAATTAACTAAGAAATTAACCTGGGCCACTTTCCTGACCACCAACTATTTTAAATACGGAAACGAAATAACCCCGAACGGTGCCAATTATGTAGAGACCGGTTGCCGTACAGGATTTCAATATCGTTTTGACACAAAAAAACAAAAATGAAAAAGCTAATATCAACAGCCATCGCAATTTTTATTGTTGCCACCGCAATGGCGCAGGGAATAAAATTTAATTTGATAGTTAATGCCCAGCCACCGGCGCAATTATCTGAGTGGGGAAACAGGCGGGAAGTGCTTATGTTGATCGTTACAGGTCAACCCGGTGCTCCCGGAGGCGACCAGTTTAAGATAAAAACTGAGATCAAAACAACGGACGGAACCATTATAGCGTCGGCCGACCTGGCTAAAACACCTGTGTTTACACTCAACTCAACAGGTGCGCCAACAATTTTGCTTGCAAACGATGTAATGCCACTGGAGTTTATGGTGTTTACGGGTAAATACAAAACATCTTTAGAAAGAACCGGTAAGCTGCCTGCAGGTAATTATATCATTTGTGCAAGGCCAGTGACCATTACCGACTATATACCTTTAGGCGAAGAGCAATGCAAAAACTTTTACCTGGCTTCAACCCAATTGCCTATTTTGATGAAACCTTATAATGAAGAAGTGCTTGATGCAAAAAAAGCGCAAACTGCTATCATATTCAGGTGGAGCCCGGTAGTACCTACACAACCATCACCGGTTACATACCGCATACAGGTTTTTGAAGTTCTGCCCACACAAAGCCCGGTACAGGCATTAAGGAGCAACCAGCCTTTACTGGATAAAGAAGTTTTAGCTGCAACACAATTCATCTGGCAACCACAATTATCTTTTTTACCGTATGATGAAGAAACAAAAAAACTTCCCACATTTATATGGACCATACAATCACTGGATGCAAGCCACAACCCTGTAACGCAGACAGATGGTAGTGGTGAAGGAAGAAGTGAGCCTATCATTTTTTTTGTAAACCCCGATAAAAATAAAATCCCTAAAAAAACCAATTAGGATCAAAAGAAATAATGCCCCTGAAATAATATGGCCTGCAGATTTTTTTGCGGGCCATTCTTTTTACGAAGACAAGCCTCCATGTCGTTTACGATTATGTTTTACTTTTACTGTAATGAATAATAAGTACCATTCAAAGGACGAAGCCCTGCAAAAAGCAAAACAGTATTGTGCTTACCAGGAGCGCTGCCACAGCGAAGTAAAAGAAAAGCTATACAGTCTTGGTATGAATAAAAAGGAAGTTGATGAACTCCTCAGCGAACTCATCACTGATAATTACCTGAATGAAGAACGCTTTGCTATCCAGTTTGCAGGAGGAAAATTCAGGATAAAACAATGGGGTAGGGTTAAAATTAAATATGCACTCAAACAGAAACAGGTAAGTGAGTATTGTATAAAAAAAGCATTGAAGGTAATTGATGAAAAGGATTATACACGAACAGCAGAAAAACTATTTGAACAAAAAGTAAAAACACTCAGATCAGAGAAAAATATTTTTATTAAAAAAAGAAAACTACAGGATCATTTATTGCAGAAAGGTTTTGAAACAAGTGTAATAAGTAAATTGATAGCTACTATATAGTTGTCTAAATTATTTCAAACTCATAAAAACAGTTTCAGCAGGTTTAATGCCAACTATTGTACTCTTATAGATTGAGCCAAGCGATTTATATTCTGCAGGCACAACTAACTTACCATCTTTATTTACAACGCCAACTTTATCGCCCAGCATAACCCTTGCATAACCATTTGTAAAATCGTAAGCGCCCTGGTAAACAAATTCAGTTAAGGCCTTTCCTTTATTATCAAGCAAACCCCACTTACCGTCTTTCGAAGCCCATACCCTGTCTTCGGTCATGTACAAAAGGCTGTTGTATTTAAAATCGATGATCACATTTCCCTTGCTATCAATAAGTCCTGCCAGGTTATTTTGTTGCACGGGAAAAGTTCCGTTATCAGGAATGCCGGCTGCTTCATATTTATTATTATTGATCGCCTCGCCTTTTTTATTGATCAAAAAAAACTTGCCATCCTGTTTTACAATAGCTGCGCCTTTTGCAAAACTGCTTGCTACATCAAACTTCAGATCAATTACCTTATTACCCAACATATCTATAAAGCCCCATTTATTATTTTCTTTCACTACAGCAAGGCCATCAGAAAATTCACCGATCTCATCCCAGGTTTTTGAATTTATTTGTTTCCCTGTTCTGTTTACCAGGTAATATTTGTCGTTTTTATCCTTAACAGAGATAATACCGCCTACAGATTTGCTTCCTTCTTTAGCGCTGATATTAAATACTTCCGATCCTTTTTTGTCCAGGTAATGGATCATAGTTTTTTGGCCATTGTGGGCGTAAGCCAGGCCTTCGGAATAGGGCCCCTGGAAATAGGTATACAAGTCTTTTATTTTATTAAAATTCTTATCGACAAGGTGCGGCACCGATGTACTGCTTACCTGCAAAGCTGCAATACCATCGCTGAAGTTTACAACTGAGTAATAGCTTTCGGCATTTAATTTTTTGCCGGTATAGTCATAAAAATCATACAGCTTTTTTTTGCCTATAAAAATTCCTTCTTCATTAAAATCACCGGCTTCGCCAAAAGGAAACGATTTTTTTGTATTGGTGGCGAGGTTAATTAATTGTACCGTATTATCGGCGCTGAGCTTGATGGAATCCTCTGTTTCGCTGAGGCTGTGGCCATAACTTTTTAAATTAAGATCTGTAAAGGTCTTTTGCGGGTTTCCGTTCAGGTCAAAGATCTTCACTTTATTGGTGTAGTAATAAACAATTCTTTTTTTACCAAGGATCACACCATTGGCACTATCCGGTTGTACAAAAACATTGTTGTTTACATCTCCTACTGTGTACTTTCCGTTTTGGATCACATAAAACCTGTTGGCTACAGTGGGAGAAACATAGTCGTAGTTTGTAGCAACTATTATTGAACCAGTGTTGTTCATCATGCCATACTTTTTTGTGTCGATGGTTTTAAAAACAGTATAACCATTCTTATCGATCGTTACGTCTGAATATTCCATCGGTAATATGGGCATGCCTTTCGTATTCATCGTTCCTTTTTTTCCATTCCATTCAATAATGAAAAGCCCGCCACCCTGGAGCGGCGATATTTTGTCAAATGTTCTTTCCTGGATGATCTTCCCCTCTTTATTTATCACTACCCATTCACCCGGTGTTGTTATGGTTCCTTTACCGGCACCACCCACAGTGCGCCCTTTTGTTTTAGCAACAGATGTATACCCACCAAAAAAAGGATTTGCATCTTCATATTCGGCAGCAATTACCATCTTGTTATTTTTATCTATAAAGCCATGCTTACCCGTTTCAGAAACCTTAACTGCAGCCAGGCCTTCGCTGAAAGTAGAAAAATCATAGTACATAGCAGGGATGATAATTTTATTATTCTTATCCAGGAAACCCATCCTTTTCTCTTTCTGAAAATTCATTAAGCCTTCTCTTAAAGCGCCCAGGTAATCATACTCAACCGGGATAATGATAGAGCCTGTGACATCAACAGCACCCCAGGAAAAACCAAAATCAGGCTTTCTTTTCTTTACAACAGCCAATCCTTCATTGAAGGGTTCGATTTCAAAGTAGGCTGGTTCTGCAATAACTTTTTGAGCGGTCACAGAAAACAAACCTGCATTGTCTGTTCCATCTTTAATAATAAAAACGCCATTTTCACCGCTGGGCATAATGCTTTTGTATTGTAATGGAATTACAATTTTATTTTCACTGTTAATTACACCGTAAGTTTTATCGGGTGTTTTCTGCATGGGAGAAGCAGGAGGAAGTTTTTTATATACCAGGGTATATCCATTATTAAAACTATAGTCAACCACATATTCCTGGCAAAGCACAGTTACATTCACAAAGAAGAATAAAACCAAAGTCGCAATCAGCTGTTTCATGTTTAAAAATTTCGTTTTAAAATTACAAAAAAACAACGGAGGTTGTTGGTGGCTGTTGGGTATTTTGATATGAATGGTCTTCAAATAATTTAAAACTACCTTCGCATTATATATTATTGTATGAAGTTTAGTGATCTGAATTTAAATACGGCTTTGCTCAATGCGCTGGATGAAAAAGGTTTTACCACACCAACCACCATCCAGCACAGGGTTTTCCCGGTTGTAATGAGCGGCAGGGATGTATGCGGCATTGCACAAACAGGCACCGGTAAAACTTTTGCTTACCTGCTGCCTTTGCTTAGGCAATGGAAATTCAGCAAGGATAAAAATCCACAGATATTGGTCATTGTACCTACCAGGGAGTTGGCAACGCAGGTGGTGGAATCGGTAAAAGAATTAACACCATACATGAGTGTGGTGGCGGTACCCATTTATGGCGGTGTCAATATCAATACACAATGGAAGGAACTGCAAAGCGGCGCAGATGTACTCGTGGCAACCCCGGGCAGGTTGTACGACCTGATATTGAACGGCGCATTTAAGACCAAGGCCATTAAAAAGCTGGTGATAGATGAGATGGATGAAATGCTTAACCTGGGCTTTCGCACACAGATAAAGAACATACTCGACCTGTTGCCCGAAAAGCGGCAGAACCTTTTATTTTCGGCAACCATCACCGAAGAAGTGGAAGCCCTGATGGATACTTATTTTAATGAACCTGAACGGGTGGAAGCCGCACCAACCGGAACCCCGCTTGAAAATATTGAACAGGGTTATTACGCCGTTCCCAATTTTTACACAAAAGTAAATTTGCTACACCTGTTGTTAACAGCCGATGAAAGCATGACCAAAGTGCTGGTTTTTGTCGGCACAAAAAAACTGGCCGATGACCTGTATGAACAACTGGAAGCAAAATTCCCGGGCACAGCAGGCGTGATACATTCAAACAAAGAACAGAACCACCGGTTCAATACCGTTAAACAATTTCACGAAGGGGTTTATCGTTTTATTATTGCTACCGATATTGTTGCAAGAGGTATTGATGTAGCCGAAGTAACCCATGTCATCAACTTTGATGTGCCTGAAGTACCGGAGAATTATATACACCGCATTGGCCGTACGGGCAGGGCTGATAAAAAAGGTATCGCCATCAGTTTTATAACTGAAAAGGAAAAACCTTTACAGGAAGCCATCGAAACATTGATGAAGCAACCGATAGCAAACATTGCATTGCCTGAAAATCTTGCCATCTCTGATGAATTGACTGAAGATGAAAAGCCGAAGGTTTTCATGAAAGAGATAAAGCTGAAGATACCTAAAGTAGAAGAACGAGGTGCTGCCTTTCATGAAAAATCGGCAAAGAACAGTAAAGTGAATTTTATTGTAAGAAAGAAAGACAGGATGATGAAAAAATATGGTAAGCCTATTAAAAGAGCGCCGAAAAAATAAACTTCCAACCCTACCTTGTACGAAACTATACAAATACTCGTTCTCATCATTTTTGTACTGGCCATTTTTTATATGGTTAAATTTCTTAGAAAAAAGAAAGTAACTATTACAGATCCGGTTCCCCCTTTGCTTAAAAGCATTTTACAGGAACAGGTTCCTTTCTATCAACAGCTGGATAACAACAAACAAACTGAGTTTGAAGAAAGAGCTGCTCTTTTTTTAACACAGGTAAAAATAACAGGCGTACGAACAAAGGTTGAAGACCTTGACAGGATACTGATCGCTGCCAGTGCTATCATCCCCATTTTTAATTTCCCGGGCTGGGAGTACCGAAACCTGAATGAAGTATTGTTATACCCCGATTCTTTTAATCACGAATTTGAGCAACATGGTGATAGTAGAAATATTTTAGGTATGGTGGGCAGTGGTGCTCTTAATCATGTGATGATCTTATCTCAATTTGAATTGCGGCAGGCTTTTTTAAATGAGACCGGTAAGAACAATACAGCTATACATGAGTTTGTACATCTTATTGATAAAACAGACGGAGAGGTTGACGGTATACCGGAGTCGTTGCTGCACAGGCAATACATAAAACCATGGCTGCAGCTGATGCAGGAAAAAATAAAAGAGATAATTAACAATGACTCCGACATCAATCCTTATGGCGCAACTGATGAAGCTGAATTTTTTGCTGTTGTTTCGGAATATTTTTTTGAACGCCCGGAACTGTTAAAAGACAAACACCCTGAGCTGTATGAGCTGTTGCTGAAAATATTCCATCCGGTACCTGCCGGATAAATAAGTATTACATCAAGCATCTTCTCCCTTTCGTCAAAGTCATTTTTTATCTGCATGCAGGTATATTTTCTTTGTATTGACAAAGCAGAAACAAGTTCTGTTTATTTAATAACAAAAAATATAGCCATGAAAAAGATCATTAGTAAAGTATTTGCACTGGTTGCCATTGCTGCAACCCTGTTTTCTTTCACCACAAATTTTGGCGGCGAAGGATTTGAAATATTGGTAAACGGTAAAACTGTATTGCAAAAGTTTGGCGGCGATATGGATAAGGTAAATGTCCTGCAGCTCACAAAAACACAACCTACCGACAAATTAACCTTCAGGTATCATCATTGCGGCCGGGTTGGTAAGAACAGGGTGGTTACCATCAAAGATGAGAGCGACAATGTGGTGAAAGTGTGGAAGTTTACAGATGTGCCCACACCCGTTGGAGATATGAGCTGCACTATGCAGGATCTTTTCAACCTGCAAAAGAACGGCAATACAAGTTTTAAGGTTTATTATTCATCAACTGAATTGCCAAAAGGACGACAACTTGCTTCGGTTATTTTAGCAAGCACCAATAAAGCACAGCCATGAATTGCTCAATGCAAAAAGCCCTGTATGTTTTAGACAGGGCTTTTTTATTAATCATAAAAACTGAAGAATTACTCCGCTGGAAAAACAATTTCATAAATTTTTCCAGGCTTTACTGCTAAAGACTTCCCCCTTAACCAGGGATTGAGCCATTTTAGTATTTTATAATTGGTGCCGTTATTGCTTGCAAAAGTTGACAAGTTTGAAACGCTTTGAGTAACCAGCAACTTTCTTGTTTTTATTGGTTCATAAGCTGAGCCAACTGGTAATTTAAATCCTAAAGAATCGGCATTGCCAAGAAGATGTTTAAATGCAAGGATGCGGAATATGTACCGTTGTGTTTCATCAGGTAGCACCAGGTCGTAATAGTTATTAGTGCCCTGGAATGCGCTGCGTTCGTTGTAACCACCCATTCCGCAATTATACGATGCAGCAGCGGCGGTCCAGTTACCAAATTTTTCGTAAGCCTTTTTTAAATAAGTGCATGCTGCATCTGTTGATTTAGCAACATGATAACGTTCATCTACTGTAGCACTTACTTCCAGGTTATAACCAGGGGCTGTAGTTTTCATGAATTGCCAGAAACCGGTTGCCCCAACTTTTGATACCAGGTTCTGAATATTACTTTCTGCCACGCAGAGGTATTTAAAATCATCAGGAATATTATTGGCTTTTAGTTGTGCTTCTATTTGCGGAAAATGCCGGGCAGATAATTTAAGCATATAATAAATATTGCCTGGCTGGTAATAATTGTATAACAATTCACGATCAAGCTGTTCACGTATTTCCCATCGCTGCAGCGGCACAGCTTCTCCTGCAAAACTCATATTTGCAGGAATAGATGGAGGCGGAGCCGGAGAAAAGCCTGCATTATTTATTTGTGTTTTAGGCTCTTCCTTAAAACCAAATAAGGACAAGCCTGCAAAACAAACAATTATGCCAGCTACAAAAGCTCCGGCTAAAATGAATTTTTTCATGATGATCTTTTTAAAAAGTCAGCAAACAGTATTAAATAATTTCAGCTACATGACGATGAATATTTTTTGCCAGTAATCCTGTAGGCACATCATTCTCATCTCCACCAAAAGGGTCCTCGATCTCTTCGGCAATTAATTCAAGGCTTGCCAAAACATAAAACACAAAAGCAACCACAGGTATCACATAAAACCCAAGCTGGAAAACATAACCAAACGGCAATGTCATGATATAAAAGAAAATGAATTTTTTAATGAACACGCTGTATGAAAATGGAATGGGCGTGTTCTTGATCCGTTCACAAGCGCCGCATATATCGGTAAAAGATTGCAGTTCCGGATTTAAGAACAACAATTGTTCACCACTTATCTTTTTTGCTTCATGCAGTTGCTGCACATGTTGGTACATACGCAATGCTACCTGGTTAGGAATATGCTTTGCATGATCAATACCATGAAAAAAATCTTTGTGTTCTTCGCCCTCAAATAATTCAACCCTGGTTTGTTCCTTATGCAGGTGATTGTGCAGTGCATAAGCAAAAGCGGGAATTATTTTTCTAAAGAATGCCCGTTGCTCTTTTTCTTCCGCAGGTAAAATAGCCGACAGCTTCATAGCAAGGTTACGGCTGTTGTTTACCAGGCTGCCCCAGAGCTTGCGCCCTTCCCACCAGCGGTCGTAAGCTGTGTTGGTACGAAACACCAGTAACATGGAAATAGCAAAACCCAACAGCCCATGCATGAGCGGTATATTTTTTACATGGCTTGAGTCAGAAAGCTTCCAGTAGTCAAGCTCCAGCCAAACAATGGTAGCTGAGTACATGCTAATGGTAATGATCAGCGGCAGCAGTTTACGGAACGTATCAGCTTTATGAAACCTGAAAATGAATGCAAACCAGTCTTTGGTATTGTAGGAGATCATTGTGGTTGTTTTTCCAAAAATACGCAATCAATAAATGAATTGAAAAGGATAATTCTTTTAGAACATGCCATTTAAAACAATATGCTTTATTTTAGTCCTTTAATAATGTATCATGAAATTATCTTTCCTCATCGGGCTCTTTTCCTTTATAAATATGCAAGTAAAAGCACAAGAAAATATTTATCCTACTTACACCGGCAACGACCTGGGCTTAACCTATTCCAAAACAACATCCCGTTTTCGCATCTGGGCGCCTACAGCTACAAAAGTTCGCTTGAATCTTTATAAACAAGGCCTGGACGGAGCTGCCGTAAAAGCAATTGAGTTGTCAAGATCAACACAAGGCACATGGACAACTACTCTCCCTGGCGACCATGCAGGAACTTATTATACATTTTCTGTTGAACACAATGGAAAATGGCTGGATGAAGTACCTGATCCTTATGCAAAAGCGGTTGGCACCACTGGTAAACGGGCAATGATCATTGACCTGGCGAAAACCAATCCTGATGGATGGGCCGGCGATAAGCCGCCCGTTTTAAAGAGTCCAACAGATGCTGTTATTTACGAACTGCATGTTCGGGATGCAAGTATTGACGCCAGCAGCGGTATCACCAACAAAGGAAAGTTTTTAGGACTTACAGAAACCGGAACCCAAAATGCAGCCGGGCAATCTACAGGCCTCGATCACCTGGTACAGCTTGGCGCAACACATATTCACCTGCTACCCTTCTTCGATTATAATTCCAATGACGAAAGTGAAACTCAAAAACCACAATACAACTGGGGCTATGATCCACTGAATTATAACACACCCGAAGGTACTTATGCAACCAATACGATAGAAGGTGCTGTAAGAATAAAAGAAATGAAACAGCTGGTGCAGGCTTTTCATAAAAAAGGATTGGCTGTTGTGATGGATGTTGTATACAACCATACAGGCCTCACAGCACAAAGCAATTTTAACCAGATAGTACCTGATTATTATTACCGTAAAACCAAAGACGGTAAATACAGCGATGCTACCGCCTGCGGTAATGAAACCGCCAGTGAAAAAGCCATGATGCGGAAGTTCATTATTGAATCAGTTTTGTATTGGGTAAAAGAATACCATATTGATGGTTTTAGATTTGACCTGATGGGCGTGCATGATATTGAAACCATGAACATGATCTCAGCAGCACTAAAAAAAATAAAGCCGGGTATTTTATTGTATGGAGAAGGATGGACTGCCGGAAATTCTACGCTGCCCGAAAACAAACGGGCATTAAAAAAATACGCATCACAACTTAACAACATTGCTGTGTTCAGCGACGACATACGTGATGGTATTAAAGGCAGTGTGTTTGAAGCCGCCGAAAGAGGTTTTGCCACAGGCGATATTTCCAAATCCGAAAGCATCAAATTTGGAATTGTAGCAGCTACGCAACACCCGCAGGTAGATTATAAAAAAGTGAACTACAGTAAAGCACCTTATGCAAATTCACCAGCCAGCGTTATCAGCTACGCCGAGTGTCACGATAATAACACACTCTGGGATAAACTAGCTATCAGCACACCGGGAGCAAATACTTCAGAACGGATCAGCATGCACAAACTGGCTTTATCCATTGTGCTTACAAGCCAGGGCATTTCTTTTTTACATGCCGGTACCGAATTCCTGCGCAGCAAAAAAGGTATAGAGAATTCTTACAATCAACCAGACAGCATTAATGCCATTGATTGGAACCTTAAAACTATTAACAACGATGTGTTCATTTATGTGCAGCAGCTCATCGCCATGCGTAAAGCACATCCTGCTTTCAGAATGCAAACGACGGAACAAATACAAAGAAACCTGAGTTTTTTATCATCTCCACCCGGTATTATCGGCTACCGCTTAAACGGCAGCGCTCTTAATGATAAATGGAAAGATATACAGGTATGGTTTAATGGAAATGCAAGCGAACAAACATTGCCCCCAGAATGGACTGCCGGTTATAAAACTGCCGTATTGAATAATGAGTTTGCTACAGCAATTTCAGTCGGGCAATCGATTATTAAAGGATACAGCTGCGTGATCTTATACAGGGATTAATTTACCTATTTCTTACCTGAAACTTTTTTCACAGCCTTTTTAATAACCTTTTTTGCAGGCGCTGCTTTTTTCACAACTTTCTTCACCGCAGCTTTTACGGTCTTCTTTGCTGCTTTCTTTGCGGGGGCAACTTTTTTAATAGCTTTTTTCACCGCCTTTTTCACGGGTGCTGCTTTCTTCTCTGCTTTTTTAACTGTGGACTTCACCGCCTTTTTTACTGCTTTCTTTGCGGTAGCAACTTTCTTCTCTGCAGTTTTCTCTAATTTCTTTGCTGCCTTTACAACCTTTTGTGGCGCAGCTTCTACCTTGTTGGTAATACCCTGTATTTTCTCTTTTACGGTTTCAATAGCACCTCCTGCCATATCAACAAAATGATCTTTTGCCACAATTATTTCTCCCGTTATGCGGCCAAGTTTGCCGGCTATTTTTTCCAGCATGGGTTCTTCAACTGTTTTTTTAGAATTGCTTTTTTTAGTTGCCATTGTAAGTAAGTTTAGTGGTTATAAATATCCCCAATACCAGGGCATTTATTAGCTGAACAAAAATGGAGCCACTTTATATTTTCAGGTGCCGCATATCCAGTTTCGGTTTTTTTCCTGTTATCCCGGCATAAAAAGAAATGATCTTTTTCAGATCAGCAGTTTCATCATCCCCGGCAAAAAAAGCTTCGCCAACAACCAGCTTCTTATTTGCATAATCAAGGCCAATGGGTACAATGGGCACGCCCGCTTTTTTGGCAATATGGTAAAAGCCGGTGCGTAAAGTATCTACTCTTTTACGTGTGCCTTCGGGAGAAAGTCCCAGCATAAAAGTTTCGTTGGCATTGAATAATGTAACAACCTGGTCAACCATTCCCTGTTTGCTGAAACGGTCAACCGGTGTGCCACCTAACTTGCGGAGTATCCAGCCAAGCGGCCATACAAATAATTCTTTTTTACCTAAAAATTTTGCATGCGAAATATTAAGCGCCTGGCGTGCCGCCAGTCCAACCATCACATCAACCCAATGTGTGTGTGGCGCAACAGCCAATACAGCTTTTTTATATTGGTATGGAAAACTGCCTGAAATTTTCCAACCAAAGATCTTCCAATATAGCTTTAAAAAAAGGCGAAGCATTTTAGTAAGATAGTGGATTTATGGTTGTAAAACCATGAGTAACCTTTTATAAATTTTTGTGCCGCCAAATTTTCTTACATTTATTATACTCATTAACCTTCTTCCAGTAAAACTCAAATCATGAAATCAGATTATGAAATTGCCCAGGAAAATATCAGCCAGCCGATAGCAGCCATTGCTGAAAAGATGGGGCTGCCTCCGGAAATGCTGATACCCTATGGCCGCTATAAAGCCAAGATAGATATTCAGCATTTTGATGAAAAAAAAGTGGCTGATGCAAAACTCATCCTGGTTACTGCCATTACACCAACCAAGGCGGGCATTGGTAAAACAACCACATCTGTTGGCCTGGCCGATGGATTGAATAAACTGAACAAGAAAGTGGTGCTTGCTTTGCGTGAACCCTCGCTGGGCCCATGCTTTGGTATGAAGGGCGGAGCTGCCGGCGGCGGCTACAGCCAGGTGGTGCCCATGGAAGAGATCAACCTGCATTTTACCGGCGACTTTCATGCTATTACCGCAGCCAATAATAACCTGGCAGCTTTGCTGGATAATTTTCGCTTTTACAACCGCGGCAAACCCGAGGGTATTAAAACCGTTTTGTGGAAACGATGCCTGGATGTGAATGACCGGGTGCTGCGAAAAATTGTTACCGCATTGGACACACCGAATAATGGCATTCCTTCCGAAACAGGTTTTGTAATTACACCGGCCAGCGAGATCATGGCTGTGCTTTGTTTATCAGAAGGATTGGAAGAGCTACGCAAAAAGATTGATAATATATTACTTGGGTTCACTTTTGCAGGCGATCCCTTTACGACTAAAGACCTGGGTGTTACCGGTGCTATAACAGCTTTATTAAAAGATGCTATTCAGCCCAACCTGGTACAAACATTAGAAGGCACCCCGGCCATGATACATGGTGGCCCCTTTGCTAACATTGCCCATGGCTGCAATTCTTTGATGGCTACAAAAACCGCAATGCAGTTTGGAGATTATGTAGTTACTGAAGCTGGCTTTGCAACCGACCTTGGCGCTGAAAAATTCTTCAATATCAAATGCCGCAAGGCAGGATTAACGCCGGCAATGAGTGTGTTGGTTGCTACATCGCAGGCATTAAAACTTAGCGGCGGCGCCGATGCAAAAACGATGATGCTGCCTGATATGGCCGTGTTAAGTAAAGGTGTCCGCAATCTTGAAAAACATATTTCAATACTCAAATCATTCGGGCAAAAAGTATTGGTGGTACTTAACCGCTATCATTTTGATACAGCTGAAGAAATTGCATGGCTGCGAAATTGGTGTGCCGAAAAAGAAGTTGCCTTTGCTGTGAATGATGGCTTTACAAATGGCGGAGAAGGCGCATTGGAAATGGCACAGGCTGTTGTTGATATCTGTGAAGATCCATCGCCACCTATAAAACATACTTATGAATTGAGTGACGATATTGAAACCAAGATCCGGAAAATAGCAACTACCATTTATGGTGCTTCAGATGTGGTGCTGTATAAAAAGGCACAGGACATGATCAAAAAAATAAAAACACTGGGGCTGGAGCATTTACCGGTTTGTATGGCTAAAACACAATACTCATTTACACACAATCCCCTGCGGAGCGATGTATACAGCGATTTTAAAATTGATGTGGACGACCTGGTAATTAACCAGGGCGCCGGTTTTATTGTAGCTGTTTGCGGCGAAATGGTGCGTATGCCCGGCCTGCCTAAAATGCCGCAGGCAAATAATATTGATGTGGTGAATGGGAAGATTGTGGGGGTAAGTTAGGGTGAAGGGTAATCAACTAACGAACCAGTATTGCCGCAGATGGGATATTTGATGTTGTGTCTGCCCGCAACTACAGCCGAATATTGATTTAAAAGTACAAGTTAACAACTAACTGCCGAACAGAATTCCGTCAAGCCGGGATGCAGTATAATAGCGATTTGACCCGTCCTGAAAAAAGTTGATTGTGTTAGTTAATAAATCCTGCTATTGGTTTACTAAGATAATTCATCCTGAATAAGGTTGATTAAAAAAGTTATTAGCTGTGTGTT